>Ga0123339_10001131_pt1 | contig 18842 bp, 20 predicted proteins | sample lystaG_FD_89956 | JGI IMG/M metagenome (GOLD analysis project Ga0123339, IMG submission 89956) | Glacier valley bacterial and archeal communities from Borup Fiord, Nunavut, Canada, to study Microbial Dark Matter (Phase II) -... | ecosystem: Environmental > Aquatic > Freshwater > Ice > Glacier ... | reverse complement strand
CGATGATGTAGCGACTCATCTCAGTTTCGTTCATGGGAATTGCTCCTTTCTTGACCTGAATATTGCCCCTTTGTCATTATAAATAACGCACTGGTGGGTTTAAAGTTACGTTTCAAGCCGCATTTTGACCCGCCCAATCCCCACCACATCCCCCGGTTGCAGGGGGCGGGGCTGGTTGAGCCTTTCGCCGTTGAGATAAGTGCCATTGGTACTGGCGACATCGCTCAACCACCACCGCCCGTCCCGAAAGGCAATCAGGGAATGTTCGTTAGAGACAAATTCATCATTCAAAATTATCGCCATATCGGTGCGGCGACCTATGGGCATCACGGGTTTGAGTTCAAAAACCGCTCCGGGCCTGACGGTGGTAGCTGTGCCTATTTCCATCACCACCAACCGTCCCGGCATCCCGGTGGTTGGCCCAAAATAGGGTTCTTCAGGGGCATAGGCGGGGTCACGATTAATCGGCTGGGCGCGACGGCGGCTGGCAAAATTAAACTCCCGCACAATCACCCGCACCACCAGAAACAGGAAAAAATATAGCAAAAAAATAAAGGCGACCCGCAGAATCAGGATAAAAATGTCAAAAGCCGAAGCATCCATATCTATTTGCTCAATTCACCTGAAAAATCAGCTCTAGCCCGCCCAACGAAATACGGTCATTGGGGGTCAGGATTATCTGGGTTACGGGCTGCCCGTTGACGCTGCTACCGTTGGTGCTGTTCAGGTCGGTAAACAGAAATTGCCCATACTTAAACTCGATTTTAGCATGATGGCCCGAAACTCTGGGCTCGTCACTGAAAACCACCTCATTGCTCAAGCTGCGCCCGATTGTAACGTCTCGGTTGAACATAATATTTTTGGCAGGGTGGTTAGAGGGGTAATGCCCCACCGTTAAAGTGGCTTCGGGGCGGGCGAAAGCGGTACTACCGCCACCTAATTTTTGCGGCCCGGTTAGTGGCAAAGCTCCCACGTTCAGGATAGACGTTCCTTCGGGAATCGCGTCAGGGGCAGAGGGAACGGGCGGTTGTTTGGCTGAGAATTGGGGCTGATTGGGGTCAACGGTATAGGCTTTAAGGGTAAATCCCCGACGGCGCACCTGGTCGGACGAATTTAGCCAGACGCGAGGTCGCCCCCCACTGAAAATAAAGTGGCGTTGCTGCCCATAATTCAGCACATGCCCGCTCATATCCCGTTCCAGGTTGGCTTTGTGCGGTTCAAATTGGCTGAAATCTTCGGGGTTGAGGTACACCTCATAACGGTTTGGCACGTAGCTCTTGCCGAGTGCCACTTCTTTGGTATCTTCCATCAGCCGTTCCAGCCGTTTCAGGATTTCGGCAGGTTGAATTCGGCTCCGAAACAGGCGGGTGAAAGAGCCTTCCACTACCGTTTCCATCATTCCTTCAAATTTGGAAATAACTCCCACTTAACCTGTACTCCCACCACGTTTGTCTTACAGAATATAGCTCTGGTATCACGATAACTGTTTGTTCATTATACCATGTGGCGTTACCTAAAGCCAAAGGGGATATGTTGTTAGATAATTTTTTTGATTGACAAAAATAGGGAAATATTGGCTATAAAAGCTATTGTGAAGTTTTGAACAATATGCTAAATTGATATTGTGATAAAATTCTCAATCAAGTTTTAAAAGACTTTCAAGCTAAGAAACTCCGGCTGGGAATTAGAAAGAGGGCAGGCGAATGGAAGAGCAAATCTATTACCACAAATTGGTTAAGTTGATGCAAATGGCCTATTCTGGCGAGTTAGCCGCCGCTTACGCTTATCAAGGGCATTGGCGGGCAGTTCGGCGTGAGGACGAACGGGAAGCCATTCGCCAGATTGAGCAGGACGAATGGCATCACCGCCACCAGATTAAAGAGATTCTCCAACAGCTAGAAGCCCAGCCCAACCCCTTTTACGAGGTTAAATACTTCCTGATTGGTCGGCTAATTGGCTTTTTATGTCATATTATCGGCTGGTATCTGGCGATGTATGGGGCGGGGCGGCTGGAACGCAAAAACGTCCTGGAATATGCCTACGCCGCCGATTATGCCAACCAGTGCGGACGGCCTGAGTTTGTCGAATGCTTTTTGGAGATGAGCGAAACCGAGTGGGAGCATGAAAAGTTCTTCCGGGATAAGGTTGAGTCGCACTTTTTGCGGCATATTCTCCCGGTGTGGGAACAGTTGCCACCTAAAGAGGATTTTCGGCTTCAGTGCCGCGAGTTAGTCTCGTCACCCTCAATTTTGGTGGGAATAGCCTCGCCCCAGTTATAGTCTTTGAATTGTTGAAAGCTCTCTCGGTTTCGTTTCAGGGCTTTAAGCTTTACAATTCCTTCGGGGGCGGACACGGTTAGCTCGGCAAAGCCTTTCGTGACATTAGGTTGATGGATTAGCCGCCCCCAAACTGGCGCGTTGACCGGGAATTTCGCCATAGCCGCATAACTGAGTTTGCTATCTTCCCAACCCGCCGAACCCGCTTTGGCCCTGCGCTGAAAAGCCGGACGGTTGATACGTTGGGGGAAGTGACACCAATCGTTGGTGAGAGGGCAAGGCTGGTCGTGGGTGCAGGGGGCGATGGTCTGCGCTCCCAGGCTCAGAAGTTGCTCGCGAGCGGCTTTGACAATCGGGAAGCCTGCCGAAGTTCCCGGCTCAACCAGCAGCAACACCCCCGAACAATGCTCCCAGGCGTAAGTTATTACCGCTTTTCGCAAGGCTTCGTCTAGTTCGTTTAGCACATGCCCAATCACCACCAAATCATAACTGGCATTATCTCGCGGCAAAGTATTAGCTCTCAAGGTTACTTGTTGCCATTGAGCCTGTTTTACCACCAAATTAGGACTATTTTTAGCTAAACGCTGTCCAAGTGTCATAAAGGCGGGCTCGCGTTCCCAGGCCACCATTTTCGTAAGACCAGACCATTGTTCTGCTGCTGCCCATAAAGCCGTGCCTGGGCCACTGCCAATATCCAGTAGCGAAAGCGGCTTCCACTCAGGCAGTCGTTCCCGTATCGCCAGCATCGCCCCCATAAGTTGGGCGTAAGTGGCGGGCATAATTATGACGGTATAGCTGAGAGCCGCTAATTCCCCCTGCACCGTCGGAGTGCCACCCGCCGCCAGACTCTCGCGGTAATGTCCGCTCAAAATTGCCGCCGCCCGCATAAGCTGGGAATTCGGGATAGGCTTGGTGGCTTCCACAATGGCCTGTTCTAGCTCTGCCGGAAATGAAATTATCAATACAATCCTCTGGTCGGTTATCGGTTGTCAGTTATTGGTTGTCGGAGAAGGATAAACAGGATAAACAGGATGTTTTGGGAATAATTGTAGGAGCAGGCTCTGTCCTGCGATACCTATCGGCTGACGGAGCAGCCTCGTACAAATTCTTACTACTTTATTCTTTGTTCTTTGTTCTTCAATTCGGAACTTTCTACTCGACACGCGGTACTAATTTTTGACTATCCTGTTAATCCTGTCCATCCTTGTGAATATTTCTTGACAGGTTCAGGGCGACCAGCAGGTCGCCCCTACAAAGCTTCTCTGTTCAGGGCGCGGAGACCACGCCCCTACGAATTTCCCTGGCCCCCGTCCCCTATCCCCTGTCCCCTGATTTTCCTCATCCTTCATCCTTCCTACTTCATCCTTTTAATGCTGGTGCTCGTGGCTGTGGGGATGACCGACATAGGGAGCGTGCGCGTCAATTATACCGGGTCGGGCCGAAACTGGCACTTGAAGTTGCCCTTCCAACCAACCAATAACCGCCGCTAACCCGGTGCTATCCTTCAGGTTAGTGAAAATAAACGGTCTATCGCCGCGCATCTTGAGCGAGTCGCGCTCCATCACTTCCAGCGAAGCCCCAACGTAGGGCGCAAGGTCAATTTTGTTGATAACCAGCAAATCCGAGCGGGTAATTCCCGGCCCACCCTTGCGCGGAATCTTGTCACCGCCCGATACGTCAATCACATAAATCGAAACATCCACCAGTTCCGGGCTAAAAGCCGCCGCCAGATTATCGCCGCCACTCTCTACAAAAATCAACTCTACCCCCGGCAAACTTTCCTCCAGGTCGGCGATAGCTTCAAGGTTCATCGAAGCATCCTCGCGAATAGCGGCGTGCGGACAACCACCCGTCTCCACCCCCCGAATCCGTTCCAGCGGCAAAGTTCCCTGCCGCATCAAAAACTCGGCATCCTCTCTGGTATAAATATCGTTCGTCACTACCGCCAGATTATATTTAGGCCATAACTTTTTACTCAAACAATCCACTAGCGCGGTTTTGCCACTACCCACTGGCCCAGCTATCCCTACCCGAAATGCTCGCATGTAAAAAATCCCTTTCTAGCAAACCTAACCCCCTAGCCCCCTTCCCGACACAGGAAGGGGGAACAATTCGTAGGGGTAGACCAATGTGTCTACCCTGGATTTGGAAGAGTTATCCTTCCTGTGTAGGGCGCGGAGACCACGCCCCTACGGATTACCCTATCCCCCGTGCCCCATTCTGACTCCTAGAACAAAAAGTAGCGTTGCGCCATCGGCAGAACCTCGGCGGGTTCGCAGGTCAGAAGTTCGCCATCGGCCCGCACCTCGTAGGTCTCAGGGTCAACCTGAATGTCGGGCGTAGAGGAATTATGCACCATATCAGCCTTGCCAATCTTGCGGCAATTCTCCACCGCCACCGCCGTTTTTCGCAAGCCCAGCTTATCGGCAATACCAGCCTCAAGAGCGGCTTTGGAAACAAAAGTCAGGCTGGTAGTGGCAGTCGCCCCACCAAACGAGCCAAACATCGGGCGATAGAACACGGGCTGTGGAGTGGGGATAGAAGCGTTAGCATCGCCCATCGCGCTCCACGAAATAAAACCGCCCTTGATAATCATTTCGGGCTTGGCCCCGAAGAAAGCGGGCTTCCACAGCACCAAATCTGCCAGCTTGCTGGGTTCGATTGAACCGACTTGGTGGGACATCCCATGCGTGACCGCCGGATTAATCGTATATTTGGCGACGTAACGCTTCACCCGAAAATTATCATTGCGGCTGGAGTCTTGGGGCAAAGGGCCGCGCTGCACCTTCATCTTGTGGGCGGTCTGCCAGGTACGCATCACCACCTCGCCCACCCGCCCCATCGCCTGGGAGTCACTGGAAATCATACTGAAAACCCCCATATCATGCAAAATATCCTCGGCGGCAATCGTTTCAGGCCGGATGCGACTTTCGGCAAAGGCCACATCCTCAGGCACTTGCGGGTTAAGGTGGTGACAAACCATCAGCATATCCAGATGCTCGGCAATGGTGTTGACAGTGTAGGGCCGGGTCGGGTTGGTGGATGAGGGTAAAATGTTGGGAAAAGAGGCGATTTTGATAATGTCAGGGGCATGCCCACCGCCCGCCCCCTCAGTGTGATAGGTGTGGATGGCCCGCCCCGCAATCGCCGCAATCGTATCCTCCACAAAACCCGCCTCGTTGATAGTATCAGTATGAATTGACGGCTGTATATCATACTCATCCGCCACCCTCAAACAGACATCAATGGTAGCAGGAGTTGTGCCCCAATCCTCGTGCAACTTCAGGCCACATGCCCCCGCTAGAATTTGCTCAACCATCGGGGCAGCAGTGGCGACATTCCCTTTGCCCAGAAAACCAAAATTAATCGGCCAGGCTTCTGCCGCCTGTAACATCCGCGCCAGATTCCACGCGCCAGGAGTACAGGTAGTGGCGTTTGTGCCAGTGGCAGGGCCTGTGCCGCCGCCAATCATGGTAGTGATACCGCCCGACATAGCCTCGTAAATCTGTTGGGGGGCGATAAAGTGGATATGGCTATCAATGCCACCCGCCGTGACAATCATATTTTCCCCGGCAATAACCTCCGTCCCCGCCCCTACAATCAGTTCTGGGTCAACCCCTTCCATTGTGTCAGGATTGCCAGCCTTGCCCACCTTCACGATGCGCCCGTCCTTGATACCAATATCGCCTTTAACAATGCCCCAATGGTCAATAATCAGGGCGTTGGTAATAACCAGGTCAAGCGTGCCGAACTGACCTTCGCGGATAGCTCCCCCGCTTTGGCCCATCCCGTCCCGAATGACCTTGCCGCCGCCAAAGGTTATCTCATCGCCATAAACCGTAAAATCTTTCTCAACCTCAATAATTAGCTCGGTATCAGCCAATCTAACCCTGTCCCCAACGGTGGGGCCATACAGGTCGGCATAGGTGCGGCGCGGAATTTTCAAGCTCATCTTTTTCTCCTGAACGGTTGTCGGTTGTCGGTAAACTCGTTACTCGTTACTCACTACTCGTTACTTATCCAGCGGCCCATTGACCAGCCCGTTGTGGCCCAGCACAATCCGCGCCCCGCCAAAGTCTACCAAACCGACCTCTTTTTCTTCACCCGGCTCAAAACGCACGGCAGTTCCGGCGGCAATGTTGAGGCGCATCCCATAGGCAGCGTCCCGGTCAAATTTTAGGGCTTTGTTGACCTCGAAAAAGTGGTAGTGACTGCCCACCTGGACGGGTCTATCCCCGCTATTTTTCACCAGCACCTGGGCCGTCTTGCGCCCAACGTTAGCCTCAATATCACTATCTTCTAGAAGATATTCGCCTGGTTTCATTTCTAATCCCTCTAAAGGTTGTCAGTGGTCAGTCGTCGGTGGTCAGTGATGTTCGTAGGGGTGGGTTTGAAACCCACCCGGTAGGGTTATCCCCCTGAGTACAGAAGGGACAGGCAAACCCTACCCTACAAAACTCGTTACTTCTTAATATCCTATTTATTCTGTTCATCCTGATGAATAAACTTTTTGGGGTAGACCTCTGTATGTACCCCTAAGCATTCTTAGGCAGGGCGGTTCACGAACCGCCCCTACGAAACTTCCTTTTTATTCTTACTCCTTACTCCTTAATTCTTGCTTCTGCATTTTTTCATCCTGCATCCTTCCTACTTCATACTTCATTTTATCGGGTCATGCACCGTAATAAGCTTGGTGCCATCGGGAAAGGTGGCCTCAACCTGCACCTCATGAACCATCTCGGCAATACCCTCCATCACATCCTCACGTTTAAGAATAGTCGTGCCAAAAACCATAATTTCGGCGACACTCTTGCCATCACGGGCCGCTTCCATAATCTCGGCAGTAATAATCGCAATAGCTTCGGGGTAATTGAGCTTGAGACCCCGCGCCTGACGCTTGCGGGAAAGCTCCGCCGCTACAAAAATTAAAAGTTTTTCCTGCTCACGGGGTGTTAAAAGCACTTTAGTTTCTCCTGAATGGTTGTTGGTAAAAAAGTACCGAGTGCTGAGTAAAACGTCGTTGGTGGTTGGTTATTAGCAGCATCTGCATTAGTCTCCTGCTGAATACCAGTTCAACACTCGCAAGGCCCGCAGTGTGTTCCAGCGGCTAGGGTGGCCCTCGCCCTCGTCCGTCTCAACTGGCATCTCGCCGGGGTAGCGAGTATCGAGTAGCCACCGACCTTCGCTATCGCGCTTGGACACAACCAGGTCAATCGCCTCAGTCACGCGCTCGTCGGGCATGACCTCGGCACAGCGCAGGTATTCAAGTCCCCGCAATACGTCGTAGTGCCACCAGGTCGGGAAGGCAAAGTTGGCCCAGGCGTTGTTGCCCTTGCGATCTCGTTCGATGACCTCGCCAGTGGAGCGGCGGCGGAAAAGGTGGCGTTCGAGAAGGTACTCCTGCCCCCGAAGACGGGCCTCAGTCACCTCCGGAATGCCGCCAAAGGTTCGTTCATATTCGAGCAGAGCCTCAAGCACGCAGATTGTGGTATTGAACGATGAGCGCGTCGAGCCGTTCTCGGTCTCACAGTTCCAACCGCCGTCTGGCAGTTGCTCACCAAGCAGACGGTCAACGATGCCTCGGACATCCTGACCGAAGTAAGCCCCGACTGCCCCGACCTGCCCGTTGATGCAGGGCTCCACCTCGCCGACAAAGAAGGGGTTGCCCTCATATTCCACCCAACCCTGCCAAGTTACATGGTCACGAACGAGGCCCACCGCCTGACGCGCCTGTTCGCTAGCGGGGTCGAGACCCATATCCCGTAGCAGCATTAGGACGTGCATGGTGGAGTTCCACCCGCGATTCCAGGCCGCGCCGCCCCACTGCCCGTCGACCCCCTGGAGGGCGAGCAGCCGAGCTCCCAGGCCCTCGGTGGCGACCCGCACCCGCTCGGCCTCGATCTCGTTCGCGGGCGCACCGATTAAGTCCTGCATCACCTGCCAGCGGATCGAAGGGTCAGAATCAAGCAGCCACCCTATGACCGAACTTTCTAACTTCGGGGCTTGCCGTTTGGGTGGATTGGTCGCCATCTGCTGGTTCTCCTTGCTATGGTTAAAAGTTGCTGTTGGTAGGGTATAAAAAGAATGGAATAAAGATCTTCCTAATGCCTAACATCTAATAAATCTTCCGAGGCGGGATAGCCACCTGCTCATATAATTCCAGCTTGGCACATCGCCAGAAATCCAGTAGCCCGGCAGTAATGGCCCGACTGGTGAGACTAACGGCCCGCACTACTAATCCATGCGCCGTCAAGGCACTCACCCCCCATAAAATTTCGTTAGGGCGCGATAGTTGGCAAACCAACTCGTCCAGGCGTTTTTCCAGTTCCAGCCAACGGAACGGCGGCAACCCCACCTTACAAATATAAAAACTGGCAAAGTATCGAAACTGGCCTAAACGCACCAGGGCCGCTATATCTTTGATTTTAGGTTCAAGCCGGATATGTTCCAGCGCAATTGGTCTATTTTTGGCAGTTATGTCAAGTGATAGTTGTAGTCGCCCATACTCGAAAAGCTCAGGATAAGCCTCCCGACCGGGCGCGACCATCTCCCACCAGAACAGCCCCGCCCCCGCCCCTAGCGTTATCCGGGTTTCCTGACGATAACGCGATCCGGCGTAAGGTATCAACTGGTCGGGCAAAAATTCCAGCAAACCACCCTCGGCTACCTGTAATTGGTTTAGTTGGTACGAATCCAGGCTATCAGCCCGATTGCGATAAAGCCGTGTGGCCCCGGTAGAGGTTATTTGCGCCTGTGCCCCAGCCTCAACCTCAACCGCCAACGTCAGGTGGTCACCGCCCAACACCCCTCCCGAAAGATTGTGCAAATGCACTAGAGCGGCCCCATCCGCCAACTCAAAGGCCCGCACTACCTTCAAAGGCGGCAACTGCTCTTTAACCCGCATGACAGTATGGCTACCATCAGACTGAAAATTCAAGGACAGCCGCCCAGTAACGCGAGGTTTAGGCTCAGACATAAATAATCTTACCTCATCGTTAACTGATAAAAAGCCGGGTGGTCAGCAACGAATGGCGCATTGAACCTAGTTCCAACATTGGGGTAAAGTTCTGCAACTTTTCCGGGTTCTCAGTATTAGCCAGACTTTGATGCACCACTTCGTAAAGTTTGGGCTTGAATCGCCACAAAATCTGGCTGGCCTGACTTTGGCCCAACGGCATCAACCGTTGACAGGCCGATACTAACGAAGTCACGGCTTGATGCAGATAAGCCAGCACTACCGCTTCTTCCTCGATTCCCAGCACTCCGCCCACCAGCCCAAAAGCGGGGCTATGATGCAACTCAGTATCGGAATTTTTACAAATATCCAACGCAATTCGCAGTTGGGCCGCATTATCCAGGCTTAGAGCCAGTTGCACAAACCGCCGCCCTAAAGTTGCACTGGCGGAACGGGCCTCCCGCGCCAGTTTGAAAGCACTCAAGCGTTGGTTCAGGGCTAACCAGCTTTCGGTAAAAGTTTCTTCTTGCCCCGCCAGCCGATAAGCCAGCCGACAAAAAGTACCTTCAAATTGACCAGCTTCTTCCAGATAGCCTTGCAAAAAAGCCTCAAGCCGCGAAACTGTTAATATTTCCTCGGCGGCCAGCGTTTCCAGGCCAAAAGAGTGCGACAATGCCCCGATTGGCAAGGCACTATCCGCCAGTTGCATAAGCCGCAGCAGGCCAATTGAGTTAGATAAATTATTCATTTTAGCTTTAGCTTTTTATGTTAGCTTCGTTGCTGAAAAATTGCGGGGTTCCTTGCTGAATATGGCTATAGCTTACCACATTCAACCCGAAAATACCAAACGGTTGTCGGTTATCGGTTGTCAGTTGTCGGCTGTCAGTCTTAATCTCCTACTGATGTAAAAACACGCTGATAAAGATTAAAAAAGCTCCGTACAAAAGGGTGTTAAAATTCCCTCTCCATTTCTAAGGGAGAGGGTAGGGTGAGGGTATCTTAAAGGAGGCCCAGACGCTCCCGGAAATGTTTGACGAACTCCGCCGCCTGAACCTCCAGGCAGACCTCACAGTTAGCCCGCTCCTCATAGTGGATGGCTACCGCGTCATCGTACTCGCCCTTGTTTAGCAGTTGGTCAACCGTAATTTTGGAATAGCCAACCGACTGACCGCGTGTAAGTTTGCTGCTGACCTCAATATCAACCTGCATACGCTCGGTAGTGACCAAATCAGGCCAAATAACTACCCCCACCGCCAGAGGGTCATGCAGGTGTGCGCCAACGGTTGGGCCATAGGGCTGGGTGTAAAAGCGCAAAACTTCTAGCGACAGATGCGGAATCGGGTCAAGAGTTTGTCCATCCAGATGGGCAATTTCACCCCAGGTCAGGCGGGTTTCGTGGGTAACATCCAGCCCCACCAACGTAATATTCGCGCCAGACTGCAAAACCACTTGCGCCGCTTCAGGGTCGTTGTAGAAATTAGCCTCAGCGGTAGGGGTAATATTCCCCTTTGTCTGCACCGCCCCACCCATAATCACCAGACTTTTAAGTTTGCGCCCAAAGTGAGGGTCGAGCAGCAGGGCAATTGCCAGATTAGTCAGAGGCCCAGTGGCAATCAGAGTCAGTTCGCCGGGATAGCGATTCGCCATTTCTATCAAGTAATTAGGGGCGGCCTGAGCAATCGCTGAGGCTGTGGGCGGTTTTACCGTGACATCCGCCAAACCTTCCGGCCCATGAAAATAAGTAGCAATAGTCAGGCGGCGGGTCAGGGGGCGAGTCGCGCCCATCGCCACCGGGATGTCAGGTCGTCCGGCAGTTTCCAGCACATATAAAGTGTTGCGGGTAGTCAAGTCAACCGTGTGGTTTCCGGCAACGGTGGTGCAACCAAGTAACTCTAATTCGGGGGATTTTACCGCCAGCATAATCGCCAGGGCATCGTCCGTCCCGGTGTCAACGTCAAGGATAATCTTTTGGGGCATCAGGTCTCTTTCTCTAATAATAATTGGTAGGGGTGGGTTTACCTGTCCCTCCTGTACTCAGGGGGATAACCCACCCGGACGGGTTGTAAACCCGCCCCTACATTTTTAAATTTCTCGTGAAATATTCCTGTACTACCTGGCTATGGAGCGAAAAAGCCAATTCCTGGGGAGCGTTGATAACCAGCCTTTCCGAAACCTCGGCGTTAGAGCTAAATTCGGGCAAATCTTTAGCACTGACGGCGGCGGCTAAGCCAAACACCAGTAGCGTGCCATCCGGCGCACTTAGAACCCGAAAGTCCTCAATTTCCTGGGGCTGAATTTGTATCCCTGTTTCCTCCAAAAGTTCTCGCGCTCCCGCTTCCCGCCAGGACTCGCCCAGGCCAATAAAGCCGCTGGGGAGGGCCAGAAAGCCCTTTTTTGGCTCAATCGCCCGCCGCACCACCAGCAAACCAGCGTCTACTGGCAGCAAAACCACTGATACGGGCAGAGGGTTAAGATAGGTTACTTTGCCACAATAACTACACTGTCGCGGCCAGGGTTGTTCTTCGGCGTAGGGAGTACCACAATATGAGCAATGTGAGTTTTTTTTGTATATCATCTTGTTTTATCTAAAATCGAATATCTAAAATCAAAGGTCGAAAGTTGAAAGTCGAAAAATTAGACCTTCGACTTATTTCCAACAGGTTTATCATATAGGCTCAATTTGGTCAAATTTATTAAGTTTGAGGCTGACACAGCGAAACTTTTGTGCTATTATTTAGGGTAGTTGTCGGTTGTTGGTTGTTGGAGTTCCCCCTTCCTTTGTAGGGCCACGATGCATCGTGTCCGAGGAGAGGAGTTAGGTCAACCAATTTTAGATTTTAGATATTCGATTTTAGATCGAAAAAGGAGGTTAGACATTATGGCAACAACTATTCAGGTAGTAATTGATTGTAGCGACCCAGGCAAATTATCCCAGTTTTGGGCCGAAGCCCTTCACTACAAATTGGACGACCCGCCCCCTGGATTTGCAAATTGGGAGGAAGCTCTCAAAGCCTGGAATGTCCCGGAAGAAAAGTGGAATAGCGCGTCAGCGATAGTTGACCCGGAAAAGGTTGGGCCGCGAATATTTTTCCAGCAAGTGCCAGAAGCCAAAACCGTTAAAAACCGGGTGCATCTGGATGTCCGGGTAAGTGGTGGGCTAGGTATAACCAGAGAAGAAAGAAAAACTAGGTTTGAGGCGGAGGCAGCCCGATTAGGAAAGATTGGTGCAACCGAAATTCGCTGGGTGGATGAACCCATAGATTTCCATCTAGTGATGGCTGACCCCGAGGGTAATGAGTTTTGCCTGACATAAAAAAAGGGCGGTCAGGATAACCGCCCCAAACTTATACTATCTCTTATTCCGTAACTCCCGGTATCCCGATAAGTTTGAAGTAAGTTACAGCCCGGTTGCCCGTTATTCGACCATCAAAGCGAATGGTATATTCGCCTTTTGTAGCCCCGGTGTTGGTGGCAAAGGTGTAAACTAATTCTCCCCTGGCGTTGGCGACAACCACGTCGAAATTAGCAATATTCTCCCCACTCGGCAAAACCAATGTAACATCAATTGGCTCGCCCGCCAGGAAAATATCGCTTCTGACCACAAACCGCGCCCCTGGGAAACCAGCCGAAGGATTAATTGTTGCCCGTGATGGCGTAGAAACTACCACATCATAACGCGGGTCGTAACGCCAGAAATAATAGTGCCGCCCCACATTGCCCATTTCTACCTGATAATCGTTTGGATTACTGGGAGTAAAGGTCAGAACGCGCCGCTCGAAAAGCTGGACTAGCACATCCTTCCTGACCCCACCAACCGTCGCGGTAGTCCAATAAGCCTCAGTAATCGGCAATCCTACGGTATAAACCCAGTTAAAGACCAGTCCAAAATCGGGGTTTGCACCATTGAAAATTATCCCCTTCTGGTTAAAGAAATCCCAAAACGGCTTGGCTATGTTATGGCGCAGGGTCGGCTCAAAGTAGGCATAATTGGTAATTCCGCCCAGAGCGGCATTACTGCTAACCACCCCCTTGCGGTCAATGGTAGATGCGACGGGTTCGCCCACTCGCGGTAGCTGCTCCCGGTTAACCTGGGTGCTGGCGACATCATAGAAGCTGGCATAGGTCGCTGAGTCATTGTTTATTGGGTCGCCCGCCACTGGAATGTCATAGGCCGGGTAGCGCGTGGTGAAAGCGCGGTCACCAAGTTGCAAATTACCCAACACCATCTCTTTGACAATCAGGCCATTTGTCACAAAATACTGGTTAGTGGTGCTAAAATCGGGGCGAGTTATTTCCATGCGGGCTTTATCGAAATATTGCACCAATCTTTGCCCGTTGGGTGACTCGACATAAGGCTCATAGGTGGTAAAAAAGCCCTCTTGCCCGTACACATAACTTCGCTTGGCAGCTCCCTGAAGTATCGGCAAGTCGGAATGTTTCCAGGTATTTTGGAAATAAGGCGAGGCAAACGATTCAGCCGCCGCCGAGGAAGGGCTAACCAGGACGGTGGTGCAAAAGCTGAGAGCCACCAACGTCAGGTAAAAGAGTGATACCTTCCGTAATGAGCCGGGGTTAGCCGGGTTTTTGGATTTTTTCAGCTGTAACAATCTGAGAAGCATGAGGCGAGCCCCTCCTGGCGTATGCCGGATAATCTGGTTTATCTTAACATAATACACATTTCTTCCCTAATTCTAATACATGTTATGTAAAAAGAAAAGGGCTATCTTATGACAAGTTGGACTTTTTTGAGCAATTTCGGCAAAATAGGAGTAATTTGCTATAATTTAGGGGCCGTTGGAACAAAGACAATAACCAAAGGTGTAAACTTTAGCCACCTTTGTCATTCTGAGCTTGCGAAGAATCTTGTTATTTTTAGCAAGATCCTTCACTTCGTTCAGGATGACACTAGAGGTGAACGGTTATAAAAGGTTGAAATGAGAATGTTAAACAGAAAAGAAAAGCTGGCGAATGGGCTGGAGCAGTTCTGGTTAGAGCAGGGTTCAGGTGACCCTATGCTACTTTTGCACGGATTCCCCTTCAGTAGTGCCATCTGGCTGGGGCAAGTGGATTATTTTAGCAAGCTGGGCTGGCGGGTAATTGCGCCTGATTTCCGGGGTTTTGGGCAAACCACTCCTATACCTATCGAAACCAACACAATGTCGCGGTTAGCCGAAGATACCGCTGCCTTGCTGGATTACCTGAAAATCGAGCAAGCGGTGGTGATGGGCCTTTCGATGGGGGGATATGTAAGCTTTGCCTTCTACCGCCAATTTCCGCAGCGAGTCCGCGCCCTGATTCTGGTTGATACCAAGTCCGAGGCCGATACGCCCGAAGCCCGCGAAAACCGTAACAAGTTGCGGGAAGCGGTGTTGCAAGGAGGGTCAAGCGCGGTAGCTAACGACCAGATTCCCAAACTTTTTGCGCCCGAAAGCTATAAATCCAAACCCGATGTGGTGGCCCAGCTTGCCGGAGTTATCGAGCGCACCGACCCAGCTACTATCCTCGCCACTATGCCCGGTCTGGCGGGACGGCCCGACTCTACACCGATGCTACCGCAGATTAGCGTGCCAACTCTGGTAATTCACGGCAAGGATGATATGATGATGCCAGTCGAAAAAGCCCGCCAAATGGCACAAAAAATCCCGAGTTGGCAATTTAGTAGTGTGCCTCACGCCGGACATATGGCAAATCTGGAGAATCCAGAATTTTTCAATCGGGCGGTGGAAACGTTTCTGAAAGAATTGGTATAAAATTTGAGTTTAGTTGAATTGAACCACCAAGACACCAGGACACCAAGATTTTTATCGTTTCCTTTGTGTTCTTTGTGCCTTTGTGGTGAACAATTTTAGTTCAAATAACCCAATAAGAGGAAGTAAGGTTATGAGTATAGATTTGGATTTGGTGCTGGCTAAGGTCAAAGGTTTGTCGGTAGCCGAACTGCTAACTGTGAAAGAAACCATCCAGTCCGAGTTGCAACAGAAACAGTCAGCGACAGAACCCGCCCAGGCCGGACAGCCCCAACGAGTGATTATTCCGGGTTCGTATCGGCCTAGCAAAGAACAAATCGAGGCAGAATTAGCCAGACTTTTTACGCCAGAGGAACTAGCCGAAATGGACAAGGTTGATTTAAGTAAAATAGATATAGGCCCAAAATCGGCCTCAGAAATGATTAACGAAGACCGGGAAGACCGCTTTTAATAAAATGCTGCCATCAAATATAGAAGACATCGTTTCAAAAAGCTTGCAAGAAGTTCGTCTCAATTCGCGCCATCATTTAAGCATGACCAAACGCTGGGAAATTTATAATTCCTTTGGGCTACGCCAATCTAGCAAATATTGGGACAGAGATAGGTCTATGTATCTTCTCACCCTGTCCAAAGCCAGCTTAATGCTTAATCACCTTTCAATATTGGCAGCAAAAAAAGTTATCCAGAAATGGGAAGGGGCGGATTTTTTTAAGGCAAATGAGGTTGGAAACTATCTTCGGCAATTACCCCAAGAAATGTTGGAAGTAGCTGAGGGTGTATTAATGGGTAAAATAGATGTTGAATATGCGGAAGGAAAAGCTCACACTGATTTCTATTACGACGAAATAGGCTTAGATGAGGAAACATGCAGAGATGTATATTCTGTCTTTGACTCATCTCGTCAGGCTTTATCACAAACACTTTATGGAATGGATAAACGACCACAATTTGAAGTAGCATTGAAAGCTTTGCATGCTTTTGCGGGAGTTGACCAAAATGAACCTGGATTGTGGCGTGATCTTAAATTGGTAGGAATGCTTGGAATAGAATATAAAGATGCGGAAAATTGGTCTTCAGAAAGAGTAAAACGGTTAGAAAACTTTAAACCCTTTTATCTTGATAGACAAAAATCTTTAGAATTTTGGGAATGGTGGCTAACTGAAGCTATCCCCCAAGCCTGGGAACTCACCAACTCAACTTATGAAGAAAGCTAGAAAACCCAATATAGTGAACTTGCAATGGAAAATTACCCCTAGTTAGAGAGAAAAATGAGTCAAGAACAATATTTACAGGAAAAAGTTAGATCGCTACCCCACAAACCCGGCATTTATATTATGCGGGACGAGGGCGGCACAATAATATACGTAGGCAAGGCGATTTCGCTCCGCAACCGGGTGTCGAGCTATTTTGGGTCGCTGAGTGGGCAAGTCCAGAAAGTGGTGAATATGGTCAGCCATATCCACGACTTTGAGTATATCGTGGTGGACACCGAGCGTGAAGCCCTGAACCTTGAGAATACCTACATCAAGCAATATCAGCCCAAATATAACATCCTGTTGCGGGACGACAAAACCTATCCCTATATTAAAGTGACGGTTAACGAAACCTGGCCGCGCACTATTATTGTGCGGAAAGTGCTGGACGACGGGGCGCGTTACTTTGGGCCTTTCGCTGGCAACGGCTCGGCCTTCCGTACCCTGAAACTGCTAGAAAAACTTTTCCCCTATCGTAGCTGCGACATAACTATCACAGGTAAAGAGCCGCGTCCCTGCCTGGAATTTTTCATTCATCGCTGTTTAGGGCCGTGCGCCGGGCTTGCCGATAAAGCCGAGTACGATGAGGCTATCAAGCAGGTGATGTTGTTTCTGGAAGGCAAGAGCGACGACGTGGTGGAGCAACGGCAGGCCAAAATGGAAGAAGCCGCCGAGAATCTACAATTCGAGCGGGCCGCCATTATTCGCGACCAACTCACCGCCGTGCGCCAGATAACCGAGCAACAGAAGGTCGTCAGTAGCAGCCAATTTGACGAGGACGTAGTGGCAATGGCCCGCGATGGGGGCGAGGCGGCTGTCCAGATTTTCTTTATCCGACGCGGTAAGCTGATTGGACGCGAACATTTCTTCCTGAAAGGCACATAGGACGAGAGCGAAAACGAGATTCTGAGCAGCTTCGTTAAGCAATATTATAGCGAGGCCACTTTTATCCCACCCCAGGTGCAGTTGCAGTTTGAGTTGCCCGACGGCGAGGTAATAACGGAGTGGCTAAGCGGGCGGGCCGGAAGCGAGGTCAAGCTAGATGTACCAGATAGCGGCGAGAAATTTAATCTGGTGAATATGGTCGCCCAAAACGCCAAAGAAGCCCTTGAGCAAAACCGCCTGAAGTGGCTGAACGATGAGCAAAAGACAACCGCCGCCCTCAGCGAGTTGCAGAAAGAGCTAAAACTGCCTATCCGCCCCCGCCGTATCGAATGTTATGACATTTCCAATACACAGGGTACAAATTCGGTGGCGAGTATGGTGGTGTTTGAGGATGGCAGCCCCAAGAAGTCAGATTATCGCAAGTTTAAAATCAAGACAGTAGAAGGGCCAAACGATTTCGCCTCAATGCAGGAGGTGTTGCGCCGCCGTTTCAAACGGGCCAAATCGGTGGAAGAGATGAACGAAGCTGCCACCTCCGACGAGCTTCAACAATTAGCCGAACTGGACACCGAACATGCCGCCCTGGACGCGACGCTGGTGGAAAGTGGGCTGGAAGTGCAAGACCCCCATGATGCCAATTGGGGCGTGCGGGGACATCCGGGTCAGGAGGAAACCAAAAACGGCAAGAAGAAAAAAGCCGCCAAGCCCAACTTGCAGGTCAAAACCAAAGCCGATTATAGCTGGCAAAACCTGCCCGATTTAGTAATTATAGATGGGGGTAAAGGGCAACTCAGCGCGGCAATGGAGGTGCTGAAAGAGCTTGAAATGGAGGATGTCCCGGTGGTGGGACTGGCAAAACAGAACGACGAGCTTTTTCTGCCCAATAATCCGCTTTCGGTCTATTTGCCGCGTACCAGCGAGTCGCTCTATCTGGTGCAGCGCATCCGCGACGAGGCCCACCGCTTTGCCATCACTTTCCATCGCCAGTTACGCAGCAAAACGGCCTACCAATCAGTTTTGGACAGTGTGCCGGGTATCGGGCCAAAACGTAAGCAAGCCTTAATCAAGGCATTTGGGAGTGCCGCGAAAATCAAAGAAGCCAGCGACGAGGAATTGCTGGCAATCGAGGGCATGAACAAAGCCGCTCTCGCTAAAATCCGCGAATATCTTTAGTAGGGTAGGATTTGCCTGCCCTCCTGTACTTAGGGGGGTAACCCTACCGGGTGGGTTAGAAACCCACCCCTACAAATTACTTTCTATTTTCCTAGCGATAGCGCGGCCACTGATTCAGGGGATTTTGGCCCGGTGAGTTGAAGTTGAAAAAGGTGTCCTGATAAAGATTCATGAAAATCAGGAAGGTTATCAACAGTAGCATAAAGGCAAACAACGCCAGCAACAAATAGCGTTGGGCGTTCCGAGTATCCTGTTTATTTTCCATTAGAAAAAACCTCAGTTTCTAGCCATTAGCAAATAAGTGGGCCAAATCTATAGAGGCAAACAGGACAGGGTTATTAAGTTAGCAAATCAAGTTAGAGAGTTAAGTGAAATTCTATAGGTTTATTATAGCCTGACTACGGTGGGAGTCAAGTAGCCAGGCTACAAACCCCAGGGAAAATGCGTTTAGACAAAAGAGGCTGACCTTTGGTAAGATTTGAGTTTTCAAGCTTAAATCAAACCAAAGGAGAGCCAAATGAACTATACCGCCTTGCCCACAACTGAAGCAAAT
>Ga0123339_10001129_pt1 | contig 18863 bp, 15 predicted proteins | sample lystaG_FD_89956 | JGI IMG/M metagenome (GOLD analysis project Ga0123339, IMG submission 89956) | Glacier valley bacterial and archeal communities from Borup Fiord, Nunavut, Canada, to study Microbial Dark Matter (Phase II) -... | ecosystem: Environmental > Aquatic > Freshwater > Ice > Glacier ... | reverse complement strand
CGGCATGCGGCAAAAGGGCATCACGATTTTGCTGGTGGAGCAAAACGTTGAACGCGCATTGAAAATTTCAGACCGGGCGTACATCGTTGACCAGGGCCAGATTGTTCACCATGGCAATGCTGCGGAGCTGCTGGCCAATACTGAGATTCAGGAAAAGTACTGCGCCGTGTAGTGCTGTTCGTAAGCGCTCGCTGACAGCGAGCCAAGCCGCCGTCTGATGTTAGGCCAGACACATTCGCCCATAAGCTACCTAAATGATTCTGAAATGGGTTCGTCGCATTTACCTTCCCCTGTGGCGCGCTATTCAGCAGTGGATGGATGCCGATGGCCTGCGAATGAGTGCCGCCATGTCCTTTTACGGCATCCTTAGTCTGGCTCCTTTGCTGGTCTTGATGGTGGCCCTGTTGGGCTGGTGGCTCGACCGTGCCTACATCGAAACCAGTCTGGTGAACCAGATAAGCAGCGTGGTTGGCGAGAAGGGCGCGCAGGTTGTCAAACAAGCCATCGCAAGCGCTCAAGCCCCATCCGAAGGCATTGCGGCATCATTGATTGCTTTTGTGCTGCTGTTGTCAGGCGCAACGGGTGTATTTGCGGAGTTGCAAGATGCTTTTGAGCGCCTTTGGCGGCGAGGCAGTGGCGAGTTGCCCCAGCAAAAGTGGTGGTACAGCGCCACGTTGCGACTGCGCGGGATTGCCTACATTCTGGCGTTTGGTTTTTTGCTGCTGGTGTCCCTTGGTGTGTCGACCGCTTTAGGGCTGGTGTCAACCTGGGCGCGCAGCTTCTTGCCGATCGAAAAAATCGCTTACGGCCTCAACGAGCTGGTGTCGTTTGCGTTTTGTGTGGGCCTGTTTGTAGCCCTGATGCGTATGAGCGCTGGCCCCAAGCCGTCGCTGCGCTACCTGGTGATGGGTGCATCAGCAGGGGCATTGTTGTTTGCGGTTGGCAAGCACGTGATGGCGCTGTATTTGTCGACCGCTGCGGTCGTATCGGCCTATGGCGCTGCGGGTTCGCTGGTGGTTATTTTGATGTGGATTTATTTTTCATCGGCTGTGCTGTTGTTGTCTGCCAGCATGGCGCGCGCCTGGTGCGATGCAGCCACGGTCAGCATCAACCCGCCCGCCGCACCTGCTCGCATTTGATTTGAACCAGCTCAAATTCCCCAGGATATAGCCCCAGTTTGGCCGCCGTCAGGCAGCCGCCCCAGACGCAGCCGGTGTCAAGTGGCAGCGTGTTTTGATGCATGGATTGCCCAGCATTCAGGGTGGACCAATGGCCGAAAGCGATTGGCTGGGCCAAGCTTTGCCGGCCCGGTACTTCAAACCATCGTACATATCCGGCGGGCGCACCTGCCTGACCGCCTTTGACGCTGAATTCCATCTCACCGTTGGCTGTGCAAAAGCGCAGTCGGGTAAGCGCGTTGACCACCACACGCCACCGTTCAATGCCCTGCAGGCTGTCGTGCCACTGGCGCGGCTGGTTGGAAAACAAGTGAGCTAAAAACTGCTTGAAGTCAGTGCTGCGCAATTGATACTCAACTTCGCCAGCCAGACTCATCGTTTGCTCTGCGCTCCAATGCGGCAGCACGCCCGCATGCACCATCAGCCAGCCGTGTGCCTCCATCGCCATCGGCCGGTGTCGCAGCCAGTGCAACAGCTCGTCGCAGTCAGGTGCCGCCAGCACCTGTGCCAGCGTATCGCCTTTGCCTTGCTGGCGCACGCCCTGCCACACCCCCAGTGCATGCAGATCATGGTTGCCCAGCAGGCACTGCGCCGCATCGCCCAGCGCGGCCAAGCGGCGCAGCACGCCCAGTGAATCTGGCCCCCGGTTGACCAGGTCCCCTAGAAGGTAAAGCGTGTCGGTGCTCGGAGAAAAATCAATTTTCTCCAAGAGCTGCGCCAGGGGTTCATCGCAGCCTTGTAAATCGCCAATCAAGTAAAGTGACATGTGTTTATTTTCTACTGTGGTTTATGGATTTTCTGCTGATTGCGTTTTTAACCCTGCTCAATGCCTTGTTTGCGATGTCAGAAATGGCTTTGGCATCCAGCAAAAAAGCACGCTTGGCGGCCATGGCGGAAGCTGGTGATAACGGCGCGCAGGCCGCGCTCGCGCTATTGGAAAACCCAACCCAGTTTTTATCTTCTGTGCAAGTGGGTATCACCTCGATTGGTATGCTCAACGGCATCATTGGCGAGGCTGCCTTCAGCGGTGGCTTGGCTACCTGGTTGCAGGGGCTGGGTGCGACACCGCGCGTGGCCGAGGTGTCTGCCACGGCGCTCGTGGTGACTTGCATCACCTTCATCACCATTGTGTTTGGTGAGCTGGTGCCCAAACGCATCGGACAGCTGTACCCGGAAGTGGTGGCGCGCTGGGTGTCCCAACCGATGATGTGGGTGGCACGGGTGGCCAAACCTTTTGTCAAGCTGCTGTCCTTCTGCACCCAGGTTGTGCTGAAGCTGTTGCGCATCAAAAACACCACGGGCCGAGCGGTGACCGAAGAAGAAATCACCGCTAGTCTGGCGGAAGGCGTCGACGCCGGACTGATTGAAGAGCACGAGCACCAGATGGTGCAAAACGTGTTTTTGCTGGATGACAGGCTGCTCACGTCGCTGATGTTGCCGCGTTCTGATATTCAATGGCTGGACGCAGCAAGCACCGTTGATCAAGCCATCAAGAAGGCGGGCAATGTTGGCCACTCGTGGTACCCGGTTTGTAGGGGTAGCCTGGATGATGTGGTCGGCGTTGTTAAATTAGCAAAACTGTTGGCGGTGCGTGAACAGGCTCAGTCAGACGCAACTAAATCCATAGGCGAGTACGCGGCTCCTGCCGTATTTGTGCCGGAAACGCTCACCGGCATGGAACTGCTGGAGCAGTTTCGCTCACAGTCCACCCGCATGGTGTTTGTGGTGGACGAATACGGCGTGGTGCAAGGACTGGTCACGCCGCTGGACATGTTGGAGGCCATCACTGGCGAGCTACAGCCCGGCGCGCAAACCGATGCGTGGGCTACGCTTCGAGATGACGGAAGTTGGCTGATAGACGGCGGCATGCCGGTGGCCGAGCTCAAAGCCCGGCTCGACATCAAAGAACTACCGGCTGAAAACAAAGGCCGCTACAACACGGTGGCGGGATTGCTGCAAGCGGTGTCGGGTCGGCTGCTGGCTGTGGCTGATAAGGTTGATTGCGCGGGGTGGCGTTTTGAGGTGGTGGATTTGGATGGGAAGCGGATTGAAAAGGTGCAGGCCAGCCCGCTGGAAACACCGGATTAATACGCTCGGGGCTAAAAAAGGATTGAAAATGGTTTTTAAAAGCTCAAAAAGGGTCAAAAAGGCTGTCTTCGGGTGTCAAATCAGCCTCTAGCCCAATAGATACAAGCGCGAGAAGCTCCTAAATAAATAGCAAATCAACTGCTACACCGTAATATCCTCTATAGCGACAGCGTTTACTTCGGTCGCTAAACTGTACGCCTGACTGATTTTTAGGCACACACCATGAGTTTGATTCCCGTCACCATCCTGACCGGCTTTTTAGGTTCGGGCAAAACCACGCTGTTGAAGCGCATCCTGACCGAGGCGCACGGACAGAGGATTGCCGTGATTGAAAACGAGTTCGGCGAGGAAAACATCGACAACGAGATTTTGGTAAATGACACGCAAGAAAACATCATCCAGATGAACAACGGCTGTATTTGCTGCTCGATTCGTGAAGACCTGCGCGAAACGCTGCAAGTGTTGGCTGAGAAAAAACGCAAGGGTGAGTTGGTGTTTGACCGGGTGGTGATCGAAACTACCGGCCTTGCTGATCCCGGCCCGGTGGCGCAAACGTTTTTTATGGACGAAGAAATCGCCGAGCAGTACTTGCTGGACTCGATTTTGACGCTGGTGGATGCCAAGCACGCCGAAGCCCAACTGAACGACAGGCAAGAGGCGCGCCGCCAGATCGGCTTTGCCGACCAGATATTCATCAGCAAAACCGATTTGGTGGCCGAAGCCGAAGTCAAAGCCCTGATGCATCGCCTTACCAGTATGAATCCGCGTGCCCCGCAAAAAGCCGTACATTTTGGTGAAGTGGCGATTGCCGATGTTTTTGACCTCCGCGGTTTTAACCTGAATGCCAAACTGGACATTGATCCAGACTTTCTCAAGGCGGATAACCATGATCAGGGTCACGAAGGCCACAACCATGTTGAAGGCGAGCATTGCGATCATCCGTCTCATACTGCCGAACACGGTCACCACCATGCTCACGACGACGATGTTAAAAGCTTTGTGTTCCGCTCAGACAAAGCCTTCAATCCGGCCAAACTGGAAGACTTTTTGGGTGCGATTGTCAATATCTACGGCCCGCGAATGTTGCGCTACAAGGGTGTGCTAAACATGGAGGGCACAGAGCGCAAAGTTATTTTTCAGGGTGTGCACCAGCTGATGGGCAGCGACCTGGGCCCGGCTTGGGCTACTAGCGAGGTTAAAACCAGCAAAATGGTGTTTATCGGCATCGACCTACCCAAAGATATTTTTATGCAAGGCCTGGAACAATGTCTGGTTTGAGTTAGTCTGCAAGCTGTTTGTAAAAAGCGCTTATTTGGCGACAAAAAGTTATGTTTGTATCGATTCTCCAACGCTTTGGCGTGAAGTTTTCCCGCGAGGTCGGGCAGCCGCTACAATCGCGCGCCGACCAAAATACCCAGTCACGCGCACTTGCCGGGGCTCACCCAGAGGCGGCTTCTCAGAGGAGACAGGCAGTGAAAGCGAATTCAGCAAAAACAACCAAGCCCGCCAGCAAGCCTGCGGGCACACTTAAAACTGTTGCAAAAAGCGCGGCTAAACCTGCGCTCAAGCCTACGCCCAAAGTGCTTTCCAAGCCCCCTCCGAAAGCGCGTCCCAAGGCTGTTGCCAAACCCGCTGTCAAACCCGCGGTAAAGCCGCAAAAGGCAATCAAGCCTGCTGCCAAGAAAGCTGCCAAGCCGCCTGTCAAGGCTACAGCCAAGTCCAAGCCAGCTATAAAAAAACCGGCTGTCAAAGCCGCGGCCAAGCCTGTAGCCAAAAAACTGCCTATCAAGGTCCCTGCCAAACCTATTGGCAAACCCTTGGTTAAAACCGCTCCGAAAGGTGCTGCCAGAGTAGCGGTCAAAACTGCTGCCAAGGCAATGCCCAAAGCTCCCCCGAGTGCAGCCACAGTCACCAAAGGCAAGCCATTAGCGACGGTTGCAGTTATGCCAGTTGCGGCCCCCAAGCCTGTAGTTGGCAGCAACGGTTTGCCCCCCCCGCCACCCTTGAAGCCAGGCCGCAGAAGCTCATCGCGTGCGCTGGCACACATGCCTCCCCCCGCACCTATGGTGCCTACCCATGCGCCAGACGCAGCAAAAGCCAGCTACTCCACAATGACCGAACGCGTGATTGCGCCACCCCCCCACGTGGCCGCCAAAAAAGACCCCAAATTAGCCAATAACTGGAAAACCAAAACCCCGGAGACGCTGACCGACGAAGAGGTCAGGGCCATGCCCGATGCCGAGTACATGAACGACATGCAGATGGCCTTCTTCCGCCACAAGCTGTCCATCCTCAAGCAGGACATTCACAACAGTGCGGGCGCGACAACCGAGCACTTGCGTGAAGACACGGTGGTTGTACCGGATCCCGCTGACCGTGCCACGATTGAAGAAGAGCATGCCCTGGAGTTGCGCACCCGGGACCGGGAGCGTAAATTGCTGAAAAAAATCGAGCAATCTATTGCCCGTATTGACTCTGGCGACTATGGTTACTGCGACGAAACTGGCGAGCCAATCGGCGTGGGTCGGCTGATTGCAAGACCAACCGCCAGCTTGTCGCTGGAAGCGCAGCAAAGGCGTGAGTTAAAGCAAAAAATGTTCGGCGATTAATTTCGCATCAACCCTTTTAGCTCGCGCGTCATGGCCAAAGAAGACACCGCACCCGGTTTGCTATCGAAGATGGTGAAGTTCGTACGCAATCCTGCGACTAGCTGGTCTGAACTGGATGCCAAGGAAACCGACCGCGATGAAGCGGTTAGCAAGCTCCTGCTCAAGGAAATGATTGAGCGCAAGCGGCGCAATGACTTTGTACGCAAGCGTGAATTTGATATGTTGCGCAAAATGCGCAAGCGTGAGGCAATGGTGGGCCAAGATCCGGGTGCGCGCCCCTCGTTCTTTCAAAGTAGCATGCCGTCCAAGCCTGATGACCGTGCCAAGACGCTGAAGAAAATTGACGAAATTGAAGCTCAGATGTCGATGCAATGGTGGAAAACCAAGCAGGGCAACGCATCGTCACTGAATTCTGGCGACTCGGCAACTTCATCAAACTTTCCCGCTAGCGTGAGTATTCCCGGTGCGACGGCCAAGCTCTCTGGCACGGGGCCACCTCAGCCGGCACCGCCCATGCTTGCCAATGCGCTGCCACGCTTGCCCGTGGGATATGGGCCAACCGAGCCTATCGGTCTTCAAGCGCTGGCTAGTGCGCCGGCCGATCCGCCAAAGTCAGCGACTGCAGACCGACCTGCCCTCCAGTTTGTTGCCAAGTCTCCTAAGCCTTTAGTTCTGGGGGGACTTGCAGGTGCCAGTTATGAGGTGGCAACGTCAGGCTTTACGCAGACCAATATGATGGCTGTGGATGTGTCAGAAATTGGCCATGACGCGGAACTGGAAGAGGCTTCCATTCGTTTTGCCAATGGCGATGACAGCGGCGCAGAAGCGGGCCTGTTGGAGATGCTGGCACCCGGTGGTTCACGGGCAGTGCACTCAGAAACGTGGATGGCCTTGTTTGATCTGTACCGCGCCACCGACAGCCAAGAAAAGTTTGAGAACGCTGCGATCAAGTACGTGCAAAAGTTTGACCGGTCAGCGCCGCAATGGTTTTCGATGCCGGAGATGGTCCGAGCGATGTCAGCGCCTGCCGTCGTATTGTCTGGCAATGGACCTGTTGCTGACTGGATCTGTCCGTCGTCCGTGGGCATTCAAACGGTGGCTGCGCTGAAGGCGGCGCTGGCAAAAGCACCGATGCCCTGGCGTCTTGACTGGAGCAACCTCAAAACCATTGAACCGCTGGCTGTTGAGGCCATGAGCAAGGTGTTTGCTGGCTGGTCGGCACAGCCTGTGCAACTGAGGTTTCTCGGTGATGCCCAGTTGCAGGAGGTTCTGCAAAGGGCTACCCCTTCTGGCCGGCGCGATACGCTGCAAGCGTGGTGGGAACTGCGAATGGAGGCGCTGCGCGTTACCCACAGGCCCGATGAGTTTGAGCTGGCCGCACTTGATTTTTGTGTTACCTATGAAGTCTCTCCACCTTCCTGGGAGATGGCGCGATGCGAATACAAATCCATGGACAGCCAGGGCTTGGCGATTTCTGGTCACACCATCATCGGTGAGGTTTCGCGTGACTCTATGCCGTCCAGCCTGAGCCATCAGGATGGCGATACCCACATGGATGCCCTGACATCGCAAATGGCGAACTTGATGTCTATCGAGCTTTCCGGCCAAATCGAAGGCGATGCAGTGACGCCCCTGGAGGAACTGGAAACCAAACTCATGGGTGCTGACATCATGATGATTTCCTGCGCCAAGCTCATTCGCGTTGATTTTTCGGCAGCAGGCACCTTGCTCAACTGGGTGTCGGCTCGCCAGTCTGAGGGTCGGGCAGTTCAGTTCACTGAAGTTAACCGGCTGGTTGCCGCGTTTTTTAACGTGATTGGCATCACTGAGCACGCCAAAGTTCTGACACGCCGGGATTGAGACTGCGGTTGGAGCTTTCCTCCGGCTCTTTGCCTGTCAGCGACCGGCTTTGACGCTCTTAAATCTTTTATAAGTTTCTAGACCGATCGCCGAAGTTTAAACAAACACTTTCACTGCGCGTGCTAAGTGCTTCATTTATAAAGGTTTTTACCCGATTTGACATCTGTAAAGATGCTTCTAAGTCCTTGATTTCATTGAAAAAATTTGTTTCAAACCACTTGCATGGTGGAGCTTTACTGATAAAGTGGGAGAAAGTGCAATTTGGTGGTGAAAAGTGTTTTTCAAGGACTATTAAGCGTGTTTCAAGGTGCGTCTTCGTTAGCTCTCGATACCAAGGGTCGGCTGTCTGTGCCGACCCGGCATCGTGACGTGCTCAGCGCCACTTCGAACAGCCAACTCACCATCACCAAGCACCCGCATGGTTGCCTCATGATCTTTCCGCGCAATGAGTGGGAAAAATTCCGGGAGCGGATTGCTTCACTGCCGATGCAGGCCCAATGGTGGAAGCGTATTTTTTTGGGCAACGCAATGGATGTCGACATGGACGCCACTGGACGTGTGCTGGTCTCGCCTGAGCTCCGCGCAGCCGCTGGCATAAGCAAAGACACGGTGCTCCTCGGCATGGGTGGCCATTTTGAACTGTGGGATGCAGCAACTTATGCTGCGCAAGAAGCTGAGCAGATGAAAGGCGACATGCCTGACGTCTTCAGGGACTTCTCGTTTTAGAAAGATGATGGTGCAGGACACATGGACACACCGCACCGTCTTGTTGAACGAAGCAGTTGCAGCGCTTCGCATCTTGCCAGACGGTCACTACATCGACGCCACCTTTGGCCGTGGTGGTCATTCGCGGCTGATTCTTTCCCAGCTCTCTGCTCACGGTTCGCTAACGGCTTTCGACAAAGACCTGGAAGCGATTGCCGAAGCCGACACCATTCAAGACCCGCGATTTTCAATTCGCCACGAGGGATTCAATCAACTCGGCCAACTGCCATCTTCAAGCGCTGCGGGCCTGCTGATGGACTTGGGCATCAGCTCACCGCAAATCGACAACGCGGCGCGGGGCTTTTCATTTCGCGGCGATGGGCCACTGGACATGCGCATGGACACGACACGCGGTCAGAGCGTAGCCGGGTGGTTGGCGGGTGCGTCGGTAGAAAGCATGACGGAGGTGATTCGTGACTATGGCGAAGAACGGTTTGCTGGGCCGATTGCAAAGGCGATTGATCGTGCAAGGCAGGAGCGGGGTGCCATCGAGCGCACACACCAGCTGGCCAGTATCGTGGCTGGCGCGGTCAAAACCCGCGAGCCAGGCAAGGACCCGGCAACGCGCACATTTCAGGCTTTTCGGATTTTCATCAACGCCGAGCTTGAGGAGCTCGCCCAAGCACTAACAGCGTCACTCAACGTCTTAGAACCTGGAGGCCGTTTGGTCGTAATCAGTTTTCACTCGCTAGAAGACCGCATCGTCAAGCAATTCATCGCCGAGCACTCGCGCGAGGTCTTTGACCGACGCGCGCCTTTTGCTGCGCCCAAAGCGATGCGCCTGAAGGCGCTCGGGCGCGTCAAGCCCAGTGATGAAGAAGTCGCCGTCAATCCGCGCTCTCGCAGCGCAGTGATGCGCATTGCCGAGCGCACGGAGGTGCCAACATGACGCGGCTGAACCTGGTTTTGTTGTTGGCTGTTTTGGCCAGCGCGCTGTATTTGGTGCGCACTCAATACGAGTCGCGCAGGCTCTATGTTGAGCTTGAAAAAGCCACCACCAAAAACCGCGTGTTAGAGGCAGAAAACGAGCGCCTGCAGGTTGAAAAGCGTGCGCAAGCCACGCCGCTGCGGGTCGAAAAGCTGGCCAAAGACAAGCTGCAAATGCGCACCGTCACGCCAGCCATCACACAGTACGTGACGCAAAAAGATGGCACTTCCACGGTGGTAGCCAAATGAGCCGCAGCGTGCAATACACCTCAAGCCCCTTGCTGGCCAGCAAAACGCCCGTGTGGCGCAGTAAATTTATTGTGGCCGCTATCGCGTTGGCGTTTGCCGGGCTTGCTGGCCGCGCGGCCTATGTGCAAGTGCTAGGCAATGAGTTTTTTCAAAAGCAAGGCGAGGTGCGTTTTGCGCGAACGCTGGAGCTGCCCGCCAACCGTGGCCGCATTCTGGACCGCAATGGTTTGATCCTGGCTTCCAGCGTGCCTGCTCCCAGCATTTGGGCGATTCCTGAAGATATCAACGCCACCAAGCCGCAACTGGCGGAGCTTGCTAGGCTACTGGACTTGCCGCTTGCTGATCTAAATAAAAAGCTGGCGGATGAAGACAAAAATTTTGTCTGGATCAAGCGCCAGGTGGACGATGATGTGGCGCAAAAAATATCCGCGCTCGGCATCAAAGGCATTTACCAGCGCAAAGAATACAAACGCCAATACCCCGAGGGTGAAACCATCGCCCATGTGGTGGGCTTTACTAACATTGAAGACCGTGGCCAGGAGGGGATGGAACTGGCTTTCAACAAAGAGCTGGGCGGCAGGCCAGGCTCGCGCCGCGTTATCAAAGACCGGTTGGGCCGCGTGGTGGAAGACACGCGCGAACAAGTCCCGCCCGTCGACGGCAAGGATCTGCAACTGTCGATCGACAGCAAAATGCAGTTTGTAGCCTACCAAAAGCTGCGTGATGCCGTGATTGCCAACAAGGCCGTAGCGGGCAGCGTGGTAATGCTGGATGCCGTCACAGGCGAAGTGCTGGCGATGGCCAACTACCCCAGTTATGTGCCTGACAAGCGACAAAACATGACCGGCAACCAACTGCGAAACCGAGCGCTGACGGACACGTTTGAGCCTGGCTCCGTGATGAAAGCATTCACTGTTGGTTTGGCGTTGGAGACGGGTCGTGTCAAACCACTCACGCCGATTCAAACCGCACCCGGGCGTATTCAAATCACGGGCTCAACGATTTCTGACGCACACCCGCATGGTGTGCTGACGGTGCAAGAAGTTATTCAAAAATCAAGCAACGTTGGCACGGTCAAGATGGCGATGCAAATGCAGCCGCGTGAGATGTGGGAAGTATTCTCACAAGCAGGCTTTGGGCAAAAACCGCAGATTGCTTTTCCAGGTGTGGTGTCCGGCAGGCTTCGACCCTACAAAACCTGGCGGCCGATTGAACAGGCCACCATGTCCTATGGCTACGGCTTGTCGGCATCCTTGTTCCAAATGGCGCGGGCTTACACCGTGTTTGGTCACGATGGGCAGATCATCTCAGCCACCATGCTCAAAAGTGACGAACCGGCAACTGGCGTACAGGTGTTCTCCAGCAAGACAGCGTCCGAGATTCGCACCATGCTGCAGATGGCCGCTGGCCCTGGCGGCACCGGCCAAAAAGCGCAAACACTGGGTTATTCAGTCGGTGGTAAATCCGGCACCGCTTATAAGCAGGTCGGTAAAAGCTACGGTACCGACAAAGACAGAAAGTACCGAGGCTGGTTTGTTGGCATGGCGCCGATTGACAAGCCGCGTGTGATTGTCGCGGTGATGATTGATGAGCCACGCGCGGGCAAGTATTTCGGCGGTGAAGTCGCCGCGCCGGTGTTCAGCGAGCTGGTGCAGCAAGCGCTGCGCATGAAGGGCGTGCAGCCTGACATGTCGGTCAAGCCTCAGATCGTCACAAATGCGGTGGAGGAGTCGTTTTGATTGCCGACCTGCATTCGCCACAAGAAGCCGCAAACTGGTTGCGCACGCGGGTGACGGGTGAGCTGCGGACGGACAGTCGGAGCATACAAGCTGGAGACGGTTTTGTTGCCTGGCCCGGCGCGGCGCACGATGCGCGTCGTTATATCGGCGATGTGCAGACAGCCGGTGCCACGGCCTGTCTGGTTGAAAAGCAGGGCATCGAAGCCTTCGGCTTGATGGACGAAAAAGTTGCCGCCTACCCGGGTCTTAAAGCTGCTGCCGCACCGATTGCCGCCGCTTTCTACGGTGAGCCCAGCCAGCAACTGCAAACCGTTGCCATCACGGGCACCAATGGCAAAACATCTATCGCCTGGTGGTTAGCACACGCGCTGGGCAAACTGAATCGCAAATGCGGCGTAGTAGGAACATTGGGCATAGGCGCGCCTGATGCATTGGTCTTCAATGGTTTGACCACGCCTGACCCGGTGTTGCTACAGCAGCAGCTGCGGCGCTTTGTGGATGAAGGTTTTACAGCTTGCGCGATTGAAGCTTCGTCCATTGGCATTGCCGAGCAGCGCCTGGATGCCACCCATTTTCAAGTTGCCGTTTTCACCAATTTCACACAAGATCATCTGGACTACCACGGCTCCATGAAAGCTTATTGGGCTGCCAAGGAGTCGCTTTTCGCCTGGCCAGGCCTGATGTCTGCTGTGATCAATGTAGACGATGCCAACGGCCTGGCTTTGAGCGCGAAGCTCCAGGCTTCAGGCCTGGACGTGTGGACTGTTTCCGTCAACCAAGCTGCCCGGTTGCAGGCGCTGTCGATTGAACAAAACGCCAGCACTCTAAAGTTTGTTGTTGTTGAAGGTCAAGATGACCTTCAACAGCAGCAAACCATCACCACCCGCGCCCTGGGTCTGTACAACGTTTCAAACCTGCTGGGTGTTGTGGGCAGCATGCGTGCCCTGGGCATATCCCTTGAGGACGCAGCCAGGGCTTGCTGCGACTTGCCAGCTGTGCCTGGCCGCATGAACACGCTGGGTCAGACTGATGAGCCTCTGGTAGTGATTGATTACGCCCACACGCCCGATGCGATGGAGAAGGTTTTGATGGCGCTCAGGCCAGTGGCGCAAAGCAGGGGCGGCCAGCTGTGGTGCGTGTTTGGCTGCGGTGGTGACAGAGACGCCACAAAACGACCGTTGATGGCGGCCGTGGCACAAAAATATTCAGACCGCATGGTGGTAACCAGTGACAACCCGCGCAGTGAAAACCCGGCCACCATCATCAGTCAAATTTTGTTGGGCTTGACACACCGCGACTCAGCCTATGTACAAATTGACCGCGCGCTGGCGATCGCTGAAACCATCGCCAATGCGAAGCCGGTTGACGTGGTGCTGTTAGCTGGCAAGGGGCATGAAAATTATCAGAAAATTGGTAGCGTCAAATATCCGTTTGAAGACCAGCTGCATGCGCAAGCTGCCCTGAGTGCACGCCCATCGATTGGAGTTTCTGCATGATGACCTTGCAGCAAGCCTTCGCTTGGGTTCACCCAGCGCAGCTCGTTGGCGATGCAAGCGTTCGCATCAAGCGCGTCCACACCGACACGCGCAGCTTGCAGCCGGGTGACTTGTTTGTTGCACTCAAGGGTGACCACTTTGATGCGCATGACTTTTTATCGCAGGCCAAAGCGCAAGGTGCGGTAGCCGCCATTGCACAGCATGGCGTGCTTGAGGCAGGCTTGCCAGGACTGCTGGTTGAAGATTCCAAACTCGCTCTAGGCCTGCTTGCCAAAGGCTGGCGTGCCCAGTTTGATTTGCCCTTGATTGCTGTCACGGGTAGCAATGGCAAGACCACCGTCACGCAAATGATTGCATCGATTTTGCGTGCCTTTCAACCCGCGCATGCATTTGCGACGGAAGGCAATTTAAACAACGATATTGGCGTGCCTCTGACGCTTTTACGTTTGACTGCTGCACACAAAATTGGCGTTGTTGAACTGGGCATGAACCACCCGGGTGAAATTGCCTATTTGGCCAACATTGCCAAGCCAGGCGTAGCCCTGGTCAACAATGCGCAGCGTGAGCATCTTGAATTCATGGGGACAGTGCAAGCCGTGGCGCATGAAAACGGCGCCGTGATTGCGTCGTTAGAGCCATTGGGAACAGCTGTGTTTCCAGCGGACGATGACTACACACCGGTCTGGTTAACAGCCGCAGGCACGCGGCCTGTGCTGACCTTTGCCTTGTCGGGTCAAGCCGATGTCACGGCCGACGCGTACTGGGTCATAGATGGCTGGCGCGTTGCTGCCACAACACCGCAGGGTGACATTGAGTTCAAACTGCACATCGCGGGTCTGCACAACGTCAAAAATTCGCTGGCTGCAGCGGCCTGCGCTTTGGCTGCCGGTGTTCCTCTTGACTGCATCGTCGCAGGCTTGTCCAGTTTTGAGCCTGTCAAGGGACGCTCGCGTGCTGTCCAGATACGTTTGCCAAACCGAAGCCTCACACTGATTGACGACACCTACAACGCCAACCCGGACTCCATGGGTGCAGCGATTGATGTGCTGGCCGCTTTGCCCGGCCCGCGCCTGCTGGTGATGGGCGATATGGGCGAGGTAGGCAACCAAGGTCCGCAGTTTCACCAAGACGCTGGTCGCCTGGCACAGGCGCAGGGCATTGAAAACCTCTTTGCTTTCGGCGCGCAATCCCAATTGGCGAGCACCAGCTTTGGCGCCGGGCGGCATTTTGATGACATCGATGCACTGAAAGCAGCGGTACTGGCGCAATTGCCCAATGTCAACAGCGTACTCGTCAAGGGCTCACGTTTCATGATGATGGAACGTGTCGTTCAAGCCATCACATCACACCAAGACCAACAAAAAAAGGAGCCACAGCATGCTGATTAGCCTGGCCCAATGGCTCCAGACCATGTCGCCCGAGTTCGGGTTCTTTCGGGTGTTTCAGTATCTGACGTTTCGCGCTGTCATGGCCGCGCTGACAGCGCTGTTGATGGGTCTGATTGCGGGCCCTATTGTGATCAGGCGGTTGACCGCTTTAAAGATTGGTCAACCGATCCGCGACTACGCCATGCAGACACACCTGAGCAAGTCAGGCACGCCGACGATGGGTGGTGTTTTGATCTTGCTGTGTATTGCCATCTCAACGTTGTTGTGGGCTGATCTGTCGAATCGCTTTGTCTGGATTGTGCTGTTGGTGACTTTGGGTTTTGGCGCCATCGGCTGGGCCGATGACTGGCGAAAGGTTGTACATAAAGACCCTGAAGGTATGCGCTCTCGGGAAAAGTATTTGTGGCAGTCCGTGATTGGGTTAGTCGCAGCGCTGTATCTTGTATTCAGTATTTCAGAAAGCTCGAACCTGCGTGTAATTGGGCTTTTCATCAGCTGGGTGCAGTCCGGTTTTGATGTGAACCTGCCACCCAAAGCAGGCCTGCTGGTGCCATTTGTGAAAGAGATCAGCTACCCACTTGGCGTATTTGGGTTTGTCATTCTGACTTATCTGGTCATCGTCGGGTCCAGCAACGCCGTTAATTTGACCGACGGCCTGGACGGCTTGGCAATCATGCCGGTGGTGATGGTGGGCTCTGCACTGGGTGTGTTTGCGTACGTGACGGGTAGTTCTGTTTACTCAAAATATCTCTTCTTCCCGCATATCCCGGGGTCTGGCGAGTTGATGATTTTTTGCGCGGCCATGGCTGGCAGTGGGTTGGCGTTTTTATGGTTTAACACGCATCCGGCTCAGGTCTTCATGGGCGACGTGGGCGCCTTGGCATTGGGCGCGGCCTTGGGCACGATTGCTGTGATCGTTAGACAAGAAATTGTGCTGGCCATCATGGGCGGTATTTTTGTAGTCGAGGCCCTGTCGGTGATGCTGCAGGTCACCTATTTCAAGTACACCAAAAAACGTTTCGGTGAAGGTCGTCGGATTTTGAAGATGGCACCGCTTCACCACCACTTTGAAAAAAGTGGCTGGAAGGAAACGCAGGTCGTGGTGCGCTTCTGGATCATCACCATGCTGCTGTGCCTGGTGGGTCTTTCAACACTAAAGCTCCGATGAAAAATCTGACCGGCATCAAAGTTCTTGTTCTGGGTCTGGGTAGCTCCGGCCTGGCGCTGGCGCGCTGGTCTGCCAAGTGCGGTGCGCAAGTCACAGTGGCCGATACGAGGGCTGAGCCGCCCCAGTTGGCGGCATGGCTTGCCAGTGTTTCATCGGCTGAATTTGTGCATGCTGAGATGAACGCCGCATTGCTCGATAAAACTACCTTTGCCATGGTGCTGAAAAGCCCTGGTTTGAGTGCTGCCTCTATTGCTGGCGTGACGGATGCCGCCCAGGCGCAAGGACTGAAGATTGGCAACGAGCTGAGCCTGTTTGCGCAAGCGTTGGCCGATTTGAAAGAAGAAACTGCCTACGCGCCACAGGTGATCGGCATCACCGGCACCAATGGCAAAACAACGGTGACATCGCTTGCTGGACAGTTGGTGCAACGTGCTGGAAAGACAGTCGCTGTAGCAGGCAACATTGGCCCGACCATGTTGGACACTTTGACTGAAAGACTAGACGCCAACAGCCTGCCTGAAGTCTGGGTGCTTGAGTTGTCCAGCTTTCAATTAGACGATGTCAAGAACTTTGAACCGTCAGTGGCAACAGTTCTGAACATCACTCAAGACCATCTGGACTGGCATGAAACTTTTGCAGCTTACGCCGCTGCAAAAAACAATGTCTATGGCGCCTCAGGCCTGATGCTGCTAAATCGCAATGACCCGCTGGTGATGGCTGCTGTTCCCATTCAGGTCAAAGGCAAGCCAACACGTGGCTACCTGACCTATGGCCATGACGAGCCAAAACGACCTGGTGACTACGGCATTGAAACCGTCAACGGCATGGCGTGGTTGGTGCGCGCCGCCGAGCTTGACGAAACGATCAAGCGCAAGCGCAGTGAGAAGAACGACGAAATTGAGTTGTACATCCAGCGCCTGATGCCTGTGGATGCGCTGCGCATTCACGGTCTTCACAACGCGACAAATGCCCTGGCTTCTTTGGCATTGGCCCATGCTTCGGGCTGCGCCTTGGGCCCCATGCTGCATGGGCTGCGCGACTACCGTGGCGAGCCGCATCGGGTGGAGTCCGTGGCTGTGATTGATGGTGTTGAATATTTTGACGACAGCAAAGGCACGAACGTTGGCGCAACAGTGGCTGCCCTTTCTGGTTTGGGTGTTAGACGCAAACTGGTGGTGATTTTGGGCGGTGTTGGCAAAGATCAAGACTTTACGCCGCTGGCGTTGCCTGTGTCTCTCTATGCGCGTGCCGTGGTCTTGATAGGACGCGATGCGCCTTTGATCAAAGCAGCATTGGGTAACTGTGCAGTCACTTTGCTCGGCGCTGGATCCATGATGGACGCAGTCCATCTGGCGACTCAGCAGGCGCAAACGGGTGATGCCGTTTTGATGTCACCGGCCTGCGCCAGCTTTGACATGTTTGACAACTATGAGCACCGTGCGCGTGTGTTTTGTGAAGCGGTGCAAGCCCTGGCGCTTGAAGAAGGAGTCGTGCTGTGACCATAAACGCAGGCATGGTTTCACGCCTGTTCGGCTGGCTTCCCAATTTGGGTGGTGCGGGCCATGCTGTTGCCGACGTCTTGCCAGTACGCCTGGGTGGGCAAAACTTGAAAGGGACACGCTCCTCCGCCGTGAGCATGGCGGGCTTTGATCAAGCCTTGGTATGGGTTACCGTTGCCCTCTTGATGTTTGGCTTGGTCATGGTGTACTCGGCATCGGTGGCCATGCCCGACAACCCCAAATTTGCCCGCTACGCGCATACACATTTTGTGGTGCGACATGCACTGTCACTGGTGGTCGCCTTTATCGTGGCATTGTTGGCGTTCCAGGTGCCTGTAGCGACCTGGGAAAAGCTGGCGCCGTGGCTGTTTGTGGTGTCGCTGATCTTGCTGATGCTGGTGTTAGTGCCTTTCATTGGCAAAGGTGTCAATGGCGCACGCCGCTGGATCACCTTGGGGTTTATGAACTTTCAACCTTCCGAGCTGGCCAAGTTTGCGGTGTTGCTGTACGCCGCTGACTATATGGTGCGCAAGATGGAAGTCAAAGAACGGTTTTTTCGTGCCGTGATGCCCATGGCTATTGCGATTGCCGTAGTGGGCCTGCTGCTGTTAGCCGAGCCTGATATGGGTGCCTTCATGGTGATTTCGGTCATTGCCATGGGTATCTTGTTTTTAGGCGGCGTGAACGCCCGCATGTTTTTTGTGATTGCACTGGTGGTCGTGATTGCGTTTGGCCTGATGGTCATGCTCAGTGACTGGCGGCGAGAGCGGATTTTTGCTTATTTGGATCCGTGGAGCGAAAAATACTCAATGGGCAAGGGCTACCAGCTGTCGCACTCCCTAATCGCTTTTGGTCGGGGCGAGATTTTTGGCGTCGGCCTGGGCGGCAGCATTGAAAAATTGCATTGGTTACCCGAAGCACATACCGACTTTTTAATGGCTGTGATAGGTGAAGAGTTTGGACTGATCGGTGTGCTCACGGTGATTGGCCTGTTCATGTGGATGGTCAGGCGCATCATGTACATTGGCCGCCAGTCGATTGCACTGGACAGGCTGTTTGCCGGCCTGACGGCTCAAGGCATTGCCATCTGGTTTGGCTTTCAAACCTTCATCAACATTGGTGTGAATCTGGGCGCTTTGCCAACCAAGGGTTTGACGTTGCCTTTGATGAGCTATGGTGGGTCAGCTATTTTGATGAATCTGATTTCGCTGGCGGTGGTTTTAAGAATCGACTATGAGAATCGACTGCTCATGAGGGGAGGCCGATCATGAGGCCACGCTGCGCCCTCGTCATGGCTGGCGGCACGGGCGGTCATATTTTCCCAGGCCTGGCTGTCGCTGAAGCCTTGCGCGACGAAGGCTGGCGTGTGCATTGGTTGGGCGGCAAGGGCAGTGCTGACAACCCAAGCATGGAAACCCAGCTCGTACCACCGCGCGGTTTTGCGTTCGAGACGATAGATTTCTCAGGCGTGCGTGGCAAAGGTGCTGTCACGTTGGCTTTCTTGCCGCTGCGTTTACTCCGGGCGTTTTGGCAGAGCATCCAGGTGATACGACGCGTCAAACCACAAGTGGTGATTGGCCTGGGCGGCTACATTGCGTTTCCGGCGGGCATGATGGCCGTGTTGCTTGGCAAGCCATTGATATTGCATGAGCAAAATTCGGTCGCTGGTATGGTGAACAAAATTCTGGCGCAGGTAGCTGACCGGGTGTTCACCGCCTTTCCGAATGTCATCAAAAACGCGCTGTGGATTGGCAACCCGCTTCGCACAGCGTTCACGCAACAAGCTGAGCCTATCGTACGTTTTGCGGGCCGCAGCGGGCCGCTACGCCTGCTGGTTGTGGGTGGCAGTTTAGGCGCCAAGGCATTGAATGTCATCGTGCCGCAAGCTCTGGCACTG
>Ga0123339_10001128_pt1 | contig 18865 bp, 14 predicted proteins | sample lystaG_FD_89956 | JGI IMG/M metagenome (GOLD analysis project Ga0123339, IMG submission 89956) | Glacier valley bacterial and archeal communities from Borup Fiord, Nunavut, Canada, to study Microbial Dark Matter (Phase II) -... | ecosystem: Environmental > Aquatic > Freshwater > Ice > Glacier ... | reverse complement strand
GGGCCTCGAAGTGCGTTCGGGACGCGGTGAAATATCGCTGCTTTCCGGGCGGCTGACGCTCTGACTGCCTCCAATAGATGCTTCGTTGTCCACCCGATTGTCGAGGGCAGAGTTGTCTAGTCGGTTTTGGGAGAGATCAGCATGTATGGTTGGCTCGACGCGCGGCAATGGATCCCCTGTCGTGCCACGAGTGCTGCGATCGCCTCGTTCGTTCCGGTTTTCGTTTCGAGTGTCGTTCCTGTTTTCATTCCGGCTGTCATTTCGACCTTCATTTCGACCTTCATTTTCGTTATCGCTTCTGCTATCATTGCGATAGTCGTTCCGATTATCACTGCGGCTATCAGTACGAACATCGTTTTTATCATCGAGCAGTATACGATCGCGCCCAGTCTCGGGCAGTGAGATGTCGGGCAGCCCACGCGCAAACAGCTGCTCGGTTGTGCCGACACAGAACGTTTGTGTGGCTCCGGCTTTGAGGAAATAGCGATATTCGCGTGTTTCGTCGGCAACCAGACGGCTCGCGGTTACGTCGTAGAGACCCGTTCGGAAGGGAAGACGCAGCGTGCGCTGCCCGTCGCGGGCGGCATGAACGCTCACCCAGCCATTGCCGATCGTCACGACATCTTCGCCGCCCGCCGTCCACAGATGCACGCCCGCGTAGCGACAGATTCCGCGCAGCAGTTCCAGCGGCAGGACGGGATCGCCGACAAACACCGACTTCCATGCGCCGAGATTTTTGACCGCCATCGACGGCAGTCCTGTCTGATGATATTCCGCAAGCACGATGGCGTCGGGATCATCGACATAAAACGATGGGTTGAGCCGTTCGCGGTTGCCGATTTCTCGGCCCGGCAGCCGATCGGTGAGGGGGTGCTGAGGTTCGACAATGCGCGAACCGACCTCCGAGTTCCACTCCTGCTGGCGCAGCGTCAAACCGATCGCGTTCGTGGCGACTTCTTCCATCACCCCGCCGACTCCGGGTCGCGCTTCGCAGGTTCCGGGCGCGTAGAGGAAGGCGAGCGTTTTGCCGCCGTTTTGCAGTTTCTCTTTGATCGCGGCGCGCTGTTCGGTCGTCAGGCGATAGGGTGTTAGAAAGAGGTAGAGTTTCGCGTCGGTCGGGAAAGTGTCTGTCAGCAGGTCGCTTTGCAGGTAGGTGCCGGAAGAGACTCCTGCCCTCTGGAGGGTATCTCTGAGCCCATTGGTCAGCCGCCGGAAAAACGGATCGCCCTTCTGAATGTGGAGCAGACTTTTCTCGTCGATCAGCGCGATGACTTCCGGTGAGTCCGGTTTGCCCTGTGTGAGTTTTGCCTGATCGGTGTAGGCACGGATCGTCGTCCAGAGATCGGCATTGTCGAGCCAGCCTTCGCCCCACAAATCCATCCAGCCGATGCCGGTGCCCGTTGCAAGAGCGCGTCCGATTGAACGCGACTGTGCCTGTTCGGTAGAGTTGAGATCGGTCAGGCGTGGGTTGAAATCTTCCGGGTCCTGGAGTTCGGGCGCGAGATACGTTTTGGTATCGTCTTCGGAAATCCAGAGTTTGTTATAGAGCGCAAGTGAGGAGACCGGCGCCGGAAGCGATGCTGCGCCCATCGGTTTGCGGTCACGATACGAGGGTGGTCCCGAGATCAGGTCGATTGCAGTCGAGCGAAGCAGCATATCCAGTGCGAGATGCCCGCTGAAGCCGTGACCGAACTCGAAAGTGTAGCCGTAGCAGACCGAAACGAGCGCGTTGTTCGCGCTTGCTTTTTTGACCGCTCTGGCGAGCGCGATCAGGCGTCTTGCCGTGCTTTCCGACGTGAATTCCTGAAAGTCGATCGTGCTGCGTTCGCGACGCGGTTCATAAAATGCCCGCTGCATCACGGGCTTCGCCGGAACCGCAGGTATCTCGGCGGTGTGAAACTGGACGTTGCCATCGTACCAGGCGGCGCGGAGCAGAATCAGGCTGTCCTTGTATTTCTCGCGCAGCCAGTCGCGGAAAGCGTCGCGATTGGCGGTGCTGCGATCGTAGCCGAGATCGGCGGGCTGAAACCATTCGCCGCGCTCGAGGTGATAAGCGAAGACGCGACCGCCCCACAACTGCTGACCGAGATGTTCGATTAAAGTGGTGAGGGAGCGTTCGCACGCCTGCCAGAACCGTTCGCTCGTGATCGAAGGATCGCCTTTGGAGTCATCGGCATAGGAGACGATTTCGGTGGGGTATTCCCGCTTCCAGCCACGCGCTGGCACGAAAACGATCCGGGGCATGATATAACCATCCGGGTCGGCGTCGATCAGAGCGCGGAGTCTGGCATCGATCGCGTCGAGCGCGGCAGACGTTTCGCCGAGTGGGCATATCAGTTCGACCAGAGTCGAATGAAGATGTACACCTGCTTCTGCGGCGCGGCGTACCTCCGATATTACACGCTCGCTGCTGCCGCTGTCTTCCATATTGCCGAAGAAAAGCACGGGCGGAAAGGGAATGTCGTCGATACGAATCTGGGGAACGCCATTGTGCGGCACGAGGTGTGCACCGACCGCCAGATCGATTGGCTCTTCATAGACGACTTCGATAACAGGTTCGGGTTCGACTGCCGTCTCGACTACAGCCGCAGCAGCAAGCGGCTCCTCCTGATTCTTGTCCCCTCGTCGATTTCGCCCGCCGCGTCGGTTTCGTCGTCCCCGCTTGTTGCCATCCTCATCAACGTCGGCGGAGACCGAATCCGTTTCTGCCCCTGTCGGCGCAGTGCTGATTTCCAGCGGCAGGGCCGCATTGTCGATTACTGAGTCCACAGCTGGCAAAGCCGCAGCATCTATTGATTTGGCGCGGCGCGTACGTTCACGTCGGCGTTTCGGATTTACCGGGGAGCCGGAGTCGTCGGCAGAAGCATCTATCGGAGCGACAGGCTTTTCGGCACCTGTCTGCGCTGCTTCTGGTTCCGGGCTGTCGGGAAGTCTTGACGTGTCAGCGTCAGAAGTCGGCTGAGGCTCGACTCTGGAGAAAGGAGCGTTGTCCGTACGTTTGGTACGGACTCCTCGCCGCCTTGCAGCGGGAACTGGCGCGTCCGCGGCGGCTGTTGGCGCGGACTCGATGCTGGTTTCTGGAGTAGTATCAGCGGGTACTGGCTCGGTCGAGGGCGGCGATTTCGCGCGGCGTGAGCGAGGCACAGGCTTTGCAGCAGGCTCGGGGGCTGACGTTTCCGTCGTGCTGGCGGGCTCCGCAGGCGTCGCCTCCACAGTCGTACGCGTGCTTGTACGGCGGCGTACAGGTTTGACATCGGCAGGTTCATTTGACGATGATTTGGACGACGATTCAGCTGGCGTGGAAGCTGGCGTATGTTGAGGATTGCTGGCTGCGGTTGTCGGCTCAGCGGCTTTACGGCGTCGCTTGCTGCTTGCGGGCGGATCTCCTGAAGAGGGCTGGGGCGCGGATGCTGCGTCAGACTCTGCGGCTCTGGCACGACGGCGTCGGGCTGGTGCGGCAGGCGGCGCATCCTGTGAAGACGCTTCCGGCACGGAATCGGGGGCGCTGTCCTGATTAGGCGCAGACTCCGAACCCGGCGGGAGTTCGTCGTAACTCATGCAATTTTCTCCTGATTTGCTGTGGCAAACTATGTGCGGGCGAACCCTCCGGGGCAATTGTCCGACAGCCGCGCCTGCGCTCATGCCACCGGGCATTCCGCGTTCGGCGCTGAATTCCAATAAACTCTGTCGAAACTACTTCGCAGTAAAGGTCGGGTCGGTGGCAGGGTGAAGTCTTTCGGCAAGGCGGGATAAGAATGGTATAAACCCGTTGCTTATATTATACTCTATCGCGCAGGGCGGGTCAATCACTTATTCAGAGATATTGCCAGGAAATTGAGCAGTGATCCGTAAGCACGAGGTGGAGATTCTGTGCAAACGGAAATATTCTCCCCTATCCACACATTATCAGGCGGCGGCGCAGTTTGATTTTCCGGTTTCGGTACGCAGCAGGGAGTAGTATTTGTAAGCTGAAAATTGCCTGTGACAAGCCGCACACGGAAAAATTCGCAGCCTGAAGAATGTCGAAGTTTTCGGAGTATTAAGGAGTAATAGTATGGCAGTAACACTGGAATATGTTAAAACTTTGATCGAGCGCCCCGATATCACGGTCTTCAGCGATCAAAAAAATGCTCTGCTGGTCACCGTTCCCCACCGTGGCGAGCTGGTTCTTCTGACGATTACGCTGACCGATGGGGGCGACTACCTGCGCTACTGCATTCCCTACTACCTTTCGCTTCCGAACGCGATTGATCCGAACCGCCTGCTGGTCAAACTGCTCGAGCTCAATCGGAACCTGAAGCTGTTCAAGTTCGGCTGCGATCCGCTCGACGGTGAGGTGAGCGTCAGTATCGAAGTGGCGCTCGAAAACGCGAAACCGACTCGATGGCAGGTCGAACGATGCCTTCATGCGCTGACCGGATACGCGCTCGAAGAACGCGACCGCCTGCGATCGATGATGACGACCGGCATCTACCCGGAAAGCAGCGACGTAAATTTCACCGACACTCTCGATCGCCTCTTTGCCAGCTATCAGGCACCGACAGAAGAGGAACTACCCGAGTCAACAGCTGCTTCAGTCCCGTCGAAGCGTTTCGAACCTGATTTCGAAGAGGAGTAGTAATCGTGCGCATCCCACCGCCATAACGATTTACCCTCACGCTCCTGCCTCCTTGGGGTCTGTAAATATTTAACTTCCCGCATCGGGAGGGCGCAGCAAGCAGCGCCCCTACAAATGCGCCGAAAATTATTAATTTAAGGTCCCTGCAGGAAGAAAGAAGAACCATCCCCAGCCCCTCCTTATGAAGGAGGGGCTGGGGATGCACGCCACGTTGACTTTTGTGCCTTTGCTGTGACAAGGCTTAGACTGATTCTCACTCTTTCCCGGGGAAAAGGATGGCATTGGAGAGTGTTACAATTCTCCGCAAACTTTTTACTTCGCGCTAATTCTAGCCCAACTGCGCGGCAAGATCGGTTGCCTCCCACGGAAAGGCTGCATTTCCGAAATGCCCGTTTCGTGCCGTTTCGATATACTTGATCCGTGCCGGATTCAGGAGCGAGAGACGCTCGATCATCGCATGCGGGCGCAGATCGACATTTTTGCGCACCCGCAGCGCAATTTCCGCCGCCGAAATCCGTCCGGTGCCGAAGGTCTCGACGAACAGGCTGACGGGTTCTGCGACGCCGATCGCATACGCAAGCTGAATCTCGACACGCGCGGCGAGTCCGGCAGCGACGATATTTTTCGCGATGTAACGCGCGGTATAGGCGGCGGAACGGTCCACTTTGGAGGGGTCTTTACCGGAAAATGCGCCGCCGCCATGACGTGCTGAGCCGCCATACGTATCGACGATGATTTTGCGACCGGTAACGCCCGTGTCCGCCTGCGGCCCGCCGATCACGAAGCGCCCTGTCGGATTGATATGGTATTTGATATTGCCTTTGACGAGCTCCTGATACTGCGCCAGTACCGGCTGGATCACGTACTCGAGTACGTTCGAGCGTACGCTCTCCTGGGTATGGGACGGATCATGCTGCGTCGATAACACAATCGTGTCGATATGATCGGGCTTTCCCTCCGAGTCATAGGCGATCGTGACCTGTGATTTACCATCGGGTCGGAATCCCGTCTCAGGGCGCGTGTGGCGCGCCTGAGAAAGAGTGCGCGTCAGATCATGCGCGAGCGTCAGAGGAAGCGGCATCAGCTGCAGCGTCTCATTGGTCGCGTAGCCGAACATCAGCCCCTGATCGCCCGCGCCCTGCGAATTCGGGTCGACGCGATCGACTCCCTGTGCGATGTCGGGAGACTGCTGCTGAATCGCAAGCATCACGCCGCATGTGCGTCCATCGAAGCCATAATCTGTGTGGGTATAGCCGACATCCACGATCGTTTTACGCACGACATCAGCGATCTCGACATAGCCATGGGTCGTAAGTTCGCCGCCGACCACACAGAGCCCTCGTGTGACGAACGTCTCGAGCGCGACACGCGCACTGGCATCTTTCGCCAACAGCTCGTCGAGGATCGCATCACTGATCTGATCTGCGAGTTTGTCGGGGTGACCGTCCGTCACGCTTTCCGAGGTGAAGAGGTTAAAATCGGGCATCGAGTATATCCTTTTGCGGCCGGACGCCGCACTGCAGTTGAGCGCCGCAGCTTCCTATAATTCACTTTCGATAACTTTAAGGGGCAGCAGTGCCACATCGAGGGCGAAAGTCGGTCTGTGCGCGGAGTCATGATCTATAATCGGCTGGAAACAGCGTTTGTTGAACACTCACAAAAACGACAAACCCCTTCTGCGAGGCAGAAGAGGTCGTAAGGAGGCAGGGAACAACGGAAAGGTCAGACCTGTGCGCAGAATCGCATCGATCTGGCGCTGTACTTCTGTTGGGGCGCTCGCTACGCCTCTTATCTGGCAGAGATATGCAGAGGAATCTCTACCCGGATTTAGCACCTGCCCGCGACAATAGATCCCTAAATAAATCGAAATCTACCGTGCGAGTGGTTGTTGTGGTGTCACAGGGCCGGTTCCCTCGACCACTCTTGATAAGAAGCAGGGGTATGAAATTATTGTTCTATCAAGAGTACCCGCTTCTGACACAACTGTCAAGCCCTGCCGAAGTGTTAAAACCGATTCCCGACATTCGGATCAAGTTTTGGAATAGTTTAAGCATCGGTAAAGACGTGCGCTTCCGGGCGTACAGGCAAATCGAGCAGGTGAAAAGCAACTGGATGGTGAACGCGGAGACTGTGACTGAAGACGAAGATATTAGAGAGTCCTGGAAACACACTTACTTAAGCATCTGTGAATAGACAACTTCCAAAGGGAAGAGGGCGCAGCAAGCAGCGCCCCTACGGACTTTGCTGGGCGCGGCAAGCAGCGCCCCTACAAATGCTCAAGACATTATTCTTAAGCGGGCTCGAAACGGCAAGCACATGATAGAGAGGCGAACAGATGACTGCACGAGCACTCGATGAGATTGCTACGGATCTGCGTGAAGCCCTGACTGCGACGAACAGAGCGCGTGAGGAGGCGCTGCGACTTTCGCGAGAGGTGATACAGTTCTCCTCACGTTCGATACGCGCCGTGCATCGCGGTGAGATGGAAAGTTCTCGCGGACTTGCGAACGAAGCTCGGTCACGCGTTCATGCTGTCATCGCCGCACTGGCTGCACATCCCGATCTGTACAATGCCGGGTACGTACACGACTCTCAAAAAGAGTATGTCGAAGCAGAAGCCATGCTCGCGATCGTTGCCGATGTCCCGCTGCCCGAACCCGCTCAGCTCGGCGTCGAACCTGCCGCCTATCTGAACGGCATCGCCGAAGCCGCTTCGGAAAGCAGACGCTATGTGCTCGACAGGCTGCGACTCGGTGACATGGAACGCGCCGAGACCGTATTGAAGGTGATGGACGACATCTACTACGAACTGGTGACGTTCGATTTCCCGGATGCGATCACCGGTGGACTGCGGCGCACGACCGATGCGCTGCGGGCAGTACTGGAGCGCACTCGCGCCGATTTGACCTTGACGGCGTCACAGCGCAGGCTGGAGAACGCGATACAGAACGCGCTTTCTGCCGATATTCTGGCTGTCCGTTCACAATCGAATCAACAATAGCGGCGGCTGATTCCATACTGGGTGACAACGCGCTGCCATGTGAGTCGCACCTTCAAATAAATTTATCATGCGTCGACTCTGCTTCAACGAAGGAACATGATCTGTGCCGCAGCCTTCCGCCGAAAATAGAATACTGCTCAGCATTCTGATGCCGATCTACGATGAACGCTCTACGTTGCCCGGACTGCTGGAGCGTATACGTGCCGTACCGATTTCAAAAGAGATACTGATCGTGGACGACGGCTCGACAGACGGAACCCGGGAGTGGCTGCGAGCGGAAGTGGATGGCAAACTCGATGGCGTACAGGTGTTCTATCACGATGGCAACCTGGGCAAGGGCATGGCGATTCGTACCGCGATCCCACACGCAATCGGTGAAATCGTGATCATCCAGGACGGCGATCTCGAATACGATCCCAATGACTATCTGCCAATTGTCGCGGCTTTTCGAGTCCAGAAAGCCGACATCGTATACGGTTCGCGGTTCCTGAACGGAATGCCTCCAATGCGCCTGCCAAACCGGATCGTCAATCGCCTGCTCGCCGGTATGGTGCGTGTGTTGTACGGTATGCCTATGACCGACGAGGCGACCTGTTATAAGGCCTTCCGTACCGAGATTTTGCAGGGTATTCCACTCACCTGCCGTCGTTTCGAATTCTGCCCGGAGGTGACGGCGAAGGCGATCCGGCGCGGTCACAAAATCATCGAAGTTCCGATCTGCTACGCGGCGCGCAGCATGGCGCAGGGCAAAAAAATCCGATGGACAGACGGCGTCGATGCGATCTGGACGCTGATCAAATGGCGTTTTGTAAAGCTCTAGCCCGACCGCCTGAATGTACGCATCAGGCTTGCGTTGGAGGGTCATTTTGGGGTATACTATGTCGACAAATTGACACTATTCGAATGTGGGTGGGTTTCACATTCGGGCAGCAAACTCCGGTTTGCTGCCGTGTCCTTCCTGCTCCGGGGTAGACCGGAGCCTGATGGCGTTCAAATACACAGCGGTTCATTCTGCTGCGAACGCCGTTCTGTCCGAGGGGAGGTGAGCAGCAATGCGCCACTACGAGGCGATGTACATCGTGGATCCCGAGACGCCCGACGAGTCTCTGGAAGCGGTCATCGAAAAGTACAAAAAGGTCGTCACCGATGGCGGGGGCGAGGTTTCGGAAGCAGGCAAATGGGATAAGGGACGCCGTGCGCTCGCGTATGAGATCAACAAGAAACGTGAGGGCATTTATATGCTGATGCAGTTTCAGGCGAATCCCGAAGTTCCACAGGAATTGGACCGAATTTTCCGCATCAATGACGACGTAATGCGTCATTTGATCGAGCGACAGGATCTCAACGAAGAATGATCGTAACTCGATCTATCTCGATCGAAGCCTGATTACTATCGTTTGATCGGCGGGGAATCAGGCAGCCAGAAAAAGTTTTCGCTCTGCTTTCCGGTTTTCTGCCTCCGCAGCAAGTAACAAGACAATACCAACTCGCACACCAGTGCAGCCTGATGGTCGTTATTCACAATACGCAGTTCGTCAACGCACTGAATCGTACCGTATAGAACCGTTGTTCGCAGATTATACTTATAATTCCTGCGGGCATCAGGGAAGGAGCATCGGAAATGTCACTCAATCGAATCGTTCTGATCGGTCGGCTCACCAGAGACCCGGAGATGAAGTACACGCCGCAGGGCATCCCCGTCGCACAGATGGGAATCGCCGTGGATCGCATCAGCAAGGATGAAAATGGACAGAAAGAGGTTGATTTTTTCGACGTTGTGGCATGGCGCCGCTCCGCAGAATTCGCCTCCAACTATCTGACGAAAGGGCGTCTCGTCGCAATCGAAGGTCGCCTGCAGACTCGTTCCTGGGTCGCGCAGGATGGCACGAAACGCAAGAGCTATGAAATCGTCGCCGACAACCTCCAGGGTCTCGACCGCAAGGGCGAGGGCGAAGGTAGCGAAGGCGGCTCCGCAGGTGGTGGCAGCTATGCAGGCAGCACGGAAGGTAATGCCGCTGGTGGCTCCGACATACCCGCACCACGTGCAGTGGCTCCGGCTCGCACGGCAGCGAAAGCTTCCGCGCCTGCAGACGACGACATCGACGAATCCGATCCCTTCGCGGACGAATAACGACATACAGGCGGCTCTGCGTGGCTGCATGGATGGACTAAAGCGGATCGACACAAACGAATCTAATCGAATGTGTCGACCGAATCAGTAAATCCGTCGTGCAGCACTGCATCAGGAAAGGACACCCATGCCTCCTCCGCCACGCGGTAGACCGACCGGCAAACCAAACAATAAGTTCCGCAAGCCGCGACGCAAAGTGTGTATGTTTTGCGTCGACAAAATCACGGAACTCAACTACAAGCAGATGATTCAGTCGAAGTTCCGCAATCGCCTGATCTCGGAACGCGGCAAAATCGTTCCACGCCGCACCACCGGCACCTGCGCGACACACCAGCGTATGGTCACCGAAGCGGTCAAGCGGGCACGACACGTTGCACTGCTTCCGTTCGTAATCGACTAGTCGGCATCGACCTACACATCGAAAAGCTTTTCGCTTTCTTGCCGACAAATCCACCGCTCCTGACACTGCTTCAGGAGCGGTTTTTCTTTTTGCTGGCTGTTCGCGCTCGCAATCGCAAAAACTTACGGACCAGCCGACATGAATGAGCAGACCGCCAGATAACCATCTCGCAGCGAGGAACAGACGAAGGGAGCAAATCCATGGCTGAAATGGCAGAACAATCTACTGTGAACTATCCTTTGCGCCTCAAGCCGAAAGTCAAAGAGGTGGTGTGGGGCGGTCGCTGGCTCGCGGACGAACTGCACCGCCCTTCGCAACCGGATGCCACACTCGGTGAAAGCTGGGAAGCCTACTCCGACAGCGAGATCACCAATGGACTGTGGGCCGGGCACACGCTCGGAGACCTGTTTACGGCTTACGGCGCGAAACTGATGGGCGGTAAGGCGGCAGCCTGTCCGAAGTTTCCCTTGCTCGTAAAGTTCATCGACGCACATGAAAACCTCTCCATACAGGTGCATCCCGATGACGCACTTGCACAAAAACTCGAAGACTACCCCTACGGTAAGACCGAGTTCTGGTATGTGATTGCCGCCGCACCCGGAGCAGAAATAGTTTATGGGCTCAATGATGCGGTCGAAAATGAGGAGCAGCTGCGGAGAGCGATGCAGAACGGCGAACTGCTGAAATACTGTGCGCGTGTGCCGGTCATGGCAGGTGACGTGGTCTACATTCCTGCGCGTACAGTCCATGCGCTGACGGAGGGCGTGATCGTCTACGAACTCCAGCAGGACTGCGACATCACCTACCGGCTGTATGACTGGGGACGCACGGGGCGGGAACTGCACATCGAAAAGGGGCTGCAGGCTATCGACCTCAGCCAGATAAACTTGAAAACGACACACCCCGGTCTTGAAGAGTCCGGTACTGCAGGATTGTCGACTGTCGAACTGATCGCCTCCGAATACTTTCGCTCCGAACTGATAAAAGTGGAGGGCGAGTGTTCGTTCATGGTCAACGCGAACAGTTTTGCGCTGCTGAGCGTTCTGGAGGGCGGGGGACATATCATGTCTGTGGTCGAAGGCGATTTCACGTCGGAACCTATAGCAAAGGGAGATACAATTTTTCTGCCAGTCGCACTCGCCTACAAAATCGCGTCTGAAAACAGTTCGATCACACTAATTCGGAGCGGTGTCGCCTGACAACTTTTCGTTGGCGAACGCGAATGTATCTCGAAAGTCGGCAGCGAGGGGACATTCACCAGAGTGGCGGGCTCGATTCGACAGAAGCCACGAATTCGCCAGAACAGAACGAAACCCACGCTTCCGATATTCATTTATCGAAAGCGCGGGTTCAAGTTATGATTGCAGCCAGAGTTCTTGGAGACCGTAAAAGCTTGAGTTTCCGCGCATTTGCAGGGGCGCTGCTTGCTGCGCCCAACAAAGTCCGCAGGGGCGCTGCTTGGTGCGCCCAACAAAGTCCGCAGGGACGCTGCTTGCTGCGCCCTCCTGATTCGGGAAGTTAACTTTCCACAGACCCTTAGTGCGCGCCGGACCCTTTGATCACGGCGGGAACAGTCTTGAGCACTATTTTCACGTCGTTGGTGAAGGACATGGTCTCGATATAGAGTATGTCGAGTTCGACCCATCGGTCAAAGGAAACATTCGAGCGTCCGCTCACCTGCCACAGGCAGGTGAGACCCGGGCGAACTGCCAGTCGGCGTCGTTCACGCGCGCCATAGGACTCGACTTCGGTGGGAAGCGGGGGGCGGGGTCCGACGATCGACATATCGCCTGTGAAAACATTGAATAGCTGGGGCAATTCATCGATGCTCAGTTTGCGGAGGATTGCGCCAACGCGTGTTACACGCGGATCGTGCTTGATCTTGAAGACCGGACCGCTGGCTTCATTGAGATGCATGATCGTTTGCTTTTGCGCTTCGGCATCGACACACATCGAGCGGAATTTGTAACACCAGAAATGCCGCCCGCCCCGCCCGACGCGCACCTGTCGGAAGATCATCGGTCCAGGAGAGGTGAAGCGTACAAGGAGAGCAGCTACCAGCATAAATGGCGAAAGCATGATCAGCATCGTGATGGATATGATCAGGTCAAAGAAGCGTTTGACGATCGAATAAGAGACCTGGTGGCATGGAAACTGCGGGTCGGTGAAGTCCCGCGCAAAACGGTTTTCAGCGGTGGCAGTCTGTTCGACGAAAGGCGAATGTACCGCCGGGGAAGGCTGAGTGCGCCGCAATACATCCTGCGTGATGGAAGCTTCGTGGAGAATTCCATTAACATCGTGGTCTGGCATTGTGCGAAATAAGGAGGGCTGACTTTCTCGAAGGGTTTCCATCCTGCTCGATCTCCTTGCTTTGTGTTCTGGAACCGACTACTAAAGCGGTCGACATCCCTTATAGGGTCAAAATTTAGCTTCAGGGCTTTCCGCAATGCAGTACTCAAACTGTGCTCGGGATACTGCTTCGCGCAAGAAATAGTTTTTGATACCTGCTATTCTCTCTATTGCACAATCCGTGCCAAAACAGCCTTTAGCAGGTCAAAAGCGAATTATTTTTCGAATTATTTTAATCTGTCACTCGAAAGGGGAACGGAATGCCGAATCCATACCTTCTTTTTCCATATCGAGACGATAAATAATACAATTTGGACTGCGAAGAAGGCATAGAGTGTCGGGACGCGGTACAGGATAGAGTATACCCGACGTATGCAGGCAAATCAGCATACGCGAGCGAATTTGCCTGCGTATGCAAAATAATGCAAAAATCCCCTGTTGCCTCATTGTAAGGCAACAGGGGACGAGAGAGCTATAGCTATCGAATTTGCTGCGAATGTGATACTCAGGGTCCAGGCTTGGTTGGTGCGGGAGCGCCAGTCGGCGGACTGCTCGGTGTAATATTGTGCTGCCCTGAGGCTGGCGCAGAGACAGGCGGCTTCTGAGTGGTGCTGCCGGTTAGTGGAGACACAGCACCGCCAGCGGAGGGTGAATTACCTGGGGAGGAGGATGCTCCGCCCTTTGCTGGCGGAACGACGACCGGAGCGGGAGTGTTTGGCGCCGCGCCTCCAGTTCCGAGTGGCGGCATTGTCACTGCGGCTCCTGGCGGGACGGTCACGGTTCCGCCTGGCAGGTTTGCCGACGCTTTTTTGCGATCCTCATCCTCTTTCGCTCTCTGAGCGGCTTCCTGCGCCTTTGCAGCGGCGATCTTTGGTGCGAGTTCCGCCTGCGCTGCCTTCTCTGTGTCTGCCTCAGTCGGCTTATTTATCGCGCGGAAGGAGCCTTCGAGGCGCTTATGCACTTCGAGCGCGGTCTGCATCGTCTGTGCATCATACGGGGGATCGCGACGCAGCAGCGTCCCGATTTTCGAGTACTGCTCGGAGGCGAGATCGAACTGCTTCTTCTCCTTATAAAGGTCGGCGAGTTCGAACCGAACGGTACGATCTTCCGTCGATTTGAGTATTTTTTGGTCGAGATCGATCAGGCGGTCGCGCGTCTGGTCGCTTTCGGCGGGCGATTTCGCCGAGGAGCGCTGGCGTTTCACGGCGTCGGCGACGAGTTGTATCGCGGTGGGATCGTCCAGATGACGTTTGAGCATCTCCTCGAACTCACGATCCACGTCCGCCTGCATCTTTGCCTGATCTGCAGGGCTGACAGTCGCAGCATTGGTATCGCCCGACATCTGCGCCATCATCTGCTCCTGTGGCAGGCGGCGCAGTTTCGCGAAATCATAGTAGGCTTTCAGGTCGGGGTCTTTGATCTCGATTTTTGCCAGCTTCACCTGCCGTTTGATGAAGGCATCATACTTTACACCGGCGCGCTGCGTTTTGACCTGATCGATGGCTTTTGCCGCGCTGAAATCTTTCGGCAGATTGTTACGACGATCGACGATTTTAGCGAAAACATAGCCCTTGCGAAAGCCGCCCGCTTTGACGACCGGCGTGATCTGACCGGTAGGCGTTTTATGCACCGCCTCGTCGAAATCCTTGCCATATCCGAGGCTGCCCATCATCTGAAACTGTGGGGAGCCGCTGCCGTATTCAGGCAGGAGGGGTGATGTCGAGCCCGGTTTACCGCCCATCCCGTTGTCCTGTGATTTTTTGGCAACGGCAGCGAAGTCGCCGCCCGCTTTCGCGGTGGCGAGCAGCGCGTCTGCATTCCTGCGTGCGTCTTCGTCGGTGACGTTTTTGGCGTCGCCGATATGAACGAATACCGGAATATAGCTTACCTGTGCAGTCTGATTTTTTGCCTCGTCCTCAGTGACCTGCTCGGCGCTCTTGAAACTCTGCCGCAGCGCAGGCTCCAGCAGCACTTTCGACTGCTCCTCACGAAATTCGGAGAGCGTCATACCGGTGCGGCTTTCGAGGAACGTCGCCCATTCGCTGTCGGACTTCTTGGCGTAGCCCGCCGCTTCACGATCTTTGTCGATCGATTTGTCGATTTCGGAATCGGAGGCGCGCACATTACGTTTTTTTGCTTCCTGTTCGACGATCGTTTTCTGCACCAGTGCGTCGAGCAGCAGCCCCTGGCGCTCCGCAAACTCAGGTCCGGCGGGAGGGCTGCCCATCCGCGTTGCCGCCTGTGCGCTGAGCGCGGCGAGTTCGCCCTGGCTGATCGAGGTCCCATTGACGACCGCAACGACTTTGTCGCGGTTACCGGAATCTCCGTTGCCATTATTAGCATTGCGCCCGCCGAACTGGCTGGAGCCGAAACCGATCACGAGCGAGGACGCCATCACGATCATCAGCACCCAGCCGCAGCCCGTGCCGTATCGAGTGAAAAGGGAGCGCCACCAGGCGATTGAAACGAGATTGTCCATGTAGAGAGCGATTCCTTCGATTTGTATGAGACCCATGCACCAAAATTGCTGTGGCGTGAGAGTGGCCTGAAAACTCAATGTACCGTCTGCTTTATGTTCTTCTGATCACTGTCCTTATACGGTGTCGGCAGGCAGCAGCGTTCGAAGTGCCGCGAGGCAGGGGCGCGAGCCGTCCTCGGGCGTACCTTTCCCGTCGGCGCCGCTGCCTGTGGGCGGCACGAAATGCGTCTCGAGCGAAATACAGCCCTGGTAACCGTCCGCCTTCAGCGCGGCGAACTGCGCGGCGTAGTCGATCTGTCCTTCGCCGATCACGCAAAACTGTGTCTGCAGACCGTGATCGGGCGTTTCGATCATGCGGGCGTCTTTGACGTGAACATGCGTGATCCAGGGCTTGACCGCTTCGTAACCATCCGGGAAAGCCTGCTCGCCCATCGAAAAGGCGTTGCCGGGATCCCAGACGACTTTCAGGTTCGGCGACGTTTTCTGCCGCATGAAATGTGCCGTCTCCGCGCCGGAGCCGAGGAAACAGGCGTGTTCGTTTTCCAGCGCCAAGGTGATGCCCGACTGTTTGGCAAGGCGCAGCGGTTCGTCGAAAGCGCCCAGTATCTGCGCTTCGATTTCGTGTGTCAGCGCGGCTTTGCGCCAGAAAGAAAAGACGCGCAGCATTTTTGTGTCGAACGTATGCGCGAGCGCGATACAGCGCCGCAGTATATCCATCTGCTTTGCAAAAGGGTGGGCAGTCGCCAGATGCAATGGTCCGGCAGCATTGCCGGTGGACTCGGATACAGCGGGGCTTTGTTCCAGATCGCACTTGAAAAAGGGTGTCGCGAGGCAAACCACGTGCATTCCCCGCGCCGCCAGACAAGCTTTGGCACGCGCCGCCTGCTCGTCGGTGAGTTCAGCGATATTGGTTCCCCAGAGACCTCGTAGCTCCGCGCCTTTGATGCCGTATTCGAGCATCACATCGAGCGCATGTTCAAAATCCTGAGATATTTCGTCGGTGATTACGGTCAACTGCACGGTCGGTGGGTTTCCTCGGGTGGTGGAGTGGATGCGGCAGCCGTCTGCCGGATAGACTATTTTCGCGAGTGCCGACCGCAGCAAGGCGTCGACGGGCGATACCAGTGTACAGCAAAAGCGGTTCGCTGTCAATCATGGATACCGATTTGGGCTTTCGAGTCAGGTATGAGAGGGTGGAGCGGGGACCGCTGAAAACGTGTTGAAGCTATGGGTTGCGCTCGGAATCGCGTACAGGGCGATCGCGACTATAAGTCCGACCAGCAGCAGATACTGCGGGCGTATGCCGCGCCACCCAAGACCGATTCGCGTTCCGAGATAGGTCACGTACAGTCCCCAGGTTCCGAACGAGGCGAGCGTGTGCGCATCGAGCAGCCAGCGCGAAGGTGTCGCTCCGCTGTCTTTGCTGAAGATATCCGCGACGCCGAGACCGAGACCGAGTGTCAACAGCGGAAGAGCGTAGGCGACGGAGCAGTACGCGATCGCGTCGAGCGATGCCAGCGGCGGCATGCTGTGGAATAGGCTGTTCACCGCGCGCTGTTTGAGCAGGCGATTCTGCAGGAGATAGAGCGCGGCGCATCCGAACGCCAGTGCGAACAGCCCGTAGGACGCGAGTATCGCGAGCACGTGCAGGCTTACGATCTGGCTTTTGAGCGCGGTGGTGTCTGCGACCGGACCGTGAACGTGCAGCATCGCCCAGAACAGGATCACGCAGGCGACCGGCAGCGCAATCGCGCCTACGGCTGGCAGATTGCGCCGCAGATCGATCAGCGCGAAGGTGACCGCGATTATCCAGGCGAGCACGGACAGCGTGCCGTATTCGCTCGCGAAGGGTGAGCGATGCATCGTCACGCACCAGACTCCGGTCGCCGCGAACTGAAAGAGAACCCCAAGGAGCAGCAGTACGCGCCCTGTCCAGCGTAGGCTGTGCGCGTTTTCAGAATCAGTGTCTGAACTCACGTCCGCTTTTTTGCTCTTTCCTGTAATCGGGGCCGCCGGAGTTGCGAGGAAGACGAACGCGTCGTAACAGACGGAGGCAAGAATATAAAACGCAAGTGCGATTGCGTTCAGCGTTCCGAAACTCATTTTGCCGCCTCCGGTTCAGGAATTACGCCACCAGTGACTGTGCTGAGCGGCAGTTGTGGTTCCCTGTCCGATCGCTGTTTTGTTTCTGTCTGTCTTCCTTCCAGCACACAGGCTGCGTCCGACGAAAGGGGTTTCAGAGCTGGCACATCATCGAGCTTTCCCAAATGTCCACTACGGAACTCATCACTGGTCTGACCTGCGATCGATGATGAATCGCCAGCGGAGAGCCCGAACAGCGCGTCCACCGCATCGGTGAGACTGTAAGGAGTCGCTCCTTCTGATGCAGAGGCTCCTTTCAGCAGCAGGGTTGGCGGCAGCGCGACCTCGTCCATCATCGCCCGCAGCTGCGTCTCCAGAACCTGCCAGTCGCGATCGGGTAGGTTGCGCAGTCGCGAACGCAGGATCGCCAGCCGCTGAGTCGCTATCTGCTGCAGGTGGTCTCGCAGCTGCGCGATCACTGGCGTCGCGCCTCGCGTCTGCATCCATGCCATGAACCGGTCAGCCTCTTCGCGCACGATGATTTCAGCGCGTGCTGTTTCCTGGGCTCTGTCGGTCGCCGCCTGCTGAACGTAGTGCTGAAGGTGGTCGATATTGTAGAGGAACACGTCGTCGAGTTCGGCGACATCGGCATCGATGTCGCGCGGCAGAGCGATGTCGATCAAAAACAGCGGGCGCCCGCGCCGCTTCCGAAGTACGGGCTGCAGCATCTTGCGATTGAGGATCGGGTGGGGTGCGGCGGTCGCGGAAATCACAATATCGGCGCGTTCCAGCTCGGCAGGGAAGGCGTCGTAGTGGATCGCGGAGCCGCCCAGCCTGCCCGCCATCTCTATCGCGCGATCGTACGTGCGGTTGGCGACGACGATGAACTGGACGCCGTTACGGACGAGATGCTGCGCGGTCTCCTCGCTCATCTTTCCCGCCCCGAGTATCAGGACACGGGCGCGGGCGAAGTCGTCGAAAATCTGTCGCGCGAGCGTAACGGCGGCGTGCCCGATCGAGAATCCGCCCTGCCCGAGACCTGTTTCGGTCTGGACACGCTTGCCGGTGAACAGCGCCTGCTCGAACAGCTTACCGAGTATCCCGCCACCGGTCTCGTGGGTGCGGGCATCTCTCAGCGATCCGCGAACTTGACCGAGTATCTGTGCTTCGCCCAGAACGAGGGAGTCGAGACTCGCGGCGACGCGCATCAGATGCTGCGCCGCCGCCTGATCGGTCTTGCGATAGAGGTGCGGTGCGAAAGAAGCAGGCGCAATATTGTGTTCTGCGGCGAGGTGCGCGGTCAGCATCGGGAAAAGTTCGACTTCGTGGACGGTGGAGGGCACATCGGTCGTCAGATACATCTCCATACGGTTGCAGGTGGAGAGGATCACCACCTCGCCGATGCCGGGCAGAGATTTCGCCGCCGTCAGGGCGTTACCGAGCGTATGGGCGTTGTAGCCGAAACGCTCGCGCAGTTCGATCGGCGTATTATGGTGGCTCAGTCCCAACAGTACGAGGTGCAAACGCTTCTACTCCGACATTCATTTTGCGCGTTCAGACCGCATTCAATCTGCATCCAATACTCTGATGACATACGCTTCGGCATACTGCTGTGCCTCCGCAATGCGGTCCTCCCGCAGCAGCGCCAGTAGCTTCGTTTCTTCGTCGAGCAGACCTGCCAGCGCCCCGCGTCGTGCTTCAGGCGATTGCGCTCTCCCTTTTATATAGTGGCGCATATGCCTCAATAGTTGCATATAGCCTTCGTACTCAGGACCGAAACGCGCTGACAACTCTCCTGCGAGCCG
>Ga0123339_10001126_pt1 | contig 18874 bp, 12 predicted proteins | sample lystaG_FD_89956 | JGI IMG/M metagenome (GOLD analysis project Ga0123339, IMG submission 89956) | Glacier valley bacterial and archeal communities from Borup Fiord, Nunavut, Canada, to study Microbial Dark Matter (Phase II) -... | ecosystem: Environmental > Aquatic > Freshwater > Ice > Glacier ... | reverse complement strand
GGTAGCCGGTGAGGATGTTGCTGGTGCCGGCTCCTTTCGAGCTCGGAATGTAGGTGGAGTAGATCGAGAATGCCGGTTCCGTGGCATTAGGAAGCTTCATCGTGAGGAAGTACGGCGGTTGGAGCTTCGCGGTCGCCGCCTCCTTGGTCGGATCGTTCGGCGTAATCCACGCGTCGCTGGCAGAGTAAAAAGTGTTGGGGTCGGTGACGTGATAGGTGCCGAGTATTTCCCGCTGCACCTTGAACAGGTCAGCCGGGTAGCGCACATGGCTCATGAGGTCCGACGAGATTTCACTGATCGGCTTGACGGTGGACGGGTAAATCTTCTGCATGGTCTTGAGGATCGGATCTTTGACGTCCCAGGCGTAGAGCGTCACCTTGCCGCTGTAAGCGTCGACGGTGGCTTTGACCGAGTTGCGAATGTAGTTGACGTCATCCAGCGCAAGCTGCGGAGCAGGCGTATAGGTGTCCGCGATCGCATTGCTCAGCTGTTGCACGGCCGAGTACGGATAATTTGCGCTCGTGGTGTAGCCGTCCACAATCCATTTCACTCGACCATCGATGACGGCCGGGTATGGGTCGCTGTCGAGGGTGAGATACGGGGCAGCCTTCTGGATGCGATCCGCGGGGTTACGGGTGTAGAGGATCTGCGAATTATTATTCACACCATTGGAAAGGAAGATCTGCTCCGACTGGAACTTGACGGCGTAAATGAGCTTCTTGAAGATATTGTCGAGTTTCGGCCCGCCATCGCCCGCGAAGGTCGTTGTGGCGTTTTGGTTGGCGTTCGAGTCCCCCGCGGGGTAGTCGAGCTCAACTTTGCTTCCCCCCTTCGAGCCGCCGACGATGGAATACTGCGGGGATTCCTCCCCAAAGTAGATTCGGGGCTCAAATTTACCGAGAGCACCGGTCACCGGGATGCCCGACTCGAGGAAGACCGGCAGGCCTTCGCTCGAGCGCTGATTGCCATAGGCTGCGACCACGCCATAGCCATGGGTGTAGACAAGTGTGTTGTTATACCAGCTGGGAGCGGCGTTGGTGTTGGACTGGTTGAGTTCCCGCACTGCAATCACGGTGTCTTGCGACTTTCCGTTGATCGTGTAGCGGTCTACGTCCAGATACCTGTTGAACTGGTAGTACTGCTTGATGCGCTCGAGCTGGCTGAAGGCATCCGAGACCAGGGCGGGGTCGATGATGCGGATGCTCGCGGTGGTTGCAGCGTCGTTGCGTAATGCACCCTGCTGGGCATCCGTCTTGGCCGAGTACGCCTCTTCCTGCACGCTGGCGACACCGTAGGCGTCCCTGGTGGCGTCGATGTTCCGTTGGATATAGGGAGCCTCGAGCGTGCGCACATTCGGCTCGACCTGAAACTTTTGTACGATCCAGGGGTAGACCGACCCAATCAGCAGGCCGCTCACCAACAGGAGCGCGGTACCAATGAGGGGGAACCTCCAGCGTCCGATTACTGCGGTGATGATGAAGAGAATCGCCACGACAGCAGCGATGCCTGCGAGTATCTGGCGACCGGGGATGACTGCGCTGGCATCGGCGAACGACGCCCCCTCGAACAGGGTGCTTGAGGTCTTGGTGCTGAGCGTGGCGTACTGGTCAAGCCAGATGCTTGCCGCCTGCAGAGCGAGGTAGACGGCGCCGGTGACCGCGAGCTGGATTCGTGCAGTGCGCGAGATGCGTACCTCGCGGCCGTTGAAGCGCAGGGCTCCGTAGAGGTAGCTGGTCGCGATCGCCGCGATCGCCGAGATCAATACGACGGCCGAGGCGAATGCTGCAACAGCCTGATAGAACGGCAGCGCGAAGAGGTAGAACGAAACGTCGAGATTAAACTGGGGGTCGAGCTTGCCTGAGGGCACTCCGTTGATCCACTCGAGAGCGAGTTGCCAACGGGCTGAGGTTGCCACTCCGGCGAAGAGACCGAGAACCGCGGGGATGCCCCCCATCGCGAGGCGTCGGAGTGGTTCTATCACCTGCTGGTACCGATCGAGCTGCGCGTTGAGCTTGGCGTAGACCGGTCGACCGCGGAAGGCGATCTGAATGCTGGCGAATACCGGAGCGGCCATGGCGACAAATCCGATGAAGAACATCACCGTGCTCGCTACCCACTGAGTGGTCAGCACCTTGAGGAAACCAAGCTGCTCGAACCACAGCCAGTCCGTGTACAGACTTGCAAAGATGAAGAAGAGGATGACGAGGACCGCAATGACAGCGAGCGTGATCAGGAGGGTTACCCGCGATCGCGCTGCCGGTGGGCGTTCTTCAGTGGGGGTGGACGTCACGAGACTGCTCCAAGCTTGTGGCGGATGCTGTGCTCCCTATCTTAAGGGGCACGGTCTGAGAGGGCGCCCCCGCGGCTAAGGGGTGGGGCAGGCGAGCAGACCACTGGTGCTCGTGCCGCCCTTGATCGCTTTCAGGGCAGCGAGCGAGTCCTCTAACGTTTTCACCGCGAGAACGCGGATTCCGCTGGGGATATGCCCGGTCACTTCGTTGCAGTTGGCAAACGGTGCGAGAAACCAGGTGGCGCCGGCCGCACGCGCGCCATAGAGCTTCTGGCGGATGCCCCCGATAGGACCAATGACTCCCGCGCCGTCGATCGTGCCGGTGCCCGCGACTTTCTTGCCACCGTTGAGCTGCCCAGGGGTGAGCTTGTCGATGATGCCGAGCGCGAACATCTGTCCGGCGCTCGGCCCGCCCACGTTCTCGAGTTGGATCTTCACCTCGAATGGATAGGTGTAGACAATGGCTGGGAAGATACCGACCACCGGCACGGCATCTGCTCCGGAACTCAGCTGCGGCGTTACCTGAACCGTCTTGGCTATGCCCCCGCGTTCGATGGCGATGCTCACCGGTGCGCCCGCGCCGCTCTTGGCGATGATCGCGCGCAGTTCGAGCACGCTGCCGGCGGTCTCCCCATCCACGCTCACGATCGTGTCGCCCTTCTGCAGGATGCCGCTGGACGGCGATTGGGGCGAAAGGCCTCCTACGGTGAGGACGGCAGGCAGCGTGTAGCCGAGGGAGGTCAATGCCGCCGCCACGGCATCCTTTTGCGAGTTCTGCATGTCGACGTTTGCCTGGGCGTTCGACTGCTCAACCGAGGTGCCTACCGGGTAGACAGCATCCACCGGCAGCACCGCCTTGCTCGAGTCGAGGTATGCCTGTGCCACCTCGAACCAGCTCGGTGGCTGCTCACGATTGCCGGCGATGTTGACGGTGAGCATATCGAGGGCGCCAGCAGTCGGGTAGGTCTTCTGCCCGGGAATCTGGATGAGTGGCACCTGCTTGCTGCCGTTGATCGCCGTACCCAGAGTGTTGAAGACAGGCCCCGGCTGCTCGATCACGTACGGAGCCGGCACGAGCGTGAAGGCGAGCGTACTGAACACTGCGGCCATCAGAAGAATCCACCCGATGCGAGTGAAGCGACGTCGGGACGGGGAGGGCGACAGGAGGTCACGATCATCGATGAACAGTGCCACCGGGGTCCTTTCTGCACACTGTTCGCCACGGGCGCAGATCAGCCTGACGGGTCGAACCGGTTTCACACACCGCACGCAGGGCGCAGCGGCTAGCGTAGTTCGCATGCCTGAAGATTCGGCCCAGAACCCGGAAGACGAATTCCGCGACATGCTGAGCCAGTTCCTCTCCGGAAACGGGGACATCGATCCCGCGCGCCTCGCCAGTGCCGCCGGGCTTCCCGACGACCCCGAGATGATTCGCAACCTCATTGCGCAGTTGCAAAGCGCGATGCAGTCGAGCGGCGACGGAATCAACTGGGATCTCGCTCTCGAGCAAGCCAAAACGCTTGCGGCTCAGGGTGTAGTCGCAACAACCCCGGCGGAACGTTCCTCGCTCGAGCAGGCTTTCCACATCGCGGCGCTCTGGCTCGATGAGGCCACCTACGTCTCAGAGCTAACCTCGACTCCGCGACTCATGTCCCGGCTCGAGTGGATCACGGCCACCATGCCGATCTGGACTCAGCTCGCCGAACCGGTGGCTCTGAGCATCGCCAACTCGCTCACTCAGGTGCTGCGCGACCAGGCACCCGAAGAAATGTCCGGGATGATCGAGGGTGCGTCAAAGCTCATGCGCAACGTCGGCGGCACGTTGTTCGCGATGCAGCTCGGGCAGGTAGTCGGCCAACTCGCCAGTGAAGCGGTCTCGGGCGGTGATATCGGAATCCCGCTGCTCGGCTCTGCGAAGGACGGGGACCAGCAGGCCGCGATCCTGCCGCAGAACGTCGCGGCCTTCGGTGCCGGTCTCGATATCGAGCAGGATCAGGTGCAGCTCTACCTCGCGGTGCGCGAGCTCGCCCACGCTCGCCTCTTCCGCCATGCAAAGTGGTTGCGGTTGCAGCTGATGACGTCAATCACCGAATTCGCCCAGGGCATTCGGATAGATACCGATCGACTCGAGCAACTCGCCGCGGACTTCGATCCCTCCAACCCCGAAGAGTTGCGCGAGGCCATGGTGAGCGGGGCCCTCATCCCGCCCAAATCGGAATCGCAACTCGCCGCGCTCGGTCGACTGGAGACGGTGCTCGCCCTCATAGAAGGCTGGGTCGATGTGGTGACGGCCCAAGCCACCGCCCGCCTTCCCAAGTCCAATGCCATCGCCGAGACCGTTCGACGTCGCCGAGCTGCTGGCGGCCCGGCGGAGTCCGCATTCTCCACTCTCGTCGGCCTCGAGTTGCGGCCGCGGCGACTGCGTGAAGCCGCCGCGCTGTGGCAGAAGATCACCGACGAGGTCGGCGATGAAAAACGTGACTCCCTGTGGTCCCACCCCGACCTGCTCCCCACCTCTGACGATATCGACGACCCGGCCGCTCTGATCGCGAGACTGGGCGAAACGGATGCTGCAGCCGACGACATCGACCAAGCGATCGAAGACCTGCTCAACGACGACCGCGATGATCGCCCGCACGAAGCAGACACTGGTGGCCCCGGAGACCCCCGGTAAGCAGATCGGCCCCGCGTGCCTGTGGATGGCGAGCAACGGTGATAGCGCGGGCCGTGCATCATCTTTTACATGGTGCTTCGACTCGATCCCCGGTTTCCGCTGCTGTGGCGCACGCCGCAGAGCCTTCAATTCGGGACGGATCGACCCCGCGTGGTGCTGGAGGCCGTCTCGCACGCCGACGAGTTGGTAATCGCGGCGCTCGTGGCGGGAGTGAGCCGATCGGGACTAGAGATGATCGGTCGCTCCGCCGGACTTCCCGACGGCGCCTGTGACGCGCTGATCCGAGCGCTCGACCCGGCACTGGAGCATCCGACTCCCCAGCAGGTACCGGCAACGGCGGTTGTTATCGGCACCGGCGAGACAGCGGAACTGGTGAAGCGGCTGCTCATCGAATCGGGCGTGGCCGTGCTGGCCGATGAGCCCGATGCGAGCCCGGAAGTCGCCGTGATCGTGGCCCATTATGTGATCGAGCCAGAGGTTCACGGCCGCTGGTTGCGGCGCGACATCCCTCACCTCGCGGTGGTTTTCGGCGACGAGGTCGTGCGCGTCGGGCCGATCATCAGGCCCGGAGCCGGTCCGTGTCTCTACTGTCTTGAGCTCCACCGCACCGATTCCGACCCATCGTGGCCTGCGATAGCGTCTCAACTCTGGCATCGACGCAGTGGGATCGAGTCATCCCTCGTAGCGGCAGAGGCTGCAGCGACAGTCGTACGGCTGGTTCTCGCGCGCCGAATCGTGCATCGGATCGAGCCGCTGATGACAATCGAGATCGACGCGGGCAGCGGGGAGCGGATGCTGCGCGAATGGGGTAACCACCCCGAGTGCGGGTGCGCCTCGCTTACCGCCTGAGCCGAGCGGGAACCACCCGGGGCGCAACGCACACGGCTGCGATCGCGATCAGCACACCGATGCCGAAGCTGCCAGCGAAAGCCGCAGAGCCCGCGGTGGAATTCATATCGATCCGGGCGAGCGCGCTGAATACAACCCCGATGACGGCGAGGGCGAGAGCGGCGCCGAGAGAGTCGGAGATCGAGAGTGCCGAGCTGTTGAAACCCTGCTGATCAGGAGTCGAAAGCCCCAGGGTCATGACACTGGTGCGCGGAAAGGCGAGCCCCATTCCTCCGCCGCCCACCACCCAGCCGACGATGATGACCGCCGGATGCAGGTGCAGCGCCGCCGAGACGCACGCCACCATCACCGCCACGAGCGAGAGCCACATACCAACGCTCATCGCGACCTCTGGGCGAAGGCGGTCGCCCAGATATCCCTGGAGCCAGGACGTGCCCGCCCAGGCGAGCGCGGACCCGGTGAGAGCGAGGCCGGCGAACGTGGGTGAGAAGGCGTACTGCTGCACGAGGAGATAGGGCAGATATACCTCCGCTCCGAGAAAAGATGCCGAGGCGAGGCCGCGCAGGAGGATCACCGTCGGCAGGCCACGACGGGCGAGGAGCGTCCCGCGCGGTAGGAGCGGCCGCACCGCCACGACTGCGACTGTCAGCGCCACGAGCGGCGCGAGCACTGCGGTGACGCCGTCGAGATCGGCGCACAAATTGAGCACGAGTACCGCGATGGCCGCCAGTAGTGCATAGCCGATCCGACCGATGTTCCACGGGGTTTCGCTGATCTGCTGGGGCTGGAGCCACAACATCCGCGTTGCCGGTGTGAGTATGGCCGCTGCCACGATCACGAGCCCGACAACCCCGAGGAAGACCCAGTGCCAACTCCATACTTCGGAGACGAGACCGGCGATGAACGGACCGATGAGCGACGGCACGATCCACGCGGCGGCGAAGCTTGCGAAGATTCGCGGCAGCAGGGAGGCCGGATAGAGCCGGGCGACGATCACGTAGAGCGCGACCGTCATCGCTCCGCTTCCGAGGCCCTGAACGAGGCGACCGACTACGAAGACTCCCATGTTCGGCGCGCTCCCCGCCACGAGAAGACCGAGCGCGAAGAGCGCGGCAGAGGAGTAGAGCGGCAGGATCGGTCCGGAGCGGTCGGACCAGTTGCCCGCGATCACCATGCCGATGACCCCCGCCGACAGCGGTCCGGCGAAAGCCAGGGCATACAGGGTGGCACCGTCGAGATCCCGGCTGATCACCGGCATGATTGTGGTCACCGCCAGCGATTCGAAGGCGGCGAGAAAGACAAGTGCGCTGCTTCCGATCGTCACCCACAGGTACCGACCGCCGAAAATACCCTCCGTGATCGGGCGCCCGCTCACGAAAGTCCGGCGAGAAACCGGGACGCTCGGCGCTCGGGCCCGCGTCCTGAACCACCCGTCGACCAGGACAGATGAAGGCGACGGCGAGCACGGGTGATACCCACATAGAGCAGGCGCCGTTCCTCTTCCACCGCCTGTTCCGACTTGGCATAGGTGATGGGGACAAAGCCGTCACTCAAGCCAACGAGAAACACCGTGTCCCACTCCAGGCCTTTCGCCGAATGCAGGGTGGCAAGAGTCACTGCGGCCATCGTCGGCTCGTGTTGGCTAGCCGATCGCTCGAACAATTCGTCGACAAACGACCTGAGCGACGTTCCCGCGGCAGATCCCTCAGCCAGTCCCATCAGCGCGTTCAGAGATTCCCACCGATCGCGCACCGCCCCCCGTACCTCGGGCGCATCCTGGGTCCAGCCCAGGGAGCGCAGCACATCACTCACGGTCTTGAACAGGGGCTCGCGGGTGGCCGCGACGACAGCGCCCTTCAGCATCATCAGCGCCTGCTTCACCTCCTGCTGCTCGAAGAACCGTGTACCGCCGCGAAGTTGGAAGCTCACTCCGGCATCGGTGAGAGCGGACTCGAGAGGTGCCGACTGCACGTTGATGCGGAAGAGGATCGCGACATCCTGCGGTCGGGTGCCAGTCGCGATCGCTGTAACCACCTGGGCTGCGATCGCGCGTGCCTCGGCCACATCGCTCGGGAAGCTCGTCACCGTCGGCAGAGCCTTCGCTGCCGCCTCCGGGACGCCGGCCAACGCGCGAAGAGCGAGCGCACCGGCACGCCCGCGCATCAGCTGGTTCGCCATGGCAACGATGGGCGGGCTCGATCGGTAATTCTGCTCGAGACGCACAACGGCCGCCTCGCGGAATCGTGCCGGGAAGCCGAGCAGGAAGTCCGCGGATGCTCCGGCGAACGAGTAGATTGTCTGGCTCGCGTCGCCGACCACACAGAGGTCCTGCCGGTCTCCCAGCCACAGGTCGAGCAGCGCCTGCTGCAGCGGCGAGACATCCTGGTATTCGTCGACGACGAAGAAGCGGTACTGCTCTCGCACCTGTTGGGCGACCCGCGGTTCGGCCTCGATCATGCCGGCCGTGGCGAGAAGTACGTCTTCGAAGTCGAGTTGGCGGCGCTCATCCTTCACCGCTTCGTAGGCTCGATGAAGCGCGACCATCTTGTCAGCGTCAAGAGCTGAGGGCATGGTTCGCTTTGGGAGCACGGCCGCGTACTGGTCGAGAGTGAGCCGCGACACCTTGCGCCATTCGATCTCGGCGGCGAGATCCCGCAGGGTTGCAGTGTCGAGTTTGAGCCGCAGTGTCTCCGCGGCCTGGGCGATAACCCGTCCCTTGCTGTCGAGCAGTCGGGGCATCTGCCCACCGATCACCTCGGGCCAGAAGTGCCCGAGTTGCGAGAGAGCGGAAGCGTGGAAGGTACGGGCGGCAACTCCGGTGGCTCCCAATTGGCGCAGCCGCCCGCGAAGCTCCGCTGCGGCGCGCGAAGTGAAGGTGAGCGCCATCACCCGATCCGGGGCGTAGACGCCGGTGGCGACGCCGTAAGCGATGCGATGCGTGATGGCTCGGGTCTTGCCGGTGCCCGCACCGGCAAGCATGCAGAGCGGCCCGAGCAGGGTCTGCGCGGCGATGCGCTGCTCGTCATCGAGGGCCTCGAGCAGAGAGTCGGTCGAGGTCACCACTGGCGACGGTCGGCAATCGGACCGCCGTACCAGTGCTCGATGATCACCCGCGCGATCGAGGTGTGGCCGGGAAGGCCGATATCGTCGAGGGAGGCCGTCAGCTCCTCGCGGCTGAACCAACGCAAATCCAAAATCTCTGTGCCGTCCGGGGTGAGGGTGGACTCGAGATCCGGGTCGACCTTCGCGATGAAACCGACCATGAGGGAGGCCGGAAACGGCCAGGGCTGCGACCCGACGTAGACCGGATCGACGATGCGCACGCCCGATTCCTCGAACACCTCGCGCAGGACAGCGCTCTCGAGCGACTCCCCCGGCTCAACGAAACCAGCGAGGAGGGAATAGCGGTTGGCCGGCCACATCGCGTTGTGGCCGAGCAGCAGGCGGTCCCTCGAATCCACGATTCCCACGATGATGGCCGGGTCGGTGCGCGGGAAGACCTCGCGACCACTTTCGACGTCCGTTCGCACCCAGCCACCCTGTCCCGCGATCGTCGCCATGCCGGTGCGCGGGGAGAACCGATGGGAGTCGTGCCAGTTGGCGAGCGCGAGAGCGGCGGTGAACAGACCGGCATCGCTAGCGCTGAATGAGCTGCCTAGGTTGCGGAGGTCACCCCAGCGGGATTCCCCCGGGTCCGATTCGATTGGAGCGAGCGTGATCGCCGCTTTATCACCAACGATCACAGCGACGACGGGGTCTTCGAAAAAGTCCGGCTCGAGGGAACGTCCGAGGTACAGCCTGAGGGTGGCATCGAGTTCGGCGTCGTGTGGCAGCAGGTCAAGCTCTCCGCTGGGGCCGAGCAGCGCCTTACCCTTCCACAGCACGAGCTGGCGCATCCGCGGATTGAGCCGGAGCGACTCGAAGAGGTCAGGGGCACTGCGAGCGAGGTAGTCGCGATCCAGGCCATGCCGGGAGAGCGGCAATGCCGAGACGGGAAGCGGCGCGAAATACGACGGGAGCACGGCCTGGTCGAATTCGGGGTTGTGCGACTCAGCGTCAACAGGCATCGAGGCACCAATCATAGGAGGGGGCGGGAAAGGCGTGGCGTTGAACACCGGTCGCTGGAGGACGACTTACCCTTGGAGGCATGGCCAGATCCCACTTCACTCTAGCCGCGCTCGCGACCGCGGCTGTTGCCGGGCTCGACGTCGCGTCGGCCAGCGGTTTCGGGTCCGGTGCCCACGGTGACTTCGAGTCTGCACTGCTCACGACGCGAGATGGCAGTCACTGGATCATTCGCGTGCCTACCTCGGAACGCGCCGAGGCCGAGCAGTCCGCGGACCTTGTCGCACTGCGCGCGCTGAGCACCGGAGTGCGCGCCCGCCTGCCATTCGCGGTGTCCAAATTCGCCGGCCAGACCCCGATCGGCGGCACTCGCGCCGTTGTCTACGATTTCGTCTATGGATCACCGCTCGATCTGGCTGGCATCGCGAACGGGAGCCCCCTTGCACCCGCCATCGGTCGCGCAATCGCCGCGATCCACACCCTCCCGACGAGCTTCGTCGCGGATGCCGGCCTACCCGTGCTCAGCCCGATAGAGATCCTGCAATCCACGATTACGATCATGGATCGCGCGAGCGCAACGAATCTCGTGCCGGCCGCCCTGCTTGGACGCTGGGAGAAGGCCACCGAAGACGGACCGCTCTGGCAGTTCGCTCCGGCCGTGATCAACGGAGGCCTCTCGGCCGACTCGTTCCTCACCTCCGACGACACGGTGACCGGCCTGCTTGGCTGGCAGTCGCTCGGCGTCGGTGACCCGGCGCGCGACCTGTACTGGTTACTCAGCGCCCGCGGAGAGTACGTGGCCGAGGCCGCCTTCACTTCCTATATCGAAAGTCGTGGATCGAGCGATCGGCAGGTGAAACGTCGCGCGATGCTCTATGCCGAACTCGAGATCGCCAAATGGCTGCTCCACGGCACCCAGGAGCGCAGCACCGAGATTGTGGATGATGCGGTGCAGATGCTGCACGGCCTCGTGGACACCGTGCAGCATGATCTCGACCAGAGCCTCAGCCACAACACCCTGCCGGTGATGGCCGTTGACGAGGTCAAAGCGATGCTCGACCGCGACCGCCGCGCGTAGGGTTTCGCTACCGCGCGTTTCGCGCATCGCAGCTCGCGAACAGAGCCCCGCACGATCGCAATCATCCCACCGGCGAGGGGGCACCACATCGGCGAGATCAGCACACCGCTCAGCACACCGCTCAGCACACCGCTCAGCACACCGCTCAGTGAGCGATCGTGCGCCAGAGTGCCACGAGCTCGTCGCGATCGTAGATGCGCTCGGGACGGATGACGCGGTCATCGGTCACATAGTAGAAGACCGCGTCGATCAGGCTCGGGTCGATACCCTTCCATTCCGCGAAGGCCTGGCGGTAGAGCGCGAGCTGCAGCTGCTTCGACTCGAGGTCTGCGGCGTCCCGGGGTGCCTTGCCGGTCTTCCAGTCCACCACCCGGTAGCGACCGTCGACAAGGTATACCGCGTCCAGCTTGCACACGATCACCTCACCGTCGAGGATCAAATGAATTTCAATCTCAACCTCGTCGGGAGTGAGGGTGGCAAATTCTGAGCGTTCGAAGGTGGCTCTCAGCGCCGCGAGTCCGTCTGGATGCATCGCACCCGGATCCTCAGGCTCGGCACCGTCGATCTCCCCCGACATAGCATCCAGTTCCTCGGACGTGCCATGCGCACTGAAGCGCTGCTCGACCCACTCGTGGAAGAGCGTGCCAAGCCGGGTGGCGCGGTACGGCCGCTCCGGCATCGGGCGGCGGAGCGACGCCGCCACTGCGGCCGGATCGCTCACGAAGTCTTTGAATCGGGAGGCCGATACCCGGGTCGGCAACTCAACGAGGCTGCTGACGTCGATTCGCCGTTGCCGCTCCTCCAGCAGCAGGGTCAGCTCTGTTTCCCACGTCCCTTCCGCTCCCGGTACAGCCTCGCTAACCAGTTGTGCAGCGGCCTCGACCATGGCACGACGCCCACCGAGAGGATCCATCGGCCAGCGAAACAGGTTCGCTTCGGCACCGAGCGGGTTCTCAGCGTGCTCGGTCTCGAGTGGTAACTCACCGATCACGCCCTCACTTTCGAGCTCGCGAAGAAACGAACTCGGATGCCGGGGGCTCGTCTGGGTCGCCCAGAACGAGGCGGTGAGGAGCAGCGAATGCCGGGCGCGCGTTACGGCGACGTATACCAGCCTCCGCTCTTCGTGGTCGTGCCGCTCGCGAACCTCGGTCTTAAACAGTTTCTGGCTGTCGAGCAGCTCCTTACGGGTGCTCGGAGTCGTCCAGTGGAATACCGGCAGCTCCGCCGCATCACCGCGGAAAGCGTAGGGCAGCGCCCCGAATGCCAGCCAGCCATTTGACCCCTCGCGCGGCGCCCCGGGCAGCTCGCCCTCGACCAGGCGCGGCACCACCACGAGGTCCCACTCGAGGCCCTTCGACCCATGGATCGTGAGCAATTGCACCGTACCCGGCTCCGGGTCCTCGGGCCGCGGCGTGAGGTTGTCACGCCACTCCGCCTCCCTCAGCCAAGACAGGAATCCCCCAAGACTGGCCGAATCATCCACTGCCAGGTAGTCTCCCAGCGCGTCGAAGAAAGCCTCCATATTCGCCGCTCCGAGCGATCGTGTCTCGTTGGCCGCGACCTCGATATCGAGCAGCAGATCCTGCTCGACGAAGGTGACGAAGTCGAGCAGGTCGAGTCCTGCCCGCGCGCGCAGTCGAGCGAAGGTGCGGCCGGCATCCCGCAGCCGTTCGAGCCCCACTTCGCTGAAGCGTTCGAGCTGGGAGTGGCCCGGTCGCACCGTCGCGATGAAATCGAGAGCGTCGACGATCGATCCCCCCTCGGCCTCGGCGACGGATGCCCGTAACGCCTCCTTCACGTCGTCGTCCAGGGCGCGCTGGGCGTAGTCCCGGTCACGCAGCCAGGAGGCAACCCGGCCGAGACCGTGTACGTCTTTCGCTCCGATGCGCCAGCGCGAACCGGCGAGCAGCCGCACCAGCTCAGACCCCGCGGTCGGATCGTTCACCACAGCGAGCGCGGACACCAGATCGGCGATCTCCGGCTCTGCCATGAGCCCGCCGAGACCCAGCACATGGAACTTCACACCGTTGCGGCGAAGCGCCTCGATGAACGCGCCCTGCGTCTTGCGCGCGCGGAACAGCATCGCGGCGGTGGGCGGCGCGACGCCGGTTGGCACGGCCAAACGCGTCTTTAGCCACCGGGCGGCGGCCTCCGCCTCTTCGGGCAGTGTTTCTTCCACAACGATCTGCACCGGGATGGCGGATGCCGCTGGCCCGGCCTCGAGGCGATCGACTCTCGTTCGCGCGGCGCCGTCGCTCGTCGCTGCGCGATCAGTGCGAAAGGGCTCAACGATCGCGTTGGCGACCGCGAGGATATGGTGCCCGTTGCGCCACGACGTCGTGAGCGCGAAGTGGCCATCAGCGCTCGCGCCGAACTGCCGAGCGAAACCGTCGAGATTCGCGGCACTCGCGCCGCGCCATCCGTAGATCGACTGGTTGGGGTCGCCGACCGCCATCACCGGAAGTCCGGCGAAGAGCTCGGAGAGCAGCCAGGTCTGCACCACGCTGGTGTCCTGGTATTCGTCAAGCAGCACCACCCGATACTGCTCGCGCAATTCGTCTGCGACGCGAGGAACGTCCCGAACGATCTGCAGCGCAAGGGCGACCTGGTCGGAGTATTCGACAAAACCCCGCCGTGCTTTGGTCTCGGCAAAGCGCTCCGCGAGGTCGAGGAGAACGGGAAGGGCACCCACTGTCTTGGCAAGACCGACGACGTCTTCGTAGGCACCGCGACCGCCCGGTGGCAGGTCGACGAGCGCTGCGAATCTGGTCGCAAAAGATGAGACCTCCATCGGATCCACCAGGTTTTCGCTCACCGCGTGAGCGAGGGTGAGCACTGCCTTCGTCACCGCGTCGACGCTCTTATCGAGGCCAGGAAGACGGTCGTCGGTCGATCCGATCACAAGCGAGCGAGCAAGCTGCCAGGCGGATGCCTCACCGAGCACCGGCCCATCGCTCTCCCGCCCAAGCAGAATCGCGTTGTCGCGGTAAATGCGGTTTGAGAACGAGTTGTAGGTGGCCACGGTCGGGGGATCGAACTCGTCGTAGTCCTCGGCGAGCAGACCGGCGTCGTGCAGTTCGGCAATGCGCTGGCGGATGCGGAGAGACAGCTCCCCTGCAGCCTTCCGCGTAAAGGTCAGGCCAAGGACCTCACCCGCTTTCACCTTTCCGTTCGCGAGCAGCCAGAGCACGCGGTTGGCCATTGTCTCGGTCTTGCCGCTCCCCGCACCCGCCACAACCAGTCCGGGAGCCAGCGCCGACTCGATCACCCGGCGCTGCTGGGCAGTCGGACGCGGTCGGTCGAGCGCATCCGCGATGTCATCGGCAGAAATAAAGCGTGGATTCGCAGCACAGTCCAGCTCAGTCACTGGCCACCGACCTCACCCGATGTAGCTTCTTCATGCCAACATCGAAGGATCCCCAGGCATCGAGATCGAGGGCTCCGTCGAAGCCCGCCGCCGCCATACCGATCGCCGCCTGGCGAATTCTCGTACGAAATCCCTCGAGCTGTGCCTCGTCGAGCACCGCCTGGGTGCCCTCGCGGTAGAGCTTGCCCCGCGTACCCTTCTTGACGAAGAGCAACTTAGCGCCGCCGGAACGGTGTTCCCCAAGCTCGTTGAGAAACTCGTCAAGCACGCCCTGCACGTAGGCGAGCTGGTAGGTGCCGAGTTGCGGATGCGCGTCGATCTTCGGCTGTGCCACGATCGGAGTGCCCGTCTTGAGATCGACGATCACGACCGAGCCGTCGGGATCGCGCTCCACCCGATCGATCGAGCCATTGACGGTGGCACGGTCGAGATCGATCGAGAAGCGACTCTCGGCACCGACGAGCGTCTTCCCCACCCGGGCGAAGTCTGCGAGGTACTCGGCTACGCCCGCCGCAAGCACCCGGGCCGCCCGTTTCTGCTGCTCGGCGAGCCAGGGCGACTCGAACGCGAGCTCGTTCCACCGCGCCTCGATCGCTAACCACACCGCCTCAACGGTCGAATCGGTCGCCGTCTCCATCGCCCAGTGCACGATGGTACCGAGCCCCATCGCGGTGCTCGACTGGGTACCGGAGACAGAGTCGATGAACCAGTCCACCGGGGAGTCCTCGAAGGCCTCAAGTCGCGACGGTGAGACCGGCACCTGTTCGTCATCCGCGAAGACGGGGTCAGTCGTCGACACATCCACGAGCCCGTGCCAGTCCTCGGGATCAGCACCGGGGATTCGTTCACGAGCAAGGCGCGCGAGGGCAGATGCCGCGGCCATCCGCTCGACTCCGGTGCGCCTCTCCTGCATGAGTTCCCGCCGCAATCGGCCCGTCAATGCGCGAAGCGACAGCGGTCTGAGGGCTGCAGTGTCAACCACCGGCGCATCGGCCGGGGCGAGTGAGAACAGCACGCTCGGGGATTCGTCCTCATTGTCGACGGCGGCGAGGATGACCTGCTGACGCGCGCGGGAGACGGCGAGCGCGAACATCCGCAGCTCGTCGTCACGCACCTGTCGCCGTTCGTCGAGAGCAACGTCGCCGAGCCCGGTCATCACGCGCACTAACTCTTGCGGGTACAGCAGAGACCCGCGCAGGCGCAGGTTCGGCCAGACCCCATCCTGCAGGGCGGCGATGACCACGATCTCAAACTCCAGCCCGACCGTGCCGGAGGCAGTGGTGACAAGCACCGCGTCTGACAGCGATTGCGGCGAGAGCGTGTCTTCCGGTACCTCGGCGTCGAGCACTCCGTCGAGAAAAATCCCCGCGGCGGTATCGGGCTGGCGCTCGACGAAGCGCTTGGCCGCCGTGAAGAGCGCGACAACGCCGTCGAGATCGCGATTCGCCTCGTCAGCCGCAATGCCAGCGCTGGTGGCACGGGAAAACCAATCCGGGGCGAGACCGCTCCGGTCCCAGGCCAGCCAGAGCAGTTCCTCGATGGTTGCGCCGTCTAATGCCGCCACACCTATCGCATCGAGAGTGCGGGCAAGGCGATCGGCGTTACGCCCGACCCGGTGATCGATAGTGGCGAATCTCCCCGGCGCCCCGAGCGCCTCGACGAGCAGTTCGTCACTGGATCGATGGCCTCCCCCGGCCAGTTCCTCGGCGCGGAGGGCGAGGCGCACCCGGCGCAGAGCGAGTTTGTCGAGGCCACCAAACGGTCCGAGCAGGAGGCCAGCAGCGATCATCGGGTCGAGCACGGTGCGGCCGACCCCCACATCCACCACCGTGAGGAGTGCGCGGGCGGCGTGGTCTTCACGTAGCGCCAGGCCACCGACCGCGGTGCGGGTCGGAACTTCAGCGAGCGCGAGCGCCCGCGCAATCTGGGGCACCTGCGATCCGCTGCGTACGATGACGGCCATCCGGTTCCAAGCGATGCCATCGAGCAGGTGACGTTCGCGCAGTTGGCGCGCGATACCCGCCCACTGCCGCGCCGGGGTCTCGGCAAGGATTGTGAGCACGGGGGCAAAATCCGACATGTCAGCCTTCACAGCAGCGGCAATGGAGTACGCAGGAGCAATGGTGTCGGCAGCGGGCGCCGCTTGCGCCTCGCGCTGCCCGAACACACCCGCCGTGCCGATGCGTTCCGTGATCCTCCGGGTGAAACCGCGCAGTATCTCGCCCTGGCGGTGCACCGTGGAGAGAGTGAGGGTGGCGAGACCCGGCAGAGCGAGCAAAACCCCGAGCCGGGCGAGGGCGTCAGGCTCTCCCCCGCGGAAGGCATTGGCCGCGACATCCGGGTCACCGAACGCGATTACGGAGACTCCTCGGTGGGCGAGGGCGGCGAGCAACCCGATGGTCGATCGCGTGGCCTCCTGCAGGTCGTCCACGATCACGAGACGCAGCCGGTCGACGGATGCCCCGCCCTCCCCCCGCCCGAGGGCCGCGATCGCGAACTGCACGAGCTCGGTCGAGTCGAGCTGATTGGAGCGGGAACTGCTGACAATCGAGAAGTAGTCGGCGATGAAGTCGGAGGCGGCCACCCATTCCGGTCGATCGCGTTGCTCCCCGAGCGCGCGCAACTGTTCGGGCGTAACGCTGTACTCGGTCGAGCGCCCGAGCAGTTCGCGAAGCTCCGTGCGGAATCCGCGCAGTCGGCGCACCTCCGGGGTGAGCTGTTCGGGCCAGGCCGGACCCGATCCATCTTCGAGGTGCCCGTTGATGAGCTGGGCAATATCGCTGTCCTGGTCGCCGCCGGTCGCGAGCCGGGGAGCTTCGACGCCGGCGGCGCGAGCGGCATTTCCGACGATTTCGAAGGCCAGTGAGTTGACCGTGCGGGCGATGGGCCCGTTGGTGGGTACTGCGAGTCGGAGGGCAAGGATGTCCCTGAGCCGGGTTGCCGTCGTGCGGCTCGACGTGAGCACGAGAAGTTCTTCCGGCGCGAAGCCCCGCTGCTCTACGCGGTGGGCCACCAACTCGATGAGGGTCGCGGTTTTCCCCGACCCTGGCGCCCCGATGATCGCGGCAGAGCATTCGTCGGGGAGGTCGAGCACGGCCCGCTGTGACGCATCGAACTCACGAGGACGTTGGCGCGAGGGCGACGACACCTCCCTCCGGAACCCCATGATCGCCATGGCCCCAACGTAGCGCGAGCTGACGACACCCGCGTGCCGCAGGGTGTTTGGTTTCGCCCAAAGAGAACGGGGAGATTTGCGGTGCGACAACTGTCGTAATCTGAGCACGTGGACATAAGAATCGGCATCACCAACAGCCCCCGTGAGATCAACCTCGAGTCATCGCAGTCGTCGGCGGAAGTCGAGGGCATCGTCACCGCGGCCCTTGCCTCAGACTCTAAATTCTTCAAGCTCGTCGATCAGAAGGGCAACGTTTATGTCGTTCCCGTCGCGACCTTCGGCTATCTCGAGATCGGGTCGGAAGAGTCCCGCCGCATCGGCTTCGTGGCCTGACCGATGGAACTGCTCTTCGTGGCGCTGGGCGGTGTCGTCCTCGGCCTCGCGGCGCGATACGGACTGCCTCGGCGCGACACGCATGGCGCACTGCTCGTTCCCGCGATTGGCGCAATCGCGGCATCCGTCGTCTGGGCGGCACTCACCTGGGTGGGGTTGAAGTTCGACGGCGGGTGGATCTGGGTGGCGAGCTTGGCGGTGGCGGGCATCGTCGCTGCTCTCGCCAGTGCGTTCCTCGGCCGCCAGCGCAGGGCCAGCGACGCAGAATTGCTGACGAAGCTCAGCCGCGCCTGAGGCGCCGCGATCGTGTCAGCAAAGCAAACACACGGTCAAAGTAGCTTTCCAGCCGCGGATGGGGTGGTCGGAGGCGATTTCCCTCCGATCGGCATGAACGTGATCGTCGGAACACGACCAGCGCAGTGCGGCTGAGGCGCAAGTTGCCGTCGGTCTCACTGTGCTTAGGCATGAGTCGCTTAGGCATGAGTAGAGGTCAGTGCTGCCAGGTCATGGCGAGGCTCGCATACGGCTAAATTCGATGCGCTCACGGGCAGGATCAACGAAAAGAAGACTCTGGTATTTCCTCATCACGAACGCAAAGATCTGCTCACGAGACGTGCTGTTCAGGCTCGCGCAGACCTGCGCCGGTCGGATAGATCACTGCCGATTTTGATCGGTATACACGTGTGAAATCATGCGATGGCCCATCCTGCCCTCGATCACATTGCTGCGCTTGTCTCGGACGATGCGCTCCTTACACACGAAGTTATGGGGTGTGTGCAATCCGAGACGATGAACCGGCCGTTCTGTTTCATCGGCCAGAGCATCTACGCGCGATCTGTGCTCTAGCCAGTCCGCCTAAATCCACCGGGGCCGACCAGCAAGACCCAGGGCCCTGGGGGTGTCCGTAATAATCGCGGCAGCATCGTACTCACGGAACTCACGCAGGCGAGCACCGATTGCCGCGAGAGCCGATTCCACCGCCTCTTCGTGCGCCGACCATCCGAGGAAACGCGAAGCCAAGTTCGTAACGTCGAGAGCATGGC
>Ga0123339_10001124_pt1 | contig 18890 bp, 33 predicted proteins | sample lystaG_FD_89956 | JGI IMG/M metagenome (GOLD analysis project Ga0123339, IMG submission 89956) | Glacier valley bacterial and archeal communities from Borup Fiord, Nunavut, Canada, to study Microbial Dark Matter (Phase II) -... | ecosystem: Environmental > Aquatic > Freshwater > Ice > Glacier ... | reverse complement strand
TCACCACCGGCTCCGCGACGATCTGGGGCAAGGCTCGTCTCCGCGCGCGCGGAGACATCGAGAAGTCGCATCGCGGCGCATAGCAGCAGGCTATCTGTCGCCACCCGCACGCCCCACATCAACCCAGTATGTGACACCAGGTATTGCGCATTGAGACTCGCAGAGTTACTGTGATTGGGCAAAGAAGGGCCCGAGCCAGCGTTGGAGCGCTGACCCGGGCTGCCGAATCCTAGTATCAGTAGGAGTCCGACATGGGCAACGCTATCGCCGTACCGTCCACGATGCCAGCAGGCTTCACCGAAGAAGAGATTGCTGCCGCATCATTCCTTTCTCGCTACACGGGACACACGCGGTCCCTGTACGCCGCGGATCTGCGCATCTACTTTCAGTGGTGCGCCGACCATGACCTGAGACCTCTCGAGGCGATGCGTGTTCACGTGGAGTTCTTCGCGCGTCACCTCGAAGAGGAACGCCACAATGCCCCAGCGTCAGTGCACCGGCGCCTGTCAACGATCAAGGGCTTCTACCACATCGCTCTCGCAGACGATCGGATCGTGAAGGATCCGACGATCTACCTCAAGATGCCCAAGGTGATCTACGACGAGGCCCGAGCGCTTGGCCTCGATCGGATGCAGTTGTCTCGTCTCGTGCAAACAGCTCGAGCATCGTCACCGACAGATGATGCGCTCATCACGATGATGGCGCTGCTGGGGTTGAGGGTCTCGGAGGCCTGCTCAGTCCACATCGAAGACTTCCAGGATGTCGAGCGCGGGCATGATGTGTTGCGTCTCACAGGTAAGGGTGGGAAGCCGGCAACGATCCCGCTACCGCCTCCGGTGATGAGGTCGTTGAGGCGTGCGATGGGGGACCGTGAGTCTGGTCCGTTGTTGCTCCGCAAAGATGGGCAGCGACTCGATCGGCGTACCGCGTACCGGTGGGTGAAACGTCTTGGCCGTCTCGCGAACGTCGACGAGCATGTTCACCCGCACGCGTTGCGCCATAGCGCCATCACCGCAGCTCTCGACGCTGGCGTGCCGCTGCGGGACGCCCAGGTCTTCGCTCGCCATTCGAACCCGCGAACGACAACCCGTTATGACCGTGGCCGCCTCAACCTTGATCACCATGCGTCGTACATCGTCTCGAGCTACATCGCGGGGGCCGCCTAGCAGCCACCGAACCGTAGACAGGAGTTGCCATGCCCCTCATCTGGCCGAACCCGGACCGTGAGGGCACGGGGCTCTATGACGGGGACGTGCTCACACCCGATCCTGACCGCGACGGCGTCGCGCTCATTGCAGGTCGAGTTGCGGGTGTGGACGGCACCCAATACCAGTCGTCGCTGTGGTCGGCGTCAGGCGGGCGCTCGATGAGAGTGCCTGAGGGCGACACCGCAACCGTGACACTCGCTGCCTCGTCGACGGTCGTCGGGGTGGCTCGTTCAGCTGGCCAGCAGTTCACGGTCGACGGCACGGTAGTGACGGCCGCCACGGATGGTGAGGAGATCCGGGCGACTGGGTCGAGCCTCGTCACGTTTGGTGCGGGGTGGTGGGACAGCCTGACCATTGTTGCGGGCGAGTACACCGAGGGCCCCTTCGACGGGGATACGCCAGTCGACTCACCCCTGGACCCCGGATATGTTTCCGCCTGGGATGGTACGCCTGACGCCTCGACCTCTTCGCAAGCCCTCTTTGAAGAGACCCTCACTGATGAACCTACGGGTGCGTGGGGGTTGGATGCCATCGGTGTGGTGGTGGGTGTTGACCTGCCGTTGACGGTGGCTGATGGGGCAATGCGCCTCGATGTGGCGGTGATTTGATGACCGACCAAACGTTGCGCCTATCGGCCCTTGATGTTGCTCGCGAGGTCGACCTCATGCCTCGCGGTATCCAGCCGTCATCAGACGCAACCCAAGTCAAGCCCGGCATTCTCATGGCCATCGACACGACCAAGAATCGTGTGCAGGTTTCCGTTGACGGTTCGTCGGGTGTGTGGATGGCATACCTTGACGGCACCTACACCGTGGGTGACACGGTGTGGGTGTTCCGGGAGTCGCTTCCCGGGGCCGCGGGCATGATGTGCCTCGGCCGTGTGGGCGGCACGACGGAGGTGACGCTCCCGACAGTCCCGGACCCTGTGGCAACGACGGAGGACGCGACCGCGACGATCCTGCCCCTGTGGACTGGCACGTGGCGTGTGGTGCGTTCGGCTTATGACCGGTGGAACGAGGCCCGTGCGGAGTACGGCGGCCGCGCAACCCTGTACCAGGGTGACGGGTTCGGATCGGGCCAACTCTACGGGCTCGCCCTGTATGGCTCTCAGATCGCCGACCTCGGCGCGACGTCGATCTCTTCAATCATCCTCACCCTCCGTGATGCGAGCCTCTCGCTCGCGTCACGTCCCGCCATGGAAGTCCGTGCGGCAACGAACACGTCTGCGGCCGGGGTGCCGGCACCGACTGGCGTCACGATGACACCTGCAGCTTTGGCGAAGGGTGCCGTCACCACACTCGCACTCGACGCGACACTCCTCGACGACTTCCGCACAGGCACCTTGCAGGCGCTCGCGATGGTGGGGGTCGGCACGTCGAAGTACAACGCGGTCCGGGGCACATCAGACCCGGATGGCATGGCTCTTACCGTCAACTACACCCGACCCGCCTAGGAGATCTCCATGGGACTCGACGCCACTGGCCACTACGTGCCGGCATCAACGGACGCACCCGCACGGTCCGCGTTCGACAAGCTTTCCAGGTCGCTCCGCGACCCGTTCCCTGTGGCCGATGCCGCGGCCCGCACCGCACTGTTGGTGACGCTCGCGGCCGCGTCTCCGGCTGTGGTGCCGTCGACGTCGTCGCCGATCTTCTTCCACCAGGCAAACCTGCCGGCGGGGTACCGCACGGTGTACACGGTCGATGGGTCGAACTTCATCTCGCTGTCGGGTGCGTTCGTGTGGGCTGATGCTGCTGCTCGGACGGCGGCCACAAGCATGGCGGCAGGCGACAAGGGCTACCAGGTCGACACGAAGACGGAGTACCTGTACTCGGGGTCGGCGTGGGCTGCGAACTCGGCCCGCTTCTGCGCACTGAGGCTGAACACCAACCAGAACCTCACCGTCTCTGACGCGGCTATTGCTTGGGATGCAGAAATCAGTGACCCGTCCGCGATGCATGACCTCGTGACGGACCCCTCGCGCGTCACCGCCATCGACGCGGGGCTGTACGAAATCACCGCATCCCTTTACAACGGCAACACCTCCGGCCTTGGTTCGGCATACGCGCGACTCAACGGGGCTACTGCACTTCCCGGTTCGCTCGACAGGGGTGTGGCCTCATCTGCGGGCGTGCCGCTCAAGGTGATCTGCACGGTCAACATGGGCGCCGGAGACTACGTGGAAATCATGGCTAGTCACGCAACGGCAGTCGGGTCAATTTCGGGCGGCACCAATCAGTTCGCTTCGACCGTCACAGTCAAGCGCATCGGGCCGGCGTAGCGGACTCCCCCCGCACTCCCGCCTCGCTCTGTCACTCAAGTCATCATGGTTGCCCCGTTCAGGGTTGCTGCATGCCCGACTCTGGAAGGAATTCTTGTGATCAACAAGACCATGGCTGTTGCGGTCGCAGTATTGCTGACATTCGTGGTGGTGACGCCCCACGACAACCCCTCCATCACGGTCCTCAACTCCGGCAACGACTCGGAGCTCGTCATCAGCATCCCGGTGACAAAGGACTACTACGTGAAGACCGTCATTTATTCGGTGCCCGTGGGAGATCTCTCTGTGGGGGACACGTTGCTGGTGCAGTCCGAGATGGAATCTACAAACAGTCTTGGCTTCAACATCATGCAGTGCTCGTACATCACAGTCGCCGATTCTCCCGATGCCGTCACCGGGAACGACGCAACAGAGGACAACTGCTACAACGTCATCCCCGATGTGCATCACGGCGTCACCCCAAAGGTCGGCTCATTCACAGTCACCGAGGACATGACAGATCAGTACGTGAACCTCGTCGTCTATTCGGCGGCATCAAAAGCAACCCCCACATCGACGCTGCGCATCGAACCGGACTACGGCCGCCTCATCGTCACCAAGATCACAGGTTAGGGCCAGACATGACTTACTCACCCATTGGGCGCGGCTTCATGTTGGAGACGGGCGCCTCGTTGTCGTTCAGGCGCATCCTGGCAATTCGTCCGGGTGTGCTGGCGCTGGTCAATAGCGCCTATAGGTCCAATACGAAACAGGCCGAACTGCGCAACGCATGGGAAGTATTCAAGGCGGGCGGTCCCTGGGCGGCGTTCGCAATGCTACCTGGAACGTCCAAGCACAACGCCGGACTCGCACTCGACATCGACTCAAACCCGTGGACCGCTGACTGGCAATGGATGGTCGATCACGGACGCGACTACGGGTGGATTCAAACTAACGACGCCGAACCGTGGCACTTCGAGTACGTGGCCGCACTTGACAAGCACACAGGCGACAGGCTCGCCGTGCCGGAAATCATCAACCAGGAGGACAACATGCTCGTTCGAGTAGACGGATCAGGAATGTGGGACGTCGGCGCCATTGCCGTCACCCCAGTCACGGCAGAAGCGTGGCAAGGGTTGAGTGCTGTTGGTGAACCATTCAAGGACGCCACGAGTGCAGAGTTCGCCAAGCTCCGGGCGCACGTTGCCCGGCGTGCTGCGGCATTTGCAGCCGCCGCACCCCCAAGCGCAACAGCAACCATCGACCCCGACGTGTTGCGAGCCGCAATCGCCAAGGCAATTCCGGCCATGGAAGAATTTGCCAAAGCCGTGAACGACGACGCTGCAAAGCGTCTGGCGCAGTAGCCGATGGAGATCGCGGATCCAGTCCAAGTGGCTGGCATCGTCGTGGTCTTCGGGGGCGCTAGTGCTGCTTTGTACCGAGGCGTCATCCGACCATTCGCACGCGTCGCCCGGCAAGCAGCGATGTTCTTCTCCGACTGGTTTGGGGAGCCCCCACGCGACGGGGTGCCAGCACGCCATGGCGTCATGGAACGTCTGGCATCGATAGAGCACAAGGCGGAGCGCGCAGAGTTCCACCTGGGCAACGGGAACCCCAAGCCGCTGCGGGAGATCGTCGAAGAAAACGTCGACCGGCTCGACCGCATAGAGGGCAATCAGGGGCCATCCGACTAGGTCGTGACCCCGGCACAACGAACAACCCCCATCACGAAAGGATTCATCATGCTCACACGACTCCGCCTGCTGGTCGGGCGGCTTGCCTTCAAGGAGTTCTGGGTTGATGCGCTCGAGCGCGCGGCCGTCAACGCTGTGCAGGCGATCGCCGCGCTCGGTATTGTCACCGCGGGGATGACCCTCGGCGACGTCGACTGGTACACCATCACGGGTGTGGGGATCGCGGCCGGCATCGCGTCCGTCCTCTTGTCGATCGCAAGAACACCGGGCGAGGAGGCTGCTCTGCCACTGTGGGAGGCGGTCTTCTGGCGTGCGATCCGCACGTTTACGACTGTGCTCGCGGCCGTACTGGGTGCCGGTGCTGTCAACGTCTTTGCACTCGATTGGCCACATGTGCTGTCTGCGGCACTGGTCACCACGGTGATCGCGGTCGGCAAGAACCTGATCATTCCGCCCGTCGAGTCGGAGAACGCACCCGCACGGTTCACTGTTCTCAGTTAGTCACGCACCGCAGGAGTTCCCCCTCACCCACCGGTTCGCCGGGCAGGGTGAGGGGGAACTCTTGTGCGTTGCCGACACTCGTGCACGCGCCGGGTCTGGTCGATAGGGTGAGGGTATGAGAAGACTCACCACCACGTTCGCCCTCGGTCTCGTCGCCGCACTTGTGCTCACTGGTTGCGGTGGCGGCAATGCCGGCGTCGACTGGTCGAACTACGACTCCTCGGTTAAGGCCCGCATCGACGCACTCGAGGCGTCCGCGGATTGCACGGGCTTGCAGGATGAGTTCGACACGGCCGATGCGAACAACGCGGTGCAGCGCGAACGCACCGGGACCGGCAATAACGAACTCATGTCCTACATCGACGGTCTGATGCGCGACGCGGGTTGCTACTCGTAGTCGCGAAGGGTATCGGTCACCCGGCGTAGCGGTTGCGCAGTGCGTCGACCGCAGCCCGCGGGGCTTCGTCGGTGGGTTTGGTGTAGCGCTGGGTGGTGGCCACCGATGAGTGGCCGAGCAGGTACTGGATGGTGCGCAGGTCTACACCGAGGCGCAGCAGCTCTGTGCCGAACGCGTGGCGCAGCGTGTGCGCGGTCCACGGTTCCGGTAGCGCTCGCGCCAACAGCTTGCCGATGTAGGGCGCGGACAGGTGGCCGTGGTAGTCGCCTGGGAAGCACCAGCCACCACCGGCCAGGCAGGCCGCGCGAAGTGCGAGTGCCAGCGAGTCGTTGAGTGGCACAGCACGGTCCTTGCCGCCTTTGCCGTGAACGTTGAGGGTCCACCCTCCGAGGTCGCGGCTGATGTCGCGGGTGTGGACGACGGCCATCTCTGCGCGCCGAAGCCCGGCCTCGAATCCTAGGCGCAGCATCAGGGTGAGTCTGTCGTCGGCGCGTGCGAGGACGGGGGCGTACGTCTCGTGAGGGATGGGCCTTGGATTGGCGATCGCGGCGCGCACGTGGGGGAGAGCGTTCGCGGGCGAGATGTCGACGAGTCCGCGCTCGAGAGCGAAGCCGTAGAACTGGCCGATCGAGGTGTAGCGGCTGCGCCTGCTCTCGGTGGCCCAGCCCTGCGCTCCGACCCAGTCGATGAGGTCATCACGCGTCACTGACCATGGATCTTCTATCCCGATGCTGCGTGCGAGTGTGCTGAGGTGCTCGACGCGTGCGCCGATGGAGGATTCTTTCAGGCCGCGCGATCGTAGCCACGGGATCCACTGTTCGATGCCCCCACGCCACTCGGGCGGCATCGCCCTGTGCATATCAAGAAAGTACAGGCGCGCGAGGCCCTGGTTCAAGCGCCGCGCCCGGGCCCCTGTGGAGAGGTTATGCGGCGCGGGGCTTGGCACGACGACCGGCGAGGGGTATTACGTCGGCTATGGGTCGATTGTCCATATTTACAGGGGAGATCGGCTCGGGTGTGACGGACACGGGGTCTCCGGCGTTGGCCACCAACCAGAAGGTTGGGGGTTCGAATCCCTCCGGGCGCGCACCGTCTCCGCTGGCGACCTTCATCGCTGCGGCTTCCCGCTCGTGCTCTGGCACAATGCCGTGTAGAAGCCACTCGACAGGCACACCGGTAGCCAAAGACCAGGCGTTGATCACGATGCGCCGCGGGGCAACATGCCCGTTCTCGTAGTTAGTGATGGTTGCACGCGACACGCCGATCTTCTCGGCGAACGGAATCTGGTCCAAGCCAGCAACCTCACGCGCTCTGCGCAGCCGATGCGGCAGTTCAAATGTGGGAATCATCTCTTAACCCCCTTCCTTGTCATGTGACAAACCTTAGCCTAGTTCAGCATCGGCCGCAACATGTAAAACTCCCGCGACACGCCGAACATCGCCCACCTGCTTGACAGCGGCTCCGCATGGGTCCATGGTTAGTGATATGTCAAACACGAGACACATCACAAGTAGCGAGGCCGCGAGCATTCTCGGCATCAGCCAACGAACGGCAATCAGGTGGGCTGATGAGGGTCGCCTGCGGGTCGACGTGAAGGTGCCCGGCCCAACTGGAGCGCGACTATTCGACCAGGCCGAAGTCTGGGCGCTCGCGACGAAGAGGCTTGCCGAGCAGGAGGCCCGCACCGCAGCGGCCCGCCATCACCTTGAGGACGTGGCCTGATGGCGCTACACGCCAGCGGGCTTCTGGATGGTCACCGTCCACGAGCCGGAGTCGGTATGCGACACCCGAACGGGTGCTCCGAGCGTGGCTCCCTTATCGGCAGCGGCACGCACCTCGGCCGCCATCTCCTCGCGACGGCCCTGCGGTGCGACAGCCACAGCGACTCCATCCAAGTGGATCACCACATGGTCGGCGCTGTACGGGTGCGCCGCGAGCTGCGCGACCGTCGTCGTGAACTTGGCGCCCTCCTGGGCGTTGGACTCAAACCACGTAGCGACCGCAGCCTCATCGACATTCTGACCTCGAATGTTGCCGATCGAGAGCAGCAAGGTCGGCTCGCCAACCTTCGAAGCGAGCGGCGTCGCGAACGCGTACACGCGAACATAACGCCTGCCATACCGAAGCACCTGCACCGCCTCGAGAGTGAGCACCTCGCCCACCCTCAGGTCCTTGAGCTGGGGGTGGAACCACTTCGTCTCGCCCTTCGCCACGAAGCCAATGTGCTCCCCCCGGTGGTACGCGGCAATCGCGCGAGGATCCTTCGCGTTGTCAGGATCGGCTCGCAACTCAACCGTGATCACCGTCTCCTCTGCGCGTTGCTCGTCCAGGGTGAGGGACCGCTCGAGCGCCGACGCCCGGTGCCCCACGCCCACGATCTCGGTGTACTCGGGCACCGTCGCCCGCCGCTGGACAGTCTCAAACTTGACCACAACTGGGTCCGGCGCGCTCACACGGTGCTCGCCTCCGGTCTTGACCACGACGGGCTCTTGTGCTTTCAGCGCTCGGGCCGCGTCGACCTTCGCGATGAACGCCCTCATCTCGGCACGCTCCCCCGCGATGCGATCCTCCGCACTCATCTTCTTATTAAACAGCCTCATGGTGGTTCCCTCCCTAGTGGTGGGACTCACGCTACCGACGGGCGCTGTGTGTCGCTAGGGCTGGTGGCGTGATGTTCGGCGCCAAGGTCTCGCCGATGAGGTTCGTGATCAGAGACGCCGATGACTCACTGCTTGGTGTGCTAGAAGGTGCCGCGTTGCCTAAGGAGCCAGCGAGTCGTATCGGTGGCCCGTTTGGGGCTGGGAACCGTGTCATGGCGGCCGCGTTGGCTAGTGACCTCGAGTGGCTCCGCACGGTCGGCGAGTCTCGAACCGTCAGCGATTTCGTGTCGGCATTGCGGCATGTCACGGAGCGCTACGAGTCAGAGGCCTTGCGCTCCGAGATGAAGAGAGCGTTTCTGCCGACCAGGAGCGGTGGGTGGTCCGTCAACAGATCGAACAGGTTGCCGAGCGAGCGTTCCACACACCCGGATCAGCGGGACTCTTCCTCAGTCGTCGGTGGCACTTCGCTGCCGCGCTCGTGCCCGCCATTTGTGGCCTCGCCTGGTGGCTCGCTCCTGCCGCCGACCAATTCGCCCCATTGTCCGTAGCAGTGCTCGCGGTGTGGACCGCCTGGTCGTGGCGAGTACTCCAGAAGGTCCGGGAGTTGCGGTCCATCTTCGACATTGCCATGGAGTCAGCCTACCCAGCGAGCAACGGCGAGGTGGCGTGATGCGGCACAGCACTGGCCACCGGGTTGCCTCCACGTTCGGGTGGACGGCCGTCGCCGTCGTGGGTGTCCTCGCGCTAGGTACGGGGCTCCTCACGGGTCTGGCGATCGCCGTCATCGGGGGCCAGCAATGATCTTCGACCGCGTCACCTACCCAGAGCTTGCACCGCCGGCAGTGAACCCCCCCTCCGCTGCCGGCGGCGCAACCCACTTGACCGGTTGCGGTGGTGTGCCACTGCCCGAACCGGTCGCTGCCGTCGACGTGCCTGCGTGGCTCGCGACCGATATCGCTTTGCGTCGCATGGAGTCCGCGGTCGAACGGTTCCGTGACGCCGAGCAGGCACTCAACGACGGCATGAGGGCGCTCGCGGCTGTGCCGGTGGGGGATCCGCGCCGTCACTTCACGGAGGCGATGCTCGCACCACTGGAGCGGGCCTCGATCGATGTCGGCTCGGTCCTGGACTCGATGTATCAGGTCGGGGTCGCGTGATGGTCACCGCGACCGAGTTGCTGCCCGCGCTCAAGCTAGTCGGTGTTGATCTGCAGCCGTGGCAGGTCAACCTGTTGCGGGTGTACGGCCTTGTCGACTTCGACGAGGACTCCACTCCCGTGACGGAGACCCCGCAGTGGAAGCGTTACGCGATGCGGCGTCTGGCCCGTCAGTGGCATGCCGAGGCCCGTGTGATGTTGGCCCGCAGCATGGACGAGTCCCTCGATCAGGAGACGTGGGAGTACTTGGCGCGTGAGGCCGGTGTGTTGATCCGCTGTGCGGATCGCCTCCTCGAGGAGGCGAAGTGAGCATGGCTACTTGTAAGGGCTGTGGCGCGACCATCGAGTTCGCGTTGAACCCCACGACCGGGAGGCGTGTCCCGCTGAATCCCATTGCGGAGACGTCGTCGAAGGATCCGTATGCGTCGTGGGCGGTGTGGGACAACCCCGCCGGTGGGTGGTTCGCACGCCCCGTGACGCACCTCGAGCCGTTCAACGAGTTCGACGAGCACATGGCGATCAACCACATTGCGGTTTGTCCCAAGCCTCATACCCGGTCGCGTCGCCCGCGCACCAGCGCCCAGTCCCGCACCTAACCCCACCCCCACTGCCCATCCCGCACGCCCAGCAAAGGAACATTGTCATGGCCACGAAGCGCACACCCGTCAAGCCCGTCGATAACACACCGGCATCGTCCAAGGCGATGGACTCCCTCGCTGGCACGACGACGTTGGTGCACGACATCCCGATCGACTTGATCGACCCGCACCCGAGGAACCCGCGCCGCGAGTTGGGTGAGTTGGGTGAACTCGCGGAGTCGATCCGGGCGCATGGTGTGAAGCAGCCCGCCACGGTGGTGCGACACCCGCAGTCCGAGGGCCGCTACCTCACGGTGATGGGGCACCGCAGGATCGCGGCCGCAGCGATGGCGGGCCGCACCACGGTGCCGGTCATCGTCGACGACTCGATGGATGAGACCGAGCAGCTCGAGGTGATGCTGGTCGAGAACCTGCAACGCATCGACCTCACTATCAGTGAGGAGGGCGACGGTTATCAGGGTCTCCTCGACCTGGGTGTGCCGAAGGCGACGATCGTGCGCCGTACCGGTCGGGCGAAGAACACCGTCGACACTCGCCTCCGTATCGCGGGCCTGCCGGATCCGGTACGCCGCCACGTCGACCACCACCAGTTGACGATCGAAGACGCACTCGCGTTCGCGGATTGGAAGGACACCAACCCGGACGTGTGGGAGGACCAACTCGAGAAGCTCTCGAACCCGCACGTCATGGTCGACGTCGTATTCGGTGAGGCGAAGCGGGTCGTGACGGAACGCCAGGCCCTCGTGAAGGCGCGCACCGACCTCCAGGCCGCCGGCTACAAACTCATCGTCGGTGAACGGATGATCTCCTACAACGACCCGCGCAGCATCGGCCGCTTGGGGATCTCGTACACCGAGCACGCGCACTGCCCCGGTGCGGAGGTCCACATCACCGGATCATCGAAGGACTGGTACGACAACGCACTCCGCTGGGGCACCCACCTATGCGCGAACCCGAAGAAGCACCACCCGGACGAGGTCAAGGCGCGCACCACGGACACACCCGCGAAGGAGCGCGTGGAGACGGACGAGGAACGCCAGGAGCGTGAGGCCGAAGAGAAGATCGAGGCCGGGCTCGTGGCGGCAGACGACGCCCGGGAGGTGTGGCTCACCAACGTCTTCATGGACGACGACACGGCACATCTGCCGATCCGTGCGGACCTGTTGGCCGCGATCGGGGAACGGTGCCTGCACCGCCGCGTCACGTGCGAGCTCCCAGTCAACGCCGACGACGATGCTCTGATCGCCCCCAAGTCGGCAGTCGACCGGCTGATCTTCGGTGCGACCTATAACTGGTCCTGCATCGTGCCCGACTCGTCCTGGGATCTTCAACACATGACCCGCGGGCTGGTCGAAGGCTGGTCCGGCAACGGCGGAGTCGACGCGCTCGCGTACCTGACGCTGATCGAGCGTCTCGGCTACACCATGAGCGAGACGGACCAGCACATCAAGAACGAACTCGCGGCCGCGGTAGCAGAGGTGGCAGCAGCCAAGACTGCCGACGAGGTCGACGTCGACGACACAGATACCGCGGACGGTGCCTGATGCTCAAGTGGACAACACCTAAGTCGGTGCGCAACGGCAACGCGGCGGTCGCCGTCCCCCTGGCGGGCGTGCTGTCCGTGCTCGCGTGGATCAAGGGCCTCGGCTCATGAGCGCCGAGCGGTGCCCCCGATGCGGGGGCATTGAGGGGCCGGACGGCACGCTGCTCCACGGCCTGGTGCATCGCCGCCACGAGGCTGGAGGGGGTGGTGTGAATCTGCCATGCCCCAACGCCCCGGCCACCCAGACTGCTGCTGACGAGCGGGAGGAGGCGGAGCGGTTCCGCAAGGAGTACCTCGGCGAGTGGGTCCGGGGCCCGCGCGACCATATCGTCTGGGATGCAGCAGAACGTGTGCGCGCCAGCGGTCGCTCCAATGTGGCCGCTGTCATCCACGCGACACTCGACGCCGTGGAGGCGGCAGGTTGCCGCCTCACCACCCCCGCGACGGTGCAGAGTGTGGAGGCTGAACCGATCACCGGCACGCAGCTAGTCGAGCGTGAGCGCGCCCGCCAGATCGCCAAGGGCTACACCACCGAGCGAGACTCGATGGAGAACACTCCTGGGCAGATGCGCCAAGCCGCGATCGCCTTTGAGACGGGGAGTCTGAGCGCCTGGCCCTGGTTCCCCTCGCTGTTTCACCCTCGCGGTGCGCTGTGGAACCTCACCCGCGCAGGCGCCATGTACTTGGCCGCTGAGCAGATGAGTGCGATGACTGCGCACGTCGACCCAGCCGCGGCGTATGAACGTATGCTCGCCGCCGATGGGCGCGGCCGCATCGAGTCCCAGATTGACCGCCTGCTGTGGGAGGTAGGCGAGCTTCACGCGACGGCTCCCGCAACCCCTGCCGATACTGACGCCACTGTGGACGGTGTGTCATGACCGGCACCCCCTTCGCGGCACGCCGCTGGTGCGCTCTCCTGGGCCTCGTAGCGACCGTGGCGCTCGTCTCGGCTGTGACTGCCCCAACACCGGGTGGGAGGCCGGGAGCGGTGCTCCTGGCGCTTGTGGCTTACGTTCTCGCGGCCGCTGCGGGCCACATCGCCCACCAACCACCGAGGGGGCGTGTCTCATGCTGATCTGGTCACGCTTCCTCTACGGCATCGCCTGCCTGTTGGGTGTCGTGAGCCTCGTGACGTCGAATGTAGGCATCGGGATAGTCGCCTCCATCGTGATGATCGTCGCGCTTTGGTTGCGTGCGACTGCACTGGATCTTGCCCTCGAACGCGCCACTTCGGCGGCCGCGATCGCGCAGCAGAACTACAAGACCGAGCAGGAGTTGAGGCACCGAGCCGAGTTGCGTGCCTACATAGCGGAGTCCCTGCAGTCGGCAACAGAGTCGACCCTCGTCCGCGTCACCGCTCTGTGGTCGCGCACGGTCCGTCCCACCACGGCCGAACGGTATGCGACCCGCATCATGAACCTCAAAGGCGAAGCAGCGGCGTTCGCGTCCGCGGTGATGTTGTCGCGTGCTGCCACGGACGACCTGAGTGTGGTCCGTCCACGCCCGGTGGAGTTCGTCGACGTCGACGCGGTCGACCCCGAACGCGACGGTGCCTCCGACGCTGTACCCCCCACCACCACACCGGACCCGTCTCCGTGGTCTCTGGTGCCAGTGTGGGTGTGGCGCACCGTCGCCGGCGCTGTCGTGTTCGTGGCGGGCGTCGTCGTGTGGTGGGTGGTGTGGTCGTGACCACGCACACGGTCCCTCGCTTCATCAACACGGCATGCACCCACCCACGGGTAACCCACGCCCATGGCACCTACGTCTGCTACACGATCGACCGGTGCCGCTGCGACCTCTGCATGTGCGCCCAACGGATGTACATGCGGGCACAACAACGCGATCACCACTTCGCGAAGTACAACCCGAACCAGTACGCACGCCTAGTGCCCGCAGCACCAGCACGCACCCACGTCGAAAACCTCCAAGCTGCGGGCCTCGGATGGAAACGCATCGCCCGTCTCGCCGGCGTCTCCGACTCCGTCGTCTACCCACTCCTCTACGGACGCCCCGACCGCAACAACCACGCACCACACAAGGTCATCCAACGCAGGACCGCCATCAAACTCCTCGCGGTCCCCATGCCCGGCCTCGAAGACCTCGCACCAGGCCGCTACATCGACGCAACACCCAGCACCAACCGCGTCCGTGCACTCGCGACTATCGGCTACACCCTGCCCCACATCGCCACACTCATCGACAGAGACCCACAGGTCGTGTGGGCCCTAGCCGCAGGCAACCGCCCATCGACCACGGTGCGCACCGCGCTCGCGGTTCGGGGCCTGTTCGCGGCGCGGTGGGACAAGCCGGTGGTCAGTCGGGAGTGGCACAAGTCAGCTGCTGTGAACCGGATCCGCGCGCAGGCCCGTCGCTTTGCGTGGCCGTCACCGCTGGACCTCGACGACGACGGCCTGGTGGAAGTGCCCGAGGACGATGCCCCGCTCGACGTCGACGGCATTGCTGTGCGGCGTGTGCTCGAGGGCGACCGCCCGGCTCACTTGACGTCTCGTGAGGTCGACGAAGTCATTCGTGTGGGCGCAGCCGAGGGCCTGGGCTTTGGGCGCCTCGCAGTGCTGCTGCGCATGTCGCACGACGCCGTCCAGCAGCGCGCAAGCCGCGCGGGGATCAGATCGGAGTGGGTGGCATGAGCGAACCGAGGCGCATCCAGATGGCCCGCCAGCACCCATGGCGGGCAGAGAACCCCGACGCGGTGATCGTGGCCCGGCCGAGCAAGTGGGGCAACCCCTACGACTGGCGCGACATAGAGCCGGGCGTCGCTACCCGCGACCCAGACACGGGTGAGGTCTCGGTCTACGTGACGATGGGGCCAGAGACCGCGCGAGAGCTCGTGGTGCTCATGTTCACGCAACGCCTCGCCGGGACCTATGGCGGGCAGGACGCGACCTGGACCTACCCGAGCATCGGCGAGATCCGTGCCGCGCTCGCGGGCAAGGACTTGGCGTGCTGGTGCCCGCTCGATCAGCCGTGCCACGCGGACGTGCTGCTCGAGATGGCGAACGAGGCGACGCCATGACGCGTGCTTGTCTACCTCTAGAACTCTCCCTCGAGTTCACGGATCTCCTTCTCGAGCACCTTGACCCGTTCCTTGAGCGCACTGATGTCCGCGAAGTACTTGTGGGAGTCTCCGTTTGCAGTCCCGTAGAGCATCAGCGAAATAGAGGGGTTGCTTGCAGTCGCAAGATCTCTCTTTACCCGAGTGAGTTCTTGCTCCTTGGCGCTGAGAGCGTTGAAGCTTGCCTTCGAGCGGCGGGCGCGCACTATCGAGTCGTCGCGCTCAGCCTCCGCACGAGTCAGTTTTGCCGATTGGCGGTCTCTACTCACGTTGACCGTTTGGAGCCAAGCCGCGGCCGCGAGAGCCGCGATGCCCAGCACAATGCACACCGTGGCCACATACGGGTAGTAGTCGAAGTCGGGAAGCCAATCGGCAGGCGCCCCGAAGGCAACCGTCAAGCCCCCCGAGAACAAAAGTCCACCAGCGGTCACCAAGTGCGCAGGCCTCATGTGGCGACCCTAGCCGAGGTTGCTCGGTGACGGCGCGGCGTCCAGATGGACTCGCTCCCGTGCTGCTGAAGGCGCTCCGTGAGGTGTACCCGAACTGGGACTCGCTGCAGGAGCGCTCACGGCAGATGCACATCGCCTACGTCGGCGAGCGGTCTGCCGAGGGCTTGCGTGCGTGGGTGAAGAGTCGCCCACTGGTGCGCCGCCGTGGTGTCCCGGATCCGGTCCCGCGTGAGCACCCGGGTGAGCACGGACGCTCGCCGCTGGTCGGCTACCGCGACACGTACATCCTCCCGGACGGCCAGGTCGTCCACGAAGACAAGATCACGAACCCCAAGGACCCCGCATACCGGAAGGCAGACCAACCATGAGCACGCAAACATTCATCGGCACACTCGTCATCGAGTACTGCTGCAAGACGGGTTGCGGTGTCGCGTTCGGAATGCCCGCCGACCTGCAACAACGCCGCCGCAACGACCACGACTGGTTCTACTGCCCCAATGGGCACGCCCAGCACTACACGGACAAGTCCGACGTCGAGAAGGCCCGCGAGCAGTTGGCCAGCATGCAGCGCCAGCGGAACCTCGCCCGCGAGGAGACTGAGTTCTATCGCATCGCGCACGAGCACGAGCGCCGCTCGGCCGCGGCGCACAAGGGCCATGCGACGCGGATCCGCAACCTCATTGCCCAAGGCGTATGCCCGGTGCCCAGTTGCCGTCGGAACTTCACCAATGTGCGGGACCACATCGCGACGCAGCACCCCGACTGGCACCAGCACGAGGGCGTTGAGTCATGACCGCGACACGTACCCGCATCTGTGTCAACTGCGACGGACCCCACGCGCTCGCGGCCTGCCCACAACTCGCACCAGTAGTCCACGACCCATCGACCTGCTCCTCGTGCGAGGGCCACATCGACCCCCGCACGGGCGAGTGCGCCTGCTCCGACTAGCACCACCGAAAGGACACCCAGCCCGTGAGCTTCCTGCGCGTCGGCGACGCATTCGCCTACGACCCGCGCACCCTGCACCCGCTCGAGTACGACGAAGCCGATGAGCGCTCCGTCGACGAGCTCGCAGGGTTCTCGGTCCGCCTTGCCACACAATCCGGCGCGCACGAACACGAAGACACCGACCGACGCGTCACCCGCGCCATGGCCCTCGCGCTCGCGAATCACAACCCGTCGCGGCTGTCGATGCTCATGACGAAGCTCGTGGCGGCAGGCGTGTGGGAGGCGGACGGCAAGGGGTGGCGGCTCAAGAACGACACCGGCTATCTGCACCTGCTGACACAGGACGAGAAGGACCGTCAGCGGGCCCGTGGTGCTGATGAGCGCAACCCGATGCTCACGGTCCCGGCGAAGCTGCGCGACGGGGACAACTGCCGATACTGCAACAGCCCCGTCAACTGGTCCGATCGCAAGAGCCTTCGTGGTGCGACGTGGGAACACGTCGACATCAACATCCAGCCCACACCACTGCACCTGTTCGTCGTGTGCTGCTTCGGCTGCAACCGGACACCGTCCGAGCGGGCACCCTTGCGGCCCCCGCCGGCAAAGCCCAAGCACGGGCCCGCGACGAAGAAGTTCGTCCGCGAGCACCTGGGCGAGTTCCCCGGCCCCGCACGTATCGCGGAGCTCTACCCCGGCCTGCGACCCTCATCGGGCAACGCGACCGACCGCCAGCGGTCCGAGACGGAGAACGCGGTCCCAGACCAGCGGTCCGACTCGGCGAACGCGACGGCCGGCCAGCGATCCGATGTGGATCCCGCGACCGAAAAAAGCCGCCAGCGGCCCGCAAATACTGCGGGGAACGCGACGGCACCCCCCCTTTCCGGGGGGCCTCCTGAGGGGCATAAGCCCTCGTCTGGGGGCAATTTCGACGGATCTGTGTCGAGCCGTACAGATACGGGGTCTCACGGATCTGGATTTGCCGGGTCGGGTCGGGTCGGGAAGAGCCTTTCCGGGTCTCCCCTTGACTCACCGGGTCTGGACTCCTCGCCGCCCGTGGTTCCTGCTGCTTCCAAGCGCTCTCGCCGTGGTGGCAAGGCTGGGCGGTGATGTTGCTCATGGCTGAGGTTCCCCAGTTCATCGCTGGTCGCCCTGATGCTGGTGAGGCTGCACGGATGGTGCGTGGTCTGGCTGAGGCTTGGGTGACGATCCGTGCTGGTGTCCACGGTGCGGAGCTTCCGGTGAGGGTGCGTCGGATCGAGGCGCCGGCCCCTGTGAGTCTGAAGATGCTCGACGACTGTGCCCCGATCGAGAGCTTCGCGGCGACGTATGCCGACGTCCTGATGCGCTGCTCGAGGTGGCAGCCGTCGAAGGGCGCAGGTCCGCTCGAGTTGCTGTCGGCGTTGAACGTGAATGCGTCGAGGCTGACACAGCACAAGGCGGCTGTGGTGGCGTGGCGGTTCTGGGATGACCTCGAGGTGTTGTGGCACGAGGTGGGGTGGGCTCGCCGTGAGGGTGTGATGCGGCAGCCGATCGGGGTGGAGTGCCAGACGATCGGGTGTCAGGGGGAGTACGAGATCGAGGTACACCCTGGTGACGCGGCACTGTCGCCGGCGGCTCGCAAGCGGGCGTTCGGTGCGAAGCGACACGATGCGGTCTGCAGCAAGAACCGCATGCACCGTCTCGACGCGAGGGGCATGCTGTGACGATCTCGGCCCGTGAGTCCGACGCGATCGGGACGGGGGATCTCGCGGCGTGGTTCGGCATCAGCGTTCAGGCGGTGGGCAAGAAGCTTCGCAGGGCGGGGATGACGCCTCTCGGTCGTGGTCCGCACGGTCAGAACATGTGGCCGCGTCTGATCGCGCTCGATGTGCTGAATCGGCGTGTCTCACGTCGCGTGTAGGACCCTTGGTTTAACCTGATGGTGCTGGGCGAGGTGCGCCCAACTTGAGGCCCTGGTCATTGATCGGGGCCTTTGGTGTGTCCGGGCAGGGCATGTGGTGCACCTCATGGGCGCCTGGCAGTGGGGAACCCCGGGGCTTGTGCTGACCTCGGGTCGCCGAGTCCCGGGGGCTCACACCGGAGGTCGACGTGCCGGCAGCTCGCAAGTCGCAGCAGTACCTCCGCAACCGTGTGTTCCTCCTGCAGGCCCGTCCTGTGTGTGCGCTGTGTGGCAGGCCGATGCTGTTCAGGGAGGACTTCCCTCCCGATGAACGTGGCCGTTGGTGGCTGCATCCGAAGGCCGCGACCGCTGACCACATCATTCTGGTGGCCGATGGTGGCACGGATGCCCTGTCGAACCTCCGTCCAGCGCACCGAGGGTGCAACTCGAAGCGCAACCGCCGCCACCACAACGTGGTCAGACCCCTCCGTGAGCAGCTCTTCGGTCGGCCTCGAATGAACGCTCTCGACAAGTGACTCCGCTGTAGAGGCCGTTTTTTTAAAGATCCCCCGACCCGAGGGAT
>Ga0123339_10001122_pt1 | contig 18915 bp, 9 predicted proteins | sample lystaG_FD_89956 | JGI IMG/M metagenome (GOLD analysis project Ga0123339, IMG submission 89956) | Glacier valley bacterial and archeal communities from Borup Fiord, Nunavut, Canada, to study Microbial Dark Matter (Phase II) -... | ecosystem: Environmental > Aquatic > Freshwater > Ice > Glacier ... | reverse complement strand
ACTGAGTTTTCATACCAGTGGCTGTAGCGGAAATCCATTGCCAGGTTGAGTTCAACAACATCTCCGGAACTCCATGCCCGATTAATAATGACAATATTATTTACTGCATGTGCTTCAACGGTTTTCCCATTGATACTTATAGCCGGGTTTTTACACCATTCAGGAATACGCAGATGAAAGGGAAATTTCAATTCACTTTTTCCATGAAATGTAAACTGAATATTTTCTTTAAATGGGTAATCCGTTTTTTCTGTAATCATCACTTCTTCACCGCCTGCTACTTTTGCAGTTACCTCAGATGGTCCGTAAACCAAGGCGGCAATTCCATTGTCAGCGGTGGCATACCATAGGTTTTGTACAAATTTTGGCCAACCCTGGTGCATATTGGTTAAACAGCAGGGATACCCGCTGGTAGTTCCAAAAATGAGACGATGGCTCTCATTGTCAAAGAAATTATGCCTTTCATCAGTTACCAATACCTGGTTTGCCTGCTGGAAATACTGTTTCCGCATATAATTATCCGTACTCTGGGTAGGAAGCACGTTGTAGGCTATTTTCTCCAGGTAATCGGCATAATAAACATCCCCCGTAACAGGCAGAATGCTTTCAAAACAATACATCATTTCTACAGCTGAGCACAGTTCTGATCCCTGGGTCGGGTCGTTCCCATGCAGATGTTCATCACCGCCGTACATGCCATTCACAAACCCATGACAATCTTTCAAGGCCGACAAACCTTTTTTTACAGCATCAAGGTATTTGGGATCAGGATGCTGCTGGTAAAAAATAATGGGTTCCTTTAATCCTTGGGCCACATTTACACAATGCAGTTGTGGCAGCGGGTTTAAACGCCTGAGGACATTTCCGGAATATATTTCCGTCCAGTCGAAAGTTTGTTTGTGGATGATTTCAGCCAGTTCCAGTAAGGATTTATCCCCAGTAATGTTGTACAGCCAATAAACGATGGCCAGGTTATCCCCTCCCCGTTGCTCTGCCCAGAAAGTTATAAAACCGAGCTTTTTCTCAGGGAGTGTTTTTAACTGGTATCTGAAATAATTGGTCATTAGTTTAATAATCCGTTCATCCTTGGTGGCCGTATAATATTGTTGCAAAACTTTCAGCATGACCATTTTGGGCCACCAGTCCTCACGCATATCTTGCTGGGTTCCAGGAATTTTCTTAAATCCTTCAGGGAGCGGATGAGGTCCAAAATACCCATCTTCCCTTTGGTTTTTTATACTCCATTCGATCCATTTCTGCGCTTTTGCTTTTAGACCGGCATCGTCAAGAATATAGGCCAATGGCACCAATCCGTCGATCCAATAGGGACCACGTTCCCAGCCATCACCAGTACCGCCCAGCCATCCATTGTTGTCGCCACAAACTACATTGTAAATGCTGTCCAGATGCCCGGTGAGGCCATCACGCTGTAGTTCGAGCATTTTCAGTAACATTCCTTTGGGCTTAATTGCGCCCAGAGGTAAGGCGGTGTAAGGCTGTGCCACAAGTGGAGCCTGATTGGTAATATAATGTAAATTACGATTTTCTTTTGCAAAAACGGAATTGTTATGCAAATACAATCCAACTACAATGGCTATAATTTGTTTCCACATAGATAATATTATTTAAATAGTGTTTATATACTGATACAAAATATTCCCAAACTAATAGTGACTACCCATGGTGATATTTATCTAATCACGAGAATAGCTTCATAATGGCAATTTAAGAGGGTGATTTGTTTGAAGAAACTTCTTAAATTCTTATTTTTTGTTTAATATATTAAGTTATAAAATCTCTCTTTCTAATCAAAACAAATAAGTTGTGATTAACTTATACGTCAACTTGTTTGCATAAATGTGAATAGTTGTGTTATTATAGTAAATTCATCTCAGATAGTTATTCCGAGATGAATTTATTTTTATGTAAGTGATAATTTGTACTGATGAGAAATAAAATTACTTTTTAATAACTGTGAACGCACTGATTCTGAGGCGAGAGGATCCCATTGGAACAAGCTCTATTTCCTCGATCTGAGTGTTTGTCATAACAGGACTATCCATAAGTTCTCCACATAAATTATGCTGATCCATTTTCCATTCAGGAATTAGTGCTCCTTTTGCAATGATTGAAATTGGGTTATTTTCATGTGTGAACGGAAAATCATCTTTTGGCCATTCTCGCTTTACAACTTTAAAACTATTTGACAAATCTTTGAAATTTAAGATTAAACCATAGTTCCATTTTGAATCGGGAAATATTTCCCAAGATGGCCATTCTTTAGTATTGGTTCCTTTTTGCCATTTTGAATCTTGCATTGCTGTTGCTTCACTTTCACGACGTACATATTTCTCTTTGATTTTCAAAGAGAAAGTTAGCGGTCCGTAAGAAACACTGACACTATTATGATTGCTGGTCCACTGTTTTACGGAAAGTTCCATAGGAAGATCTAAAACTACTTTGTCATTTTTTCCCCAAACACGCTCAATCCTTATATAGTTTCCCGGTTCCAATATCTCATTTACTTTATCACCATTAATTGTAATTGAAGCTTTTTTACACCATTGGGGAATACGTAAGTATAAGGGGAATCGTACACTTTTTGATGGATTTACAGTAAATTGTATTTGTTCTTCATATGGATAATTGGTTTTTTCATTAATTGTAACTTTGGTTCCTTTTCCAACAATCACATCCACTTCGCTGGCACTGTATATCGCCGCTACCACGCCGTTATCAGGAGAAGCCATCCATAAGTTTTCGACTAAATATGGCCAACCTTGCGCATGATTATGTTGACAACAGCGAGAACTAAAAGGATTCATTATTAGAAAAGGACCAGTATTATCAATACCTGGGGCATGATTCTGATCATCACACAATACCATATTGGGCGATGTCAGATAGTGTAAGGATTTAAAATCAGGCATCGTTGAGGCCGGATAAGTATTAAAAGCTACTTCTTCAACATGATCTGCCCAGAATGAATCACCTGTGATACGTAGCATATTTTCATCAGAATTCATTTGTTCAACTATGCCACAGGTTTCAATTCCTTGTCTCGGATCATCATAACCTGGTCTAGCATTTTCATCTGCCCCAAACATACCGCCTGGAACTTGCCCAAAATATTTACGGATAATCTCAAAATTATCATAAGCAGCTTTCAAATGCTTTTCATCTTTAGAAAGCAAATAATATTCAGCAGGTTCCCTAAAACATTGGGCAATGTTCACATTATGCCAATCAATAAGGTCACCAAACCATCTGGGGCATTCCATACCTTCACGAATATGCTTAGGACTATGAATAGAATCTAAACTATGGCCACGACCAATCCAATCAGCTGAATTATGATGAATTTTTTCGGCAAGTTCCAACAAAAACTTGTCTCCGGTAAGATTATACAACCAAATTACACTATTCAAATTGTCACAACCCCGAACGTAATCCCAATAGTTCTTGAGAAATTTATCCTTAGGGATACTTAGCTGATATTTAAAGTATTTAGTCATTAGATCAATAATACGGACATCGCCACTATATTCAAAGTAAGATTGAAGACAATAAAGCATGATCATATTTCCCCACAAATCTATTGAACCGTCTTTCGAAATGCGTTGGGGACCAAAATATCCATTAGGTTGTTGACTATTAATTACCCCTTCGATCCAAATTTTAGTTTCAGTTATCATTTGGGGGTCATTTAAAATATATCCAATATTACCATATCCCTTAAGCCAATATGGAACCTCCTCCCAACCCCAAAGGCCTTTGCCGTCTTTCGAAAGCCATGCATTATCTTTTTTTTGGAGCCATGCACTAATATCTTTAAGATTACCAGTTAAGCCATTTTGCTGACGTAAAATATATTCATTAAGCCAACCTTTAGGACGGACAGCACCTATAGGAAGTTTGATAAACATACTTGGCAAAAGAGGTGCTCGATTACTTAAATAATTACTATTTATAAAAGTTGAGTCAGGTTTTTTAACAACGCTGACACTATCTTTATATCCGGAACAACTAATTAAGAGAACTTGGCAAACAACTAAGCATTTCGATAGCAATGAAAATATATGTAACATAAGTGTAGATATTTTTAACCCGATAAGGGGCACATTACAATATTGATAAGTTAAATGATCAAATAAACCATTATTCTATTCACTCACTTATCGTTAATTAAGAATTAATGATACAACACAATAACAGAGAAATACTAAAATATTAACCTATTCTATTATTCAATAAATTTCTTTGAAAAATGAGAATCCCAGTAATTTTCTGACTTCTAATGCAAGACATCACATGCACAACTAGTTGCTTTGAGATATTCAGAAGAAGGTTATAGCGGAAAATTGCAACTTCTTCTATAACCTTCTTTCCTTAAATTATAAATCTATTTTCACCACCTCACTATAATTATAATAACTTGAAGCGTTGGATTTTACCCCAATGCGAACAAATAGCGAACTATTCTTCCAATCAGATAGATCAGTATTTATTGATATTTTACTCAAGTCATTTATTTCTTCAGCATTTATAATTATCTCGTTATCTTTATTAATTCTATCACATATTTTAGTTCGCGCCATAAGCAGAGAAACTTGTTCAAGCTCTCTGTTACTCACCTTTTCAATATTAATATTGGCAATAAGATTTTTACCATTTTTTAAGTAATCAGTTTTATTAACAAAGAAATAAGGTTTCATTGTCCAATCATATGCTAAAGATTTAGATATGGACAATTTAACAGTATCTGTATTGTTTTCGTAAGCACCCTTGCCATTCTCAAGAGCTACTTTATACTCACCAGGGAATATCAGGTTCTGATATTTGCCATTCTGATCAGAACTAACAGTAAACCAACCAACTAAATCATAACCATCTTGATAGAATTTCAAATTTATAATACCATTTTCCAACGGGACAGGCTTCCCATTATATGTGAAATTTCCACTAAAAATTAGTTTTGGAGTTTCTTGATTGTCAAGTTTACAGGATTGAAAAAATAATACTGTAACTATAACTGCTAATAATTGAAGTATTTTATACATAGTGTTTAAATTTTATTGTCCAGGATTTAGTACTAATTTTGGGTTATTCGAAATAGCATCAGTTGGAATAAAAGTGTAATAATTTTTTCGTTCAAATGTTTTATTCTCAAACAAACGTGCGGGTTTTACTTTTTCTAAAACATATTTCAAATGATTGACAGATCCTTCATTTATAATTATATATGGATAAAGTCCATGAAAATCTTGACCAATAAAAGTTGATTCTGCGATCCTCCATCTTTTTAGATCAAAGAAACGATGCCCTTCAAACGCTAATTCAACTCTTCTTTCATGAACTATGTCTTCAAATGTTAATTGCTTTAAACTATTTTCTCCAAATCCGGCCCTTTGTCTAACCTGATTCAAATAACCCAGAGCTTCCGGTTTGTTTAGCTCGAAAGCAGCTTCTGCTGCGTTGAGTAGGATTTCAGAATAACGAAAAATAGGCCAATAATTAGTAGCTTGCTTTGTAACAAGCCCAGCTCCCGGCTCTGTTGAAATGAATTTTTTAATGTAGAATCCCGTATTTGTAACATTTTTATCGTTTAATGGTCCATCAAGACCGATTACTGGTCTATATAACTGATCTGTTTCACCTAATGACATTCCCATTTTATAATCATATGACCATGTCGATGAATTCCAGATCTTTTGACCAGCCAAAATATCTACATTTCTACTTTTAAAATTACTTCCCCCATACAGAACTGTTGCATAAAAACGGTAATCTCTATTCTTGAAAGCATCCTCTATCTTAGCATAATAAATTGGCGTGCCATCTGGATTAGTTGTCTCGATTTTTCCTGAAGTTCCATCTAGGTTTTGATAAGCCTCAACTAATTCTAGATATGGAGTGATATTAGATCCATTATTTTCAGTCTCGGCCATACTCGGAGTAGCATTTCGATATGTAAAACCGTGAATTATATCAGGCTCTAAATAATCTTTTGCAAAAATCATTTCATTGACGTCTTTAGTATTAAAAACATTGAAATAATCAGGATTCAAATAAAAACCGCCCTCAATTATTTGCTTACTAGCCTCATAAGAAGCAATATAATATTCATTACTTTTGCTTGCATCAATACCAACTTCTTTACCCGGGAGGATAATTGGATTAGGCATTTTATTATTATACTTTGCTAAACTTGCAGCATATAACATTGCCCGACTTTTGAGTGCTAAAGCGCTCCATTTGGTTGCTCTGCGAAAACCCTTATTAGCAGGCAAAACATTTGCAATCTCAGTTAGCTCTATCGCAATAAAATCATAAGTATCAGACTCTGTAGAGCGAGGAATCTGAAGTTCTTGGATTGATTGTCCAGGTTCATATGAATAAGATTTAGTTAAAATTGGTACTCCACCATACCGTTTCACCATTTCAAAATAAGTTAAGGCTCTTAAAAATCGAGCCTCTGCAATTAATTCGTCTTTTAAAAGCAAATTTGATTGAGTGGCTTTCTCTATGAATAGGTTTAGGTCCCGTATATGCCCATAGTTCCATAAACTATAATAATATGGATCAAGTACTCTTACTCCATTCAATCCATTTCGATCACCACTCCACATTGCCTCATCAGTAATAAGCATATTAAACTCAGCATTAGATAAATCTCCATGATAACCGCTTGCATTGAATTCATCTACGGGCATTCGACTATAGAGATTTGCCAAAACACCTGAAGCAAGATCTTCATCACTCCAAACTACATCATTCCCAAGAATATCATAAGGTTCTCGATTTAAATAATCATTACACGAAGCAAATATGATAAGTGTAAGTAATACTATTAATTTATTTTTTTTCATCATTTTCTGTTTTAAAAAGTTACTTTGCATCCGAGATTAAAAGTCTTCACTTGAGGATAACCAACGCCATTGGTATTTCCAAGTTCAGGATCAACGATATCGATGTTATCAAAGGTCAACAAGTTGGTGCCATTTACATAAAGCCTTACTGTCTCAAGTCCAATCAATTTCGAATAGCTTTTTGATATGTTATACCCGAATTCAATATTTTTCAATCGAATATAATTGATATTATATAGCCAGAACTCGGATCGTCTATCATAATTGTTATTTCTACCCGATATCCAACTCCCAGTGCTTGGATATTTACCAGGAATCCATTTACTATTTAAATCAAAAGGATCCTCTCTATGCCATCGGTCTGCAAGAATTGCGGTTGAATTACCATCGCCCGGTGCTGGTTTAATTAATTCCCATTCACTATTATAATTATACATTCCGGCTCCTTGCCACAGCATATATAAATCAAATCCCTTCCAGGATAGATTTAAATTAATTCCATAATTAAGTAGTGGCAGTCCACTTTGGTAACCAATTGCGCGAATATCATCTGAATTTAATATGCCATCACCATTCAAATCTTTATATTTTATATCCCCCGGACGCATGTCTCGATTTCCTTTTCCATCATTATCAATAGGATAATTATCTATTTCTTCCTGAGTTGTAAACTGTCCATCAGAAAAGTATCCCCACATAATCCCTTGCCAACGATTTTCTTGATTATTTTTCCAATAGTCAAAAGATGTAGCAAATTTTGGGTTATATTTATCAAGTGTTTTCCTACGACTAAATCCCATATTTATCCCTAGGCTATATTTTAGATCTCCCAATTTATCACGGTAGTCCATTGAAGCATCCCAACCTATATTCATATCACTTTCCAGATTGGCCAATGGAAGGTTAAACCCAACTTCTTCAGGAATTACAATGTCATTTTTGGAAGCTAGAAGCCCATCTCTTTTTCTTGTAAAAAAATCACCACTGAAATACAGCTTTTGATTTAACATATATGCATCAATCCCAATATTAAAATTTGAAGTTGTAATCCAAGAGATATTGGTTGCTGGAAGTCCTCTTTGCTCAATCCCTATTATTGTTTGGTTATCTCCCATTACGTACTTCCCTTTATCAAAATTATAACCGTCAAAATAGTCAAAGCCTCCAACATTAGTATCATCTCCAAGCTTTCCATAACTACTTCTAATTTTGAAGTCATTAAATACCCGATTCAAAATAGAACTAGTCCAAAATTGTTCTTGACTGATCCGATATCCTAAAGCAACAGCTGGGAACAATCCCCATCTATTTTCCGGCAAAAATTTATATGACCCATCATACCTTCCTGAAAGTTCAACTATATATTTGTTTTTATATGTATAGTTTACTCTGCCAATTATGCCAGCTCTTGCATTCTCCTCGTAAGTATTGGCTAAAGAATTAAACTCATTTGTTTTAATTAAGGTTAAGTAATTGGTTGTGGGAATACCATTTAAGGTAAAGTTAGGCATCTTCCTTTCTGACATTTCAGCTGCGACAACTGCATTTATTTGATGATCACCCTCTTCACGGAGGTAATTTATTTGCGCACGGAACATGTTTTCAGTAACATTATTAAACTTTCTTAACTTTGAACGGTTGGCATTTCCCCCTGTTACCACATACTCATTGGTTTCTTTGTTAAAAGTATACGCTTTAGTATCAAATTTTTGTCCATCATAATCGTTACCGGCAAAATAATAAGAACCTAATAATTTCGCTGTTAATCCTTTTATAGGAGTATCATATGTGAGGGAAAGGTTTCCCTGAAGTACTCTCCAGGTGTCTACCCAACTACCACTTTTCTTCTTATTAATAACTGATGTATTCACATATGTTCGATTTCCATTATCAGCAGGATAATCAGGATTATCATTAGCATAAGGTCTCTCCGTCGGTCTATTCCTAAAAATGGCTTCTGAAAAAATGTAGTAGTGATCTCTACTAACCATAGTCATTACACCATCATTATTTTCAATTCTTCCATTCATGTCCATTCCGATGTTTAATCCGTGAGCTAATTCTGCTTGAATATTAGACTGAAAATTATTTCTTTTAAATTCAAATCCATCAAACAAACCACTCTGATCCAATAAACTATAACTTAAGTAATAATTGATTTTATCAGTACCACCGCTTGCATCCATATGTAGATAAGATTGTGGGGAATTAGGCTTAATGATGAATTTTTTCCAATTAAAGCTTTGGTATTTTGGGTCAGTTCCTTGCTGCCATTTATCATACTCTTCTCTTGTCCAACTGGTTGCCCCATAAAGATTCATATCTCTCTCTACCATATGATCTACCCATTGAGCAGAATTCATCATTTCGGGATATTGGGTAAAATTTTGCCACCCTTTTCTATAATTAATATTGATTTGATTAGGAGAATTTCTCTTCCCTTTTTTTGTATTCACAACAATTACTCCATTTGATGCCTGTATACCATATATTGCTGCCGATGCATCTTTTAATACTGTAATGGACTCAATGTCATTAGCATCGATGTTATTAAATTGTCCTGCATCTTTTTGTATTCCGTCTATGACATATAATGGATTACCTAAATTACGTATTTGAATATCAGCAGCTGAACCCGGTTTTCCTGTAGTTTGCCGTGCAGAAACTCCACCTATTTTACCCACTAAAGCACTCGCTAAAGATGTTTCTGATGAAGATATTAATTGATCTGTTTTAACAGAACTAATAGCACCGGTTATGGATTCCCTTTTCTGAGTTCCATAACCAATTACTACAACTTCTTCTACTCCGGTAGCTTCATCAACAAGTGTCAAATTAATAGTTGAATTGTCTCCTACTTGAACCTCCTGTCCCTTCATCCCCACAAATGCAAACTGCAAAATTGCTTTTTCAGGAATATTTGGAATTGAATATCCGCCATTGACGTCAGTGATGGTTCCTTTGGTCGTTCCTTTTACAACCACCGTAACCCCTGGAAGTGATGCTCCTGACGAGTCGGTTACCTTTCCTGAAACAGTTTTTTGCTGTTGACCCGAGTTCTTTACTCCCGACTTATTTTCAGCATTGGTAAGTACAATCTGGCGGTCGCTAATGCTGTAGCTTATTTCAGTGTCTTGAAACAAAGCATTCAATACTTCATCAATCTTCCCATCTTTAACATTTAGATTAACCGTTTTTTTTGTATTCACAAAATCCTGGTTGTAAAGAAAATAAAATTCACTTTTATTCTCAATCTCATTCAATACGTCTTCCAGAACTGCCTGGTTGAATTTAAGTGTTAGTTTTGTTTGCTGTGAATAACCATCCACTGCCAAAACCTGGACAATACCAAGGAAAAAGAAAAATACGCTCCATTTCATCATCTTTAGGCATTTTTTTAGGGTATAGCTGTCCCATACCCCGAGTTCTCGATTTTTTTTCATAGTTTTACATGTGTAGTTTAATTAAAATTTAACCGTTTATTGATCTACTCTTTTTATCAGGGAAGTACTTGTAATACTTTCCTGATTTTTTTTATGCTCGTATCGTTAATTTCTGATGAATAGTTAATTTGCTTTTCTCCGGATGATAATGCTTCTCTTTTTGAAGGTACCTTTATCATCCACTTTACGATTGTTGAAGCTATATTCGATAGGGGCTGTCAGCGAAATCAGGCGGATAACTTCTTCAATTTGTTCCTCCTGGAACGTGGCACGGTACCTGAATTTTTGAAGCATGGGATCAGTCATGACAATCTCCACGTTGTACCAGCGGCCAATTCGATTCAATACTTCCGACAATGGTTCATTCCTGAATACTAGTAACCCATCTTTCCAGGCACTGAACTGATCGGCATTGACGTTTTGAATGGTACTGGTTTTCAGAAGCGCATCGTAAATAAACCTTTCATTGGGTTTCAGTTCAGCTGTGAACTTCTTGTCAGTGCCATCCACTTGTACTTTCCCTTCCTGAAGAACCACCTCGGTGACTTTTTCATTCAGAAAAGCTGCTACATTGAATTTGGTACCCAGTACCTGAACATCCAATGCCGGTGTGCTAACCACGAAGGGCTTGTCTTTGTTGTGAATGACCTCAAACCATGCTTCGCCTGAAAGTTGAACCTTTCTATTGCCCAAGAAGTTGGTGGCATATTTCAATGTGGAACCACTGTTGAGCCATCCTTTGGTCCCATCAGGCAATTGAAAATGAGTCCGGGCGCCCTGTGGTGAATAGATTTCAACTAAAGACGAATTGTCTGAGGAAGAGGTGGCAAGGAAAGTTGAGTAAATACTGTAAAGAAGTAAGGGCAACAGCAGGATGGCAGCTGCCTGTGTATAGAACCTTTGAAATTTGATCTTCAAATTTACAGATGGTTTCTCGGAGGCAATCTTATGTTTGAGCAAGTTGAGCACCGAACTTAAATCTTTTTCTCCCTCAACGATTTCTATCGGGAATTCATTCCAGTGTTGCTCAATGGTAATTTTTAATTCGGCTTCGCTGCCCGGGTCTTTAAACCAGCGGCTGACTTGTGTAAAATCTTTCAGCGAATAGTGACCGCTGGCAAAGTTTTTCAGTATTTTATAATCAATTTGTTCTTTCATAGCAGTTCTGTCCACCACCTGATATCTAATGTGTGACTGTTATATCTGGAAACGGAAAAAACCCCTATTCGAAAGTGAAATATTTTTTTAGTACTGAAAAATGTACAGGAATACCATGCCCAGAGTACTGTCTTTTTGAAATTTCTTTTTTAGGAAATTCATAGCTTCGGTGATCTGGTTTTCAACCGTTTTTGGTGAAATGTCCATAGTCAAGGCAATATCACGGACCGACATTCCCTCTTTTTTGCGTTTCATGAAAATTTCCTTTCTCCTGTCAGGCATCTGCCCGATGAGTTGTTCCAGTTTTGTTACAAGTAACTCATAATCGGGATTGGTTTCGATGGAAGCATTTTCTGAAGCCAGATATTCCAGTATGCTTGCAGCGTATTTTTCGTCCCTGGACTTTTTGTTAAAATGTTTTCGGATGGCATTAAAAGCGATTGTAAACAAATAGGATTGAAAAGAAGTGTCGCTCCTAAGGTAATGGCGGTTCTCCCATAATTTCATGAATACATCCTGAACAATCTCTTCAGCTTCGGTTTCCGATTTCAGGTAAGACAAAGAAAACCGGTACAATTTCTGGCTGTAATTTTCAAACAAGCGTTCGAATGCAAACGGTGAACCGCCTTGCAATAAGGAAACCAACTGTTGTTCAGTTTGAGGTTGTTCTCTGTACAAAAGCTTAAGTTAAAATTATATTTATTTTTCAAAAGTATATATAATTAGGGCAAATTATTCATAGGTCCCATATTTTTATTTCAGGATGGCATCCGCAAACCCGGTACATAAATGATAATTATAGTACCATAATGATTGGGTGCCTTAAATGACTTATTTATTTGATTATTTATCATTCTATTGTGTATAAGGATCAGGAACAGGTATTTTATAATAGTTTGGCTATAATTTAGTTTAAAGCTTCAAATATACAATTATTAATTTGTCTTCAAATTTATACCCTGAAATTTTATGAAAGTCAGATCGTTGATATTTATTCCCTGATAGTTTTTCTTTCGATGTAGTTTGTATCATTATTTAGTAACTCACCTTAGGTAAGAACACGGATAAATAATAAAAAATAAAAAGGGGAACACTGATTTAACTGACCCCGAGTCTTCAAATTGGCGTTAACTTCGTGCAATCTGTTTTGTAAACAATTGATTATTAAGAAGTAACTCCAGGTAATTAGTTCGCACTCCAGATAGGAAAAGATACTGGGATGAATCATTTTGTAGGATTTGAAATCGATATTGCTTATTCTACAACTGTTAAACCACCAGGGAATACTGCTTCAAATCTTTGATTATCAGCATGAATATACACGAAGTTAACGCCAATTCAAGTACTCGGGGCCCGATTCTGGAAACTTCGGCGGACAGCCTGACTTACGGTCCGGGCCATCATTGCATATTCACAGTAAGGGGCCAGGATTATATACTCTATCACCGGATCTTCCCTCAAAAGGAAAGCTATGTGCTGCGTCAGTTATGCCTGGATCGACTGAATTTCGACTCAAAAGGAATTATACGAAAGGTAAGTAGGCTGGGTGTGATCAATCCATTGAAAAAATAGAAGACTCCCCAATCCTGTCAGATTTCCAAAAGCTGACAGGATTAAATACAGCAGATTTTTTTATCCTCCTACAACCCCTTCCAACATCTCTTTGGCCTTTTTAACACTTTTCACTTTTTCGAAAGTAAGTGAGAGCCGGTTGTTTCCTTCTTTCATCCGGCAGATTTGTTGATGGGTTTGTATGAATTGAAGTACCTTGCCAAATACAGGTGATTGGTAATAAGCAGATTGGGGATTGGAAATAAACTGGCAAACCATTTTAGAGTGTTTGAGAATAATTTTCTCCATTCCAAGCTCAACGGCTGCACGGCGCAGGCGAACTACTTCAATGAGTTCCAGACTTTCAGGGGGTAATTTACCAAAACGGTCAATCAATCCTGCTTCGAATTTTACCAAAGCTTCTTCGTTTTCTAGGTTGTCGAGTTCTCGGTAAAGCAACATGCGTTCTGAAGTACTCTGTATGTAATTATCCGGAAACAGCAATTGCATATCGGTATCAATCTGGCAGTCGCTGCCAAATTTCATATTCAGGAAAGCGCGTGAGGTATCTTCTTTTTCATCTTTGAAGATCTCTTTAAACTCAGTTTGTTTCAATTCCTGAATGGCTTCATTCAGTATCCTGTGATAGGTTTCGAACCCGATGTCGGCAATAAAGCCACTTTGCTCGGCGCCCAAAAGATTACCGGCACCACGGATATCCAAATCCTGCATGGCAATGTTGAACCCGCTTCCCAGTTCCGAGAATTCTTCAATGGCCCGTAAGCGCCTGCTTGCTTCAGATGAGAGCGTTGAAAGCGGAGGTGCGAGCAGGTAACAGAACGCTTTTTTGTTCGACCGGCCAACCCTTCCGCGCAACTGGTGCAAATCGCTCAGGCCAAAGTTCTCAGCATGATTGATGATAATGGTATTGGCATTGGGGATATCCAATCCAGACTCGATGATGGTAGTGGCAATCAATACATCGAATTGGCCGTTGATAAAATCCATCATCAGCTTTTCAAGTTTTTGCCCCTCCATTTGCCCGTGACCAACCACAGTGCGCACTCCGGGTACTAATTTGCGGATAATTGTTTCTACTTCATAGATATTCGACACCCGGTTGTGGATAAAAAACACCTGGCCTTCACGCGCCATCTCATATTGAATGGCATCTCTGATAATTTCTTCACTAAATCCATGCAGCTCAGTGGCAATGGGGTAACGGTTGGGTGGTGCTGTTTGTATAATCGATAAATCGCGGGCTCCCATCATCGAAAATTGTAGCGTTCTGGGGATGGGAGTGGCAGTGAGGGTAAGTGTATCGACATTTAACTTTATCTGCTTCAGTTTTTCTTTCACCGAAACACCAAATTTCTGTTCCTCATCCACGATTAACAGTCCCAAGTCTTTAAAAGCCACTTCTTTGCCCACTAATTTGTGGGTTCCAATAAGTATATCCACCTTGCCGGCTTTGGTGTCAGCAATTACCTGTTTCACATCAGCGGGTTTGCGCAATCGGCTGATGTATTCAACCCTTGCCGGGAAATCATTTAGGCGTTCAGAAAAGGTCTTGAAATGCTGAAGGGCCAGTATAGTTGTTGGAACCAATACTGCCACCTGTTTGCTGTCGGCCACCGCTTTAAAGGCAGCCCGGATAGCGATCTCAGTTTTCCCGAAACCCACATCACCACAAACCAGGCGATCCATGGGTATTTCCTTTTCCATGTCTTCCTTTACGGCAATGGTCGATTTGAGTTGGTCGGGCGTATCTTCATAAATAAAGGAGGCTTCCAGTTCGGTCTGAAGATATGAATCGGGCGAAAATGCAAAACCACGTTCCTGGCGACGGGCTGCATATAACTCGATGAGTTCTTTGGCAATGTCTTTCACCTTCACCTTGGTACGGTCTTTCAGCTTCTGCCACGCCCCGCTCCCCAGCTTACTGATAGTAGGTTCGGTGCCTTCCTTGCCTTTGAATTTGGAGATCCGGTGCAGATTTTGAATACTCACCAGAAGTACATCATTGTCGCGGTAGGTAAGCCTGATGGCCTCCTGAAGCTTTCCATCAACCTCAGTTTTTACCAGACCAACAAATTTACCGATGCCATGATCAATGTGCACCACGTAATCGCCCTGGTGAAGTTTGTTCAGTTCTTTTAAAGAAATACTATCGCGTTCGGCCTTGCGCGTTTTAATCTCGAAACGATGATAGCGTTCGAAAATCTGATGATCGGTATAGCAGCAAATCTTCAGGTCGCGGTCGATAAATCCTTCATGTAGGGTAAAGTTGATGGGTCGGAACTTAACATCCAATCCTTTATCGTCAAAAATAGCCTGCAGGCGATCGGTTTGCGAAACATTGCCCGAAAGAATATAATTGGTGAAGCCGAAGTTCTGATAGTCGATCAGGTTTTCAGCCAGCATATCAAAGTTCTTGTGAAACACAGGCTGGTGTGTAGTTTGAAAAGTCATTGTTTTAGAATGGCCGAAGAAATGTTTCTGTCCAAACTCGGCACAAGTAAAGCGTTTTATTTCTTTGGAAAATACTTCTCCTGAAAGTAGTTTGGCAAACCATGCCTTGCGTTGCTCTTCGGTTTCAGCCTTTTCGATTGTTTGTATAAAATTAAATTCCATCTGATCCTTAATCAGTTGAATGTCATTCAGGAAAAGGAGAGTGTCAGCAGGAATAAAATTCAGGAAGCTGATGCGTTCCTCTCCATTTAAATCTTCATGAATATTGGGAATGATGCTGATATGAGTAAGGGCTTCTTTAGATATCTGATTGTCGATATCAAAACTGCGGATCGAATCTACTTCATCGCCAAAGAAGTCAATGCGGTAGGGATCTTCATTCGAAAATGAATAAATATCGACAATACCACCGCGAATGGAAAACTGGCCGGGTTCATACACGAAGTCAACGCGTTCGAACCCATACTCAAACAGCACTTCATTGATAAATTCGAGGGACAACTTATCACCTTTTGACACCTGGAAAGTATTGGCTGCCAGTCCCTCTCCGGAAATTACTTTCTCAACCAAAGCATCAGGATAAGTGACCACGATAAGGGGGTTCCCGTCTTTTAACTTATTGAGTACCTCGGTTCTAAGGATGATGTTCTCCTGTTCGATGGTTTCGTAATGCGCTGATCGTTTATAAGACGAAGGAAAGAGCAAAACCGGAACCTCGGTAGCCAGAGTAATCAGATCATCATAAAAGTAGGCCGCCTCTTCCTTGTCGTTCAGGCAAATAACAAATGTTTTCTGTATTTCTTCGGAAAGTAAACAAACCAGAATGCTTCGTGAAGAGCCAACGAGTCCTGAAAGGTGAATCTTTTCACCCGGGGTATTCAGCAACAGGCTCAACTCGCTGAGTAATTCATGCTTTCTGAAAAGCTTCCTAAATTCTTTCCGCTCCAAAATCAAACTATTTGGCTGCAAATGTAACGATAAATGAGATAAAGTGTTCGCAATGATGATTAAGGATTCTATCTCTATTGAAAAGATGAAATTCTTAATCATTATTAATTTGATTTACTGCCAGATGTTTCGTAAATTTCAATGTTAATTCAAAACTCAATTTTATAAATCATCACCATGGACAACAATTCAGAAAAACATCATTCACAACAGGAAGATAATAATCTTCAACAGGTTGAACCAGAAATGAAAGGCCACAACAAATCGATAACAAAGAAAAGATATTTCAAAGAGCTGGAGAAGCTGGAGTTTGAATTAATCAAACTTCAGGAATGGGTAGTATTTAAAAAACTTAAAGTGGTGGTCTTGTTTGAAGGGCGTGATGCCGCTGGAAAAGGAGGAGTGATCAAGCGGATTTCCGCGCCACTCAATCCTCGAATCTGCCGGATTGCTGCCTTGGCAACTCCAACTGACAAAGAAAAATCGCAATGGTACTTTCAACGCTATGCGGCACAACTGCCTTCATCGGGCGAGATCGTCCTGTTTGACAGAAGCTGGTATAACCGCGCGGGAGTTGAACATGTGATGGGATTTTGCACCGATGAACAGTACCACGAGTTCTTCGAAAGTTGTCCGCAGTTTGAATTAATGTTGAAGCGCTCGGGAATCATTTTAATCAAATATTACTTTTCCGTTTCAGACGAAGAACAGGAGAACCGGTTTCAGGATCGAATCAACGATCCCACAAAGAGCTGGAAGTTAAGCCCCATGGATATTGCCTCGCGTGAGAAATGGGTGGAATATTCCATCGCACAGGATGAGATGTTTAAACAAACCGATACCAAACAATCACCTTGGTATGTGGTTCCTGCCGACCATAAAAAGCTGGCGCGCCTTAACTGTATTAGCCATATTCTGAGCCAGGTTCCTTATGAAACGCTTCCTCATAAAACCATTGTCCTTTCTGCCCGTAAACAACATCCGTCTTATGCCAGGCCTCCGATTTTAAATCTGAATTTTGTTCCCGACCGGTATGGGGAATAATAACGTGAGTGCGATTGGATGGTTGGATGATTAATATTAAATTATTCAACCATCCAACCATGAACATTAACAGAATAAAAGCTGTCCGCTCAGAATAAAGATTACTTTTGATTGTTGTATCATCAAAATAGTATGAATGGCTCGATTTATCAATGACCGGAAGCAATCTACCGGAAAAATGCCGGGTGCACTAATTCACTTGGGAACACAGAAAATTGATCGCACAAGGCTGCGTCTTATTCATTACACGCAAGATGAAATTGTTGAAAAAGAACCAGAAACCCTGGATGAGTGCCTTCCCTATATCGCTGACGACACAGTGACATGGATTAATATTTATGGGTTGCACGATGCTAAAATAATTCAGAAATTAGGCGAACTGTTTGTTATTCACGACCTTTTGCTTGAAGACATGCTCGACACGGGACAGCGTCCAAAAGTGACTGAAACCGATGATCTTATGGTGGTGATTTTAAAGCTGCTGGATTACGATGAAAAAAATAAAAAACTCACTTCCGAACAAATTACTTTTATTCTGGACGATTCTTATCTTATTACCCTTCAGGAAAGGGTGGGAGGCCATTTTGATCTGATAAGAGACCGGATCAGAAAAGGAAAAGGTAGAGTCAGACGAAAAAGCGCCGATTATCTGACCTACGTTTTGTTGGATGCCATTGTTGATAGTTACCTGATTAACATTGAAATACTGGGCGATTTTATAGAGAAAAACGAACCTTACATTTTTGCCCCCAAACATCAAAAAGGGTTGATGCAGAAAATGTATAAATATAAAAATGAAATCAATTTTCTTCGCAAAAACATACGACCTGTGAAAGAAATTGTCCTTCACCTGATTGAAAATGAATCGGGTTTTATTGACGAAGAAAACCTAAAGTACTTTCGCGACCTCAGTGATTTAGTTACACAGGGTACGGAAACAATTGAAATCTACCAGACGATGTTGAACGATCAGATGATAATTTACCATGCCAACCTGGACACCAATGCCAACGAAATCATGAAAGTGCTCACTGTATTCTCTGCTTTCTTCATTCCACTTACCTTTTTGGCAGGTGTTTACGGTATGAATTTTGATGTTTTCCCCGAATTGCATTTCAAATACGGATACCTGTATTTCTGGATACTGGTAATCCTCATCGTTTCAGGCCTGTTGGTGTATTTCAGAAGGAGAAAATGGTTTTAATAAACTTATTGCCATCGAAGTCTCTGAATTTCACTTTTTTCACCCCCCCCCCTCATTAATTACTGCACGTGAAGTTCAATACCTCGGCAACTCTGAAAGTAGGGAAGGGTTTATGAATTCTTGCCCATTTGTTGAATTATACTAAAAACGGGATAAATTTATACACTTCCCAGAAATTTTTAAAGATCAGTGTAATCAGTTCGATCAGTTTTATATGTGTTCCTTT
>Ga0123339_10001121_pt1 | contig 18927 bp, 14 predicted proteins | sample lystaG_FD_89956 | JGI IMG/M metagenome (GOLD analysis project Ga0123339, IMG submission 89956) | Glacier valley bacterial and archeal communities from Borup Fiord, Nunavut, Canada, to study Microbial Dark Matter (Phase II) -... | ecosystem: Environmental > Aquatic > Freshwater > Ice > Glacier ... | reverse complement strand
TAACTTACCAAATGACATAAGTAATGGAGAATATACTGATTCTGACCTTAAAGAAAACTTTTCATTCCTTTCATTGTTTCCCAGTTCAATATTATGATCTATTCCAAATTAAATATAAATACTCTATAGCCAAAAAATAAAATATACATCTACTAAAAGGTATGAAAAAATTCATTAAGAATAATAGCGCATCACTTCATATTGTTGTGGGATAAAGTATAGGAAGAATATCAAGACTTGAGTTTGGAGAAAAAACAATCGTACCGTCTTTTGTATCCACATCGTATCCGGTTCCGCTAGTTCCGCTGATCTCGCATTTTGCCCCTGACCATTACTCCTTTTCCCTTTTACCCTTTTCCGATAACCCTAACAAGGAAGCTTCACCGGAATGCACCATAAAACAGGGATTGTACTGCTTTGATTCAAAATGCACAGGCAGCGGAACCAGCGGAACCAGCGGAACTGTGATGACTATAGTTTACTTTCTTTGTAAACTTATTTCAGAATAAGACACTCATTTAAGAAATCGAGGAAATGAGCCTTTAAAGTAAAATACGAGTGTTGATTCCGTTGCCCTGTAATTTCACTTAAATCCACCTCCCATCCATAGGCTTTGGATTTAGAAAAACACTTTTCTACAAGAATATCATCTGATCCGTTTTATTATTTATAACTGCCCAAAAGACATTAGTAATTGAATAATTTATTGATTTCGACCTTAAAGCAAACTATTTATTCACTTTCATTGTTCTTCACTTCAACTTTACTATTTATCGTTTTGGTATAAGCGCTTAAACCGCCCATTTTTAATGATTGAATTTCAGTTGTTTGTAAATCTCAAATTATGATTTTAGCTGGTCAATTAGCATATCATCTCAATTGAATGTTTAAATTAAAAATAAACCATTTCGTAAACGAAAGTATAATAACCTAAGCTCGATCTAAGCAAATGAGTGTAAAAAAGTACCAAAGCAAAACAGGCTTCAATTAGCTATTTCGGTGTTATATTATAGTAGAAATTACCCCTGGAATGGGGTAAAATGCTTTGGAACTTTGGTACTCTGTTACTTTACGGCTTGTCTTTGAAGAACATGTTTTTTATTTCGAACTCAGGTTAATAGACAAATAACAATTATACAACAAATATATTTGGGCGGTCTAAGCGCTTACACCAATTATCTTTATTAAAGCCAATCCCATAGAGTTAAAATACGATCCTACAAGTCATAAAAAAATTTATTAAAAATAATAGTCTTTCGCTCGCCTTCCTTTTTCTTTTTTTTATTTCATTTGCTGGGCAAATCTATTGTGGAGTAAAGGAACATAACAAGGAGTTGCTGGAAGAAGGGCGAGCGCCAATAAAGTTAGTTCCATACCTGTTATCAGGCCATTTCATAGAAGCAACTTTTGAAAATTGGGAAAGTGAATTTTTACAGATGGCCCTGTTTGTTGTGCTTGCCATTTTCCTACAGCAAAAAGGTTCATCTGAATCGAAGGATTTTGATAAGCAGGAAGAAGTGGATCGGGATCCATCGCCAAAAAGAAAAAACGCACCATGGCCAGTTAAGAAAGGCGGTTGGACTCTATCAGTTTATAAATATTCCCTTTCAATTGCCTTTACGCTTTTGTTTGTATTTTCTTTACTTCTTCATTTTTATGGAAGCTTGAAACATGAAAATGAACAACTACTAATGAAATCAAAGCCACCTGAAACGGCTTGGGCTTATTTTGGAGACACACGTTTCTGGTTTGAATCATTTCAGAATTGGCAAAGCGAATTCTTATCTGTGTTTGCGATTGTTATTCTTTCCATTTACTTGCGTCAAAAAGGTTCGCCTCAATCAAAACCTGTTGATGCTCCCAATATTGAAACAGGAGAATAAAAAATGAGGGAACTATGAAGCGCCCTCATTTTCTAAAAGTTAAATGATTATTTAAAAGATAGTGTAAAAGGAATTTCAATACGAAAAATCCAATCGTTAAACCCCTTGTCTTTCCATATCACGCAGCGATTTTACCTTATCATGATCTTCTTTAATTAAATTCCTTTGTTTAAATAACAATGCTTTTAATGGAGAAGATGTGCCAAGGGAAACATCTCCAAAGTCATCTATTACTTTGTCATAAGTATCAATTGCTACGTCCTCGCCATACTCACATGAATCAAGTACAGTTTTGCGGTCTCTACCTGTTATGGCAGCCTTAATATCCATCCACGCTCTATAAAATTTTCCACTTATTTTAGTCCCTTCGGCTGGAGTTCCACCTAAGAAGCGTACTTCATCGATGAGTTCGAGCCGACACTTTTGACTTGTCCTGATAAAAGAAGCAAACAAGGTTTTTAAATCATTTTCTTCCGTTTCATTTGAGGCTTTTTCGTATCCTTCAATTCTGTCGTTGTTAATTTCAATGAGGCTATTCAGGCCGTCAATAGTTTCATCTTTGTCCATTTTTCTGAGTTTTAAATTGTTTATAGATAATTTTAACTCAAAATTAGATAGACTAAGGATACCAGATGTTACACGATTTCACCAATAAGTTACATGATTTAGGTTATAGGTGTCATCGGTACATCTTTTAAAAGTGATTTATTAACTCACTTTAAGCAAGAATACTGATTTATAAGAAAAAAAGGGGAACACTGATTTAACTGATGTTACAGATCTCACTGATCTTTAAAAAAAAATACTAATTTAACTGACCTTGAATCCTCGGGGCTAATTTATAAAGATTTACACCGATCTTTTTACACTTTTTTTTATCAGTGTAGATCTGTAACATCAGTCAGATCAGTGTTCCTTTTTCTTTTTTCTCAAAAATATGTGTTCTTGCGTAAGGTGAGTTATTAAGAACATTCAATCTTCTTTCCTATAAAATGTGTAATTATGTAACTTCTATTACAAATTGTGTAACGTTTTAATCCACTTAGATCTTCAACTTTGTTAACTAATAAGCAGATATTTAAAACTAAAAAAATATCAGTAATTAAAAAAAACAAATGTCATTAATGCATCGCAGGTAAAAACGAAAGAGAGAAAATTATGAGTACAATTACCACCAAAGACGGAACACAAATTTACTACAAGGATTGGAGTTCGGGCCAGCCCGTTGTTTTTAGCCACGGATGGCCCCTCAATGCCGATGCATGGGAATTACAGATGGTCTTTCTGGCTCAGCATGGATATCGTTGCATTGCACATGACAGGCGCGGCCATGGACGCTCAAGTCAGCCATGGAATGGCAATGATATGGATACTTATGCCGACGATTTGGCGGAACTGATGAATGCGCTCCACCTGAAAAATGCCATCCTTATCGGTCACTCAACAGGAGGCGGAGAGGTAGCACGATACATTGGCCGTTATGGAACCTCACGCGTTGCCAAAGCGGTATTGATGGGCTCAGTAACACCACTGATGCTAAAATCAAAGACTAATCCAGAGGGGGTGCCAATGGAAAAGTTTGACGAAATACGCGCTGGTGTTGCTACCGACCGTTCGCAATTTTTTCAGGATTTAGCCATCCCGTTTTATGGCGCTAACCGGAAGGATCATAAAGTCACACAAGGAACGCGCGATGCATTATGGGCTCAGGGAATGCAAGGCGGGCTTTGGAATGAACTTGCTTGCATCAAGGCTTTCTCGGAAACGGATTTCAATGAAGACTTGAAGAAATTTGATCTACCTACGCTGATCATCCATGGTGATGACGATCAGATTGTGCCAATTGCCACTACTTCAATGCTTGCCGTGAAGCTTATCAGAAATGCCAAGATGAAAACTTATCCTGGCGGCTCACATGGTTTGTCCGTAACGCATAATGATCAGCTCAATGCCGATTTGCTGGCCTTTATAGTGGCTAATATATAAATTTTTAGCAATATAATCAATGTAAGTGTTGGTCGAAGGATATCCTTTTACCAAGTATTTCACCTCTGTCCTATCTCTGTCTTACCATTGTTTTATTTAATTCATATATAATTATAAAATAATACACATCTAATTTGTATTAAGACTAACAATGTATGTATTATATTAATATAAAATTCGTATTATATACGTATTAAATAAAACAATGGTAAAACAGAGGTAAGAAAATGGTAAAACAGTAAACAAGGCCAGCATAAGCACTGAAGCCTTCCCCAATATCACGAAACAAGGTAACAATACAGTTAAAGGGTATAATTTCAGGTAAGTGACATTTTTCTACAGATAGATTCTGCAAAAAATATTACAAAGTAATGGAATGGCAATAATTTCAGGAAGAATCAGGGCTGTATTATAATGGGATCTTGATGATGAACTGGGGTTAAAAATACAAATTCTCCCTATGTTATTTTACATCAAATGAGATTTATTACATCGAACTCACGTGATTTTAGCATAAAGCGAATTATGAAATAATATAATTAGTATATAGTAGTACTCTGAAATAAAATCAGACAATATGGAAAGTTAAATGAACCAATAATGCATTACTAAAAAAATTGTATAGAGGATGGAAAAAAGGAATTTTGTAATAAATACTAAACTTATTAATCCCGATTTTTCCATCCTTTAAAAAGTACTTTTATAATTTTTTTAGACCAATTCTTGATAAATAACTGCTTCTGGCCAGCTTAGGATCAGCATCAAGTGCAATATAAATTATTGTTTTGATATCAATTACAACTGCCTGCATCTTTGTAAGATCAGGCGAAGTATAATTATTCGGTTTCTTTTCGTACATAAAATTTTCCCCTTCAATTAATGTTATATTTATACTAAAATTATATTTATAAGATAATGAGCTTCATAGCAGATACTCAAACAAAATTCTAAGTTGAATTATAATAGTATAAAAGGACACTTACCTCCTCTAATATTTTCAAAAGGCAAATATAGCTATAAAAATGCAGATTAACTAAAAATGAAAAATATTAATTAATTTTAATTCAATCAAAAAAATGCACTATAATTCAAAAATTATGCATACATTGCACTAATTAATTTTAATTCATCTTATGAGCAACGGAACAGTAAAATTTTATAATGAATCAAAAGGATTTGGATTCATTAAAGACGCAAATTCATCTAAAGAATATTTTGTGCATTCAACTGGACTTAAAGACAGTATCAGGGAAAATGATGAAGTAACTTTTGAATTGGAAGAAGGTAAAAAAGGATTAAATGCCGTAAATGTTAAATTGGCATAATTCTATTGTAATAAAATTTTAAATTTTGAGTCCCGCTTATAGCGGGACTTTTTTGTGGTATATAAAATCTCATTTTATTATCTCACCATGGCCACGATCGCGGATATAAAATAAAAAAGAGCACTGGATTTATTTAAAAGAAGAAAAAGGAACACTGATAAAACTGATCCCGAGTCCTCGAATTGGCGTTAACTTCATGCGTATTTATGCTGATAATCAAATATTTATAGCAGTACTTCCTGGTGCTTTAACAGTTGTAGAATAAGCAATATCGATTTCAAATCCTACAAAATGATTCATGCCAGTATCTTTTCCTATCTGGTGTGCGAACTAATTGCCTGGAGTTACTTCTTAATAATCAAATGTTTACAAAACAGATCGCACGAAGTTAACGCCAATTCGAGGACTCGGGATCAGTTTTATCAGTGTTCCTTTTTCTTAGTGTTCTTGGGTAAGGTGAGTTATTATTACGGAATTCTAACGTCAAATTTTTTACTATGCACTATGTACAACAAAAAAGCAAGACTTTCGGCCTTGCTTTGTTTGTATGTGAATGATGGATCAATATTCATCTTCATTAAAAAAGAAATCATCTTTACTCGGATAATCGGGCCAGATATCTTCTATGCTTTCATATATTTCTCCTTCGTCTTCAATTTCTTGTAAATTTTCAATTACTTCAAGTGGGGCACCGCTTCGGATGGCGAAATCGATCAACTCATCTTTGCTGGCTGGCCAAGGTGCATCCTCTAATTTTGAGGCTAATTCAAGTGTCCAGTACATATCTTTTTGAAATTAGGTGGTTTTTAATTTGTTTTTTAAAACTCATGCGAATATAACAAAAAAACGCATTCAACAAACAATTAAATTATTAATTCACATTACTCTGGAGACCAAAGTATTTCAGGGGTTTTCAAGTCCATTGATATCTTTCTGGAAAGTACAAAAAGATAGTCTGACAAGCGATTAATGTACTTGATTAGGTTTGAATCGACCTCAGTTTTATCTGAAAGTTCAACAATACGTCGTTCAGCCCTTCGACATACGGTTCGGGCAACGTGACAAAAGGATGAAGCATGTGACCCTCCGGGTAAGATAAAATTATTCAGGGGAGGCAAAACAGCCATCATCTGATCCATTTCATCTTCAAGCATTAAAATATCGGTTACGCCACAAGGAAGCTGACTTTTGATCATTTCAATTGTTTCATCACTGGCCAGATGTGCCCCGATTACAAAAAGCTTGTTCTGTATTTTTTCAAGTATCAAATCGGCATGTTCTTCCTTTTGAAGTGATCTAACCACCCCTATGTATGAATTTAATTCATCCACCGTTCCATATGCTTCAAGACGGATGTTGTTCTTTTTAACGCGTGCACCACCTATTAAGCCAGTTGTTCCATCATCGCCGGTGCGTGTATATATTTTCATGGCTTTTGAATTTTTAAATTTAAAGATAAATTTAAAGATAAATGGTTAAATGGTTGAATAGTTGAATGGCTTATCTTCAATTATTAAATCCCCAATCTCCCTTTCTCAACTTTTCATTTTCTCACATTCTCATCTTCTCACATTCTCATTTTCTCATTTTCTCACATTCTCATCTTCTCACATTCTCATTTTCTCCCCCTTCTTCCTCAATAAACAGGATTCGGATTGATATAATCAGATTCAATTTCACCATCTTTCAGTCTAATAATGCGATGTGCATGAAGAGCAATGCTTTCTTCATGGGTCACTACAATCAAAGTATTTCCCTTACGGTGAATTTCGGCAAATAATTGCATGATTTCCTCCGAAATTTTTGAATCCAGGTTTCCCGTAGGCTCATCGGCCAACAAAATGGATGGGTTATTGACAAGAGCACGTGCAACGGCCACACGTTGGCGCTGACCACCTGATAACTCATTCGGTTTGTGCTCTATACGGTCAGAAAGACCCACTTCGGCCAATATTTTTTCAGCCATTAATATTCGCTCTTGTTTTTTTATCCCGGCATAAACCAAAGGCAACATTACATTTTCGAGAGCAGTGTTGCGAGGTAACAGGTTAAATGTTTGAAACACGAATCCGATTTCCTTGTTCCTGATCTCGGCCAATTCGTCATCTGACAAATGACTGACATCTGAATTACTCAGGATGTAGGTTCCGCTGGTAGGGGTGTCCAAACATCCAATCATGTTCATCATGGTCGATTTACCAGATCCAGAAGCACCCATAATGGCAACGTACTCACCTTTGTTAATGGTCAGTGAAACTGAGCGCAAAGCTCTGACAATCTGAGTCCCTACTTTATAATTCTTTACAATTTTATCTAGTTTGATAACAGTTTCCATCTTATGGGTGTAATATATTAGAATGAATTAGTTGATAAAGAGTTCATTTTATTACAGATTCTAAACCTCAAATTTTGGCTGAATGTAATCATATAACTTTATACAAAAACCAAATCAATTCATTTTATTGTTTTTTCATGAAAGTTCAATCAATAAAACAAAATACTTTCAACAATTTCATATAATGTTTATCTTTGCCCAATGTCAGAATATCTGGATCAGGATATCAAATTTTTACCCGGTGTGGGCCCTCAACGGGCTGAACTGCTTAAGAAGGAATTGGAGATTTTCACCTTCAATGACCTCCTTTATTATTTCCCCTACAAATATATAGACCGGACAAAGTTCTACAAGATTTCGGAGGTTACAAATAATATGCCATATATTCAGCTTAAGGGAACTATTTTCAGTTTTGAGACTGTGGGTGAAGGAGTGCGACAACGGTTGATTGCCCATTTCCGCGATGAGTCGGGTGCAATAGAATTGTTGTGGTTTCAGGGTGTCAAATGGGTAAAAGAAAATCTACGTGCCAATGTTGAATACATACTCTTTGGAAAGCCCACTATTTTCAACGGAAAATTAAACATGGTGCATCCTGAACTGGAACCTGCTGAAAATAAGCCCATCACAACAGGAGTGTTTCAAGCGTTTTATAACACCTCTGATAACATGAAAAAGAAATTTATGACGAGCAAAGCTTTGAATAAATTTCAATTCACCCTTTCATCGCTCATTGAAGATAAAATCGCTGAATCCCTCCCTCCCACCTTAATTTCAAGTTTAAAATTAATGCCATTGCCCATTGCACTCAGGCAAGTTCATTTTCCTGAGAATCCCACTTTACTGAAAACTGCACTTTTTAGGTTGAAATTTGAAGAACTGTTTTTCATCCAGCTAAAAATACTGAGCCTGAAACACAAGCGTGAAGACTCATTTAAAGGATTTGTATTTTCGCATGTTGGTTACAATCTAAATACGTTTTTCAGCGATTACTTACCGTTTAAGCTGACCAATGCCCAAATGAAGGTGATTCGCGAAATACGAAAGGATATGGGTTCGGGTAAGCAGATGAACCGCTTGCTCCAAGGCGATGTGGGAAGTGGCAAAACATTGGTGGCACTAATGACTGCCTTGATTGCATTCGACAACGGATACCAGGTTTGCCTGATGGCACCTACGGAAATACTTTCTATTCAGCACTATAACTCGATCAAAAAGATGACTGATGGTTTGGGGATTACAATTGCATTGTTGACTGGATCGACCAAGATTGCACAACGAAGAATCATTCATGCACAGTTAGAAGATGGTAGTTTGCAATTGCTTATCGGAACCCATGCGCTCATTGAAGACAAGGTAGTTCTTCAGAAACTCGGATTGGTTATCATTGACGAACAACATCGTTTTGGCGTTGCACAGCGTGCCAAACTATGGAAAAAAAATGAATTTATACCCCCTCATATTCTGGTGATGACTGCCACTCCTATTCCGCGAACCCTCGCTATGACAGTTTATGGTGATCTGGATGTCTCTGTCATTGATGAATTGCCGCCAGGAAGAAAACCCATCCAGACGCTGCATTATTACGAGAACAGAAGGAAACAAGTGTATGATTTTATTCGCGAACAGGTTGAGTTAGGCCGTCAGGTTTACATTGTTTATCCGCTGATAAAGGAATCAGAGAAACTGGATTTAAAGAATGTTGAAAATGGATATGAATTGCTAAAACAGGTATTTCCCCATTATTCTATCAGCATGGTACATGGCAAATTGAAACCTGCTGATAAAGAAGCCGAAATGAACCTTTTCAAGGAAGGCAAAACACAGATTATGGTGGCGACAACTGTCATTGAGGTGGGTGTTGATGTTCCGAATGCTTCGGTAATGATTATTGAGAGTGCCGAAAGGTTTGGGCTTTCACAGCTTCACCAGTTACGTGGAAGAGTTGGACGTGGAGCCGAACAGTCCTATTGTTTACTGATGTCATCATTTAAAATTAGCAATGAAAGCCGCAAACGTCTCGAAACGATGGTTCGAACCAACGACGGCTTCGAAATTGCCGAAGTGGATTTGAAACTCAGAGGTCCTGGTGATATGGAAGGAACCCAACAAAGCGGTATCGGCTTCACGCTAAAGATTGCCAACCTTGGGCGCGATGGCGAAATATTGCAATATGCCCGCAACCAGGCTTCTGATCTTCTGGACGATGATCCGAAACTTCAAAAGCAGGAAAACCGGATATTGGTGCTTCAATTGCTTAAAATGAAAAATACGGAGTTTAACTGGAGCTCAATTAGTTAAAAAGTGAGAAGGTGTTAAGGTGTGAATCCCAACATTAGAGAGCTATATCTCCTTAGCCCGTCATTGGTAGGCACGAAGCAATCCCACCAATTAGGAGGAAAGAGAAAGGTGATAAGGAAATAGGCTGAGAAAATGTGAAGTGTGATTCGAGCTTTTGTGGGTTCATGAATAAATAGAAGAAACTCCTTGATGTAGAATAATAAAAGAACTAAAAGTCTTCCCTTCAAACCTGACATTCATCAGTTTGTTCATAAAAATAATGACTACATTTCGCTCTTTAAAATATACAAGGAAAAATGAACAAAATATTATTGACTTCCGCTCTATGTGCATTATTGGCAATAGGCAGCCAAGCTCAGAATGTAAGTAAAGGCAAAATAATCAAAGAGGAAAAAGGCAAAGGTTTTTATACCGAGTCCATCATGAAGGATGTGACAGAAGTTGAAAAAAAACTAGCAGAAAAAGAACCTTATCTTCGGTTTGAGATGGATCAATCTGGCATGGATTTGCCGAATAATCCTTCTTTGTACAAAACCGTGTGGAGTAATCCCAGCATATCGCAAGGTAATGCAGGAACTTGTTGGAGTTTTTCAACCACTTCATTTTATGAATCGGAAGTTTTGCGTCTGCAAAGTAAAAAAGTAGAAATCTCTGATATATATTCGCCCTATTGCGAATACATTGAAAAAGCCCGCCGCTTCATCGAAAAGAGAGGAATATCTGAATTTTCGGAAGGATCAGAAGGAAATGCGCTGGCTCGAATCATGAAAATGTATGGAGTTGTACCTGAAGAAGCCTACAATGGATTAATTGATGGGCGTAAATTTCATAGTCATGCCAAAATGGTGGAAGAAATGACAGCTTTCCTGAATTCAATGAAAACATCGAATGCATGGAATGTTGAAAATGGGATAGAAACCATCAAGTCGATTATGAATCATTACATTGGTGTTCCCCCTACTCAATTTATGGTGGAAGGCAAAAGCTATACCCCACAGACTTATCTGAAAGATTATCTAAAAATCAATCCTGATGATTATATAGAAATACTCTCCTATAAACAAGAACCCTACTGGCAGCAAGTTGAATACAAAGTTACAGACAACTGGTGGCACAATAAAGAATATTACAATGTTCCGCTCAATGATTATATGGATGCACTCAAGAAAGCCATTAAAAGCGGATATTCACTCAGCATCGGGGGTGATGTGTCTGAATCAGGCTTTAGTCGTGAAACCAACTGTGCACTGATTCCCGATTATGACATTCCTTCGGCATATATTAATGAAGACGCCCGTCAATTCAGGTTTTCCAATGAAACTACCACCGATGACCATGGTATGCAACTGATTGGTTATCTTGAGAATTATAAAAGTTTGGGCAAAGATTGGTTCCTGATTAAAGATTCAAGTTCCGGTTCAAGGAACGTAGACCCGGCAAGTCCAAATTTCGGATATTATTTCTTTCATGAAGACTACATCAAGCCGAAAATGATGGGGTTTACGGTTCATAAAGATGCCGTAAAAGAGCTACTTAATCAATTTAAAAAATAAAAAGAGGCCTCGCGAAAGCGGAGCTTTTTAGTTATTGAATACCCGTTATGCAAATAGACAAATAGACAAATAGACAAATAGACAAATAGACAAATAGACAAATCCGTCAATTGGCATTTTGGCATTTTAATACTTATTAGGCCTCAAAAAGCCAAATAGCGAAAGTGACAAAAGGCCAATTGACGGATTTGTCTACTTGTCTATTTGTCTATTTGTCTATTTGCCCTTTGCGTAAGATGAGTTATTTAAATTGAACAGTGAGATTTAGTAATTTTAACCTCAGTTCGAGATAAAAAATCTGTTCTTCAAACGTGAGTCGCAAAGTAAGTAAGTATTAAATTTTCAAAACATTGTATATCATTTTAGGGATAATTTCATTCTATAAACTTAAAGTTCTATCTAAGTTTAAATCAATCAAGTACATTCATGAAAAAAGATTTTAATCACATGTAAAACCAGGACTTCCGACAATCCGACAATCCGACAGTCGCACATTTTTATAAATATACAGTTGAGCCTACTCTGAGAAAGCTATCAGCCACAAAACCAGGAAGATACTAAAGAACAGAAAATATTGATTATCTATTGTGTGTTTTTTTGTGTCTTCTAGGCCTCTATGTAATTATATAGTAAAATATATTTTTGGGAGTGAACTCATAGTTTAATTTCTTGTTTATTCCTGGTACTAAAAGAATAAAAAAACATTGAATCAATCGCCTGTAAAGTTTGACTGTCAATATTTTAGGAATCTGACTATAAGAATATTCACCCTTAATATGGATGTGACAGAGCAATCTTTAAATCTTAAAAGAATTTGATTTTTAATCATAGGCAGGGGTCTAATAGCTATCTCAACGTTGAAAACTAAAAATACTCACGTGTCGGATTGTCGGATTGTCGGAAATGAAGTATGGGTAATTCAAGAGAATGAATCTTTTCTGATAGTGTGCTTTTCGTTTAAGGCATGGACATTCATTTTTCCGAATCCACTATTGGAAAATATCTCTTTTTTTCAAAGAATTGCTTATATCGAACTCACGTTATTAAGTGTTTGATTTGGAATAGGGACTATTCATAGTTTTTATTTATTTTGCGGTCCAAATTAATTTACATGCAGTTCTTAATGAGCTGCTTTTTACTTTCAAGAGATATGAACCAAGAAAATAAGACCTTAGGAGAAAGGCTCGCACACTGTGTCACTACTGCACTTCCACAAGGAATGAAGACAGCAATCTGGCTACTAAAACTCACCATTCCTGTTTCGTTTGCAGTCTTCCTGCTCGACTTTTTTGGAATTTTAAATGTAATTGCAGGATGGGTGGCTCCATTATTCAAGCTGATAGGACTATCGGGACAAGCTTCAATTGTACTGATCACGAGCATCTTTACCAATATTTATTCAGTTATAGCAGTAATGACCACTCTCGAAATTGGCTACCGTGAAGGAAGCATTCTGGCCGTAATGTGCTTGATATCACATGCATTGATAGTGGAAACAGCCATTCAGAAAAAGACTGGTTCATCATTCTATCGGATGATTGTAATTCGTATAACAGCTAGTTTTATAGCAGCCTGGATGCTGAATCTAATTCTTCCAGGTGAAATGGCTAACGAAACAGAAAACATCATTAGTCACACAAAGGAAGGGATGATGGCATTGACTGATTGGGCGAAAGCAATGGCAATAACTACACTAAAAATAGTTGTACTGGTGAATTTACTGCTGATCTTACAGAAAATATTGAATGAATTTGGTATAATCAAATGGATTCTAAAACCTTTCATTCCTCTGTTGCGCGTTATGGGATTGCCTGCTAACCTCGGATTCCTTTGGATGGTTGCCTATACGCTGGGTCTTTCATACGGAGGAGCCATCATGATTAGTCAATCCGAAGAAGGTAAACTCAGTAAAGAAGATGCTGATTTACTAAACCATCACATTGCCATTTCTCATTCACAACTTGAGGACACGCTTTTATTTGTTGCCGTGGGTTATCATTTTGGCATTCTGGTTCTTCCCCGTTTCCTGCTTGCCATTGTTTATGTATGGTTACGCCGCTTTGAACTCTGGGTTAAAATGAAAAGATTACAAAAAAAGCAAGTATCAAAAGCGATATTTAACTTTTGACACTTGCTTCAAAGAATTTAATCTTGTTAGGAGGTTACTTAACCCTGCATCCTTTTTGCACGATCTTCAGCTTGCTTTTTACGGAATGCTTCCAATTTTTCACCTTGTTCAGCAGTTAAAACTTTCTTTAATTTTATGTCAGTTTCTGCCTTCATCTTAGTAATTTCTTCACGCATTTGATTACGATCCAAAGTGCCACCTTCACGCATTTTTGCAAACGTTTCCAATTGTTTGGTTTGTGCTTCAGTAACAATTGGTATGATTTTGGCCACCTCATATTGTGATAAACTTAAAGCAGTTGTAAGGCCTTCTATTTCAGTCTTCAAACGGGCCGCTGGATCGCGTTGCTGGGCAAAACAGGAACCAATAACCAAAATAGCTACCAAAGCAAATAGTAATAATTTTTTCATAAGCATAAATTTAAGTTCTGTGATTAAACTCCATTTATTGTAGTTCGTTTAACTAAACTTATTATCATTATTTTACATTGAGTACTTTTCCTATTATATTTACCCTTCCGGTAACAGTTTCAGTGGTTTCAGCATTTGTACTTCCTGTAAATCCTGGTTGTTCACCACCCACTGAAACGGTAAACCAGCCGGGTTCAACTATTTGTTTATCTTTGTTGTTTATCATCGAAAACCCACGGGGTTCAAGAGTAAATTCAACATTCTGCGATTCGCCCTTCTTAAGAAAGATGCGTTTAAATCCTTCCAACTGGCGTATGGGGCGCGGTGTTGAAGCCTTTTCATCGGTAAGGTACAATTGCACCACTTCATCGCCATCTCGGTCACCGGTATTGGTTACTTTAACCGAAACCTTTATATTATCGCCCATCTTGGCTTCAGCTGGTATCGCCAGATTGGAATAAGCAAAACTGGTATAACTTAAACCAAAACCAAATGGATAAAGCGGTGCTTGTCGGAAATAACGGTAAGTACGACCTTCCATATCGTAATTTTCAAAGGCAGGTAATTGCTCAACTGATTTATAGTAAGTTACAGGAAGTCGGCCGGCAGGATTGTAATCGCCAAAAAGCACATCAGCAATTGAATTTCCACCCTGTTGACCAGGATAACCAGCCGTAAGTATGGCATCCATATTTTCGGCAGCATAATTGATGGACAGTGCACTTCCGTTAATCAACACCAATACGATGGGTTTACCTGTAGCTTTCAAGGCTTCCATAAGGTTACTCTGCGTTTTAGGCAGGTTGAGGTGAGTTCTGTCTCCCCCTTTGAATCCTTCCACCTGAATGGGCATTTCTTCTCCTTCCAGGCGTTGATTCAATCCCAGCACCAAAACAACGATATCCGATTTCTTAGCCGCCTCAACTGCCAGTGCCAGCATATTGGGCTGCGGGATGGTCCACAGCAAACGGGCATCGCCGTCACCATGATAATTGCGGTAATCGAATACCAATTTATAGCGTTTGCCCACTTCGAGCCTTAGTTCTTTTGAGCTATGAAAAGCATGGTGTTCATTGTTTCCGCCAAGAATCTCCTTATCGTCACAATAAATTTTGAACGATGGCATGCTCCAGCCGCCAATTTCGTAGTCACCTGTTTGTGGCACTTTCAGGAAAGTAGTCCAGCGGATTCCGAAATTATCAACAGGCATTCGTGGATCAGGCGAACCGGATTCCCAGTAGAAATCGATGTTATCGTCGATGCGGGTAAACAATGGTTCTCCCTCCAATTTATTGTTGGCATAATATTCACCATAAGCGCCCTGTCGGCCATCTTCCGTTTCAAGATAGATGGACGGGATAGCAGTCAGTTTCGAAATGCCATCCGCCAGTTCGCTGCCCTGAGCATAAATCACCTCAGTTTGCGGAGCCACTTTGTTTTTAATACCCTGAAGTACGGTAACCGGATTAGAGGGAATGCCGTTGTAGTTGCCCCACAACGATTCAATTTCATCGGCATTGGGACCAATTACTGCGATACGGTTTAATTTTTTGCTCAATGGCAAAGTTTTATGGCCATTTTTAAGCAATACAATACTTTCCTGAGCTGCCACGCGTGCCAAATGATCGTTGGCCGGATTATTATTCACCGAGAAAGGAATCTGTGCATAAGCAACTTTTTCGTCAGGGTCGAACATTCCCAGTTTAAAGCGGGCAGTCATCAGGCGACCCACAGAAACATTGATATCTTTCTCAGTGAGAAGTCCTCTCTTAACTGCTTCTGGCAAATCCTTGTAGGTATCGCCACATTCAAGATCAGTTCCACGTGTAACTGCCAGAGCAGCAGCTTCGGCTTCGTCCTTAACTATTTTGTGGGTCTTCCAGATGTCATCAATGGCACCGCAATCACTCACAACATAACCATTAAAACCCCATTCATTGCGCAATATTCTAAAAAGTTCAGTACTGGCACAACAAGCCTCTCCACGGAAACGATTGTAAGCGCCCATGATGGAATATACACCACCATCAACCACCAAGGTGCGGAAGGCGGGCAAATAGGTTTCACGTAAGTCGCGTTCGCTAATGCGGGCATCAAACTCGTGACGCGAGGGTTCAGGGCCAGAATGAACCGCGAAATGTTTGGCTGTTGCTACTACTTTCAGATAATTCGGATCATCTCCCTGCAAACCTTTTACAAAGTTTAGTCCCATTTGCCCGGTAAGATAAGGATCTTCTCCATAAGTTTCATGACCACGACCCCATCGTGGATCGCGGAAAATATTGATGTTGGGTGACCAAAAAGTCAATCCCTGGTATATGTCGTGCATACCGCGGCGTAAAAACTCATGATGTTTGGCGCGGGCTTCGTCTGAAATAGCTGAAGCTACCTGGTGAATCAGTTCAGTATCCCATGAAGCAGCAATGGAAATGGACTGAGGAAATACTGTTGCATAACCGGCACGCGCGACCCCGTGTAAACATTCGTTCCACCAATTGTACTCCGGAATTCCAAGCCGTTCAATGGCAGGTGCCTGATACCTCATCTGTTCTATTTTTTCCTGAAGTGTCATTTCAGAAAGCAGATTTTCAACGCGCTCCTGCGTGGATAAACTGGTATTCTGAAATTGAAATTTCGTTTGCGAAACTGCCAGCATAGGCAGGGTAAGCATTAAAAGAATATTCAATAAGTGTTTCATAAATTGAAAGTAAATAAGATACTGGTTTTATTTTATAAAAGATTTATGTAAGATCAGCACATGCTCTCAGGCTGAATAATAGCTGGTCCTGAAACATCTGTCCCCATGTTATTACCCTGTTATTTTGGCCGGAAGTCCTTTTACCAATACAGGTTTTTCATTTTGTTTTTTAGGCATGAACATATCCTTGTAAGTTAGTCCGAGCTTTTCTTTCATTTCCAGAGAATAGCCAATAGTACCAAGATCGGGACCGGTGTTGTTGGTTCCGAAAGTAAATTTCACTCCAGCTTCTTTGGCCTTGCGCAATATTTTTTCTGAAGGAATTTTAAATCGTGAATTGATTTCCAATGCAACACCATTGTCGGCTAAGACCTTCACCAAACGATCAATACGGGCATCTGTCCATAAATCGTCATATTTGGCTGCAATTACGGCTGGAAGGTAAGTTGGGTTTACATGAATATCAACGGGTTCTTTAGAAATCACATTTTCAATTTTGCTGACCAGTTCGTCCATGAACTGCTGCTCATCGTCCACAAATGCTTCTTCGGGAATCCAAAGGCGCATACGGCGGCCTTTATGATCAGTCCATGTCATTCCATCGGTAAATACATAATCAAATTTAGCAACAGCTTCCGGAGAAAATAAAGTGACCCACTCGCGGCCTTCGGCTTGCATACCCCTGAAAATCGGTTTAGACTGAACGGTGTCCATGTAAGCACTCAGCGACTTATCATTGGTCACCGGAAATTTCAACCCGCAATTGGGTGCAATGCCATAGTTGATACCCAGTTTGGTAGAGTTTTCGCAGGCCTGATCAATGGTCAGTCCTCCTTTAAGGTGAACATGGAAATCGATGAGCGGAAAGTTCTCCAAGCTCATTTTGGTGACTTTATCATCCCATTCTTTTGAAACCAGCAAGGCAAACTTTTCAGCCTTTGGCAACGGTTTTACTTTTATACTTTTGAAATATACCTTGCTTAATTGATCGTGGCATTGAAGTGCGATACGTCCGGCAGAGAATACTTTCAGCTTGTCATTCTTAGGGCGGTATGGATCGTCCGGTTGTATATAATCCACCACTTTAGTGCCGTTAATAAATACTTCGCAACGGTTTTCAACCACTTTAAAAACCAGCTCAAACCATTCATTGTCTTTTACTGTTTGGTAATAAACATTCCGGATACCATAGAGGCTGCCCGTTTTTTTTAGTTCCTGAAAATCACCGGCACGTTCGTAAGAGTTGTTAATTTGAATTTCATAACCGCGCAACAGGGGTCCATAAGGCTGTTCCTGGGTGTGAAAAACAATTCCGGAGTTGCTATTGGCTTCAGTTTTGACCATCGCTTTCAATTCGAAATTTCGGAATACACCTTTCTTAAAATCGCCGGTATAGAACAAATGGCCAATCGGCCCATTGGCCACCAATAAGCCATTTTCCACTTTAAATGAAGTGGGATTTTCGTTGGCGGCCCAACCCGTCAAATCTTTTCCGTTAAAAAGTTCAGTATATTTGTCTTCTTTGGGTTTGCACGACTTTAAAATTAAGACACTTAGAACAATAAAAAGATAGGTTTTTATGGATTTCATAAAACTTGGTTTAGTATAGAATTGAAACAAAGGTAAAAATCTAAATGAAAGGTATGCAAAAAAACTGAAATAGCATACTTTTTTTTAACAACATTCCATTCATGGCATTGCTCATCGCACAAACAGCAAATTTTTCTTTATCCAAACATGCTTACATTCAATCTATTGACGAACCATAGTGATAGGTTTCGGACAACCATTTAATGATTGGTAGTAAATTAAATCTTTTGATTATTTGTGATAAAAGTATGGTTCATTTTTCATATTTTTGAAAAACTTAAAACTACACGCATGAAGTTAGCTGGTATTTGTATTTTTCTACTCTTTATTGACTCATCGCTGATGCTGATGGCACAGCAAACCATCACCAAATCACCAACGGCACGTCAAATCATTACTGAGGTTCAAAAAAACCTGACTTGTACCTGGAACAAGGAAACTGTTGATACCTTCAAATCGGGTAATCCAGACGATGCAGTTACCGGAATCGCTGTATGTATGTTTGCCAATATGGAAACCCTCCGCAAGGCGGTCGCTAACAAATGCAATTTAATCATTACTCATGAACCCACATTTTACAATCATTCCGATAAAACTGATGATCTGGAAAACGACCCTGTTTATCAGAAAAAAAATGAATACATCAAAAAACAGGGTCTAATTATTTTCAGGTTTCACGACCACTGGCATAAAACTGTTCCTGATGGAATTTATGTGG
>Ga0123339_10001119_pt1 | contig 18953 bp, 18 predicted proteins | sample lystaG_FD_89956 | JGI IMG/M metagenome (GOLD analysis project Ga0123339, IMG submission 89956) | Glacier valley bacterial and archeal communities from Borup Fiord, Nunavut, Canada, to study Microbial Dark Matter (Phase II) -... | ecosystem: Environmental > Aquatic > Freshwater > Ice > Glacier ... | reverse complement strand
TGGATTGCCACGCCGCAAGCGCGGCTCGCAATGACGATGGCACCCGCCGCTGCATCCATCCTAGAAGTTGACCTCGGCGCCATCGCCGCCAACTGGCGCACCCTTTGCGCCCAGCACGCCGGACCGGTTGCCGCCGTCCTGAAGGCCGACGCTTACGGCCTGGGCGCCCGCCAGGTTGCCGCCGCGCTCCACGCCGCCGGGTGCCGCCACTACTTCACTGCCCACCTGGCCGAAGCCGTGGCCATCCGCGACCTGCTGCCCGGTGCCATGCTCGCCGTGCTGAACGGCCTCTGGCCCGGCGACGCACCCCTGTATGCCGCCACCGGTATCGCCCCCGTCCTTGGGTCCCTGGCCGAGGTCGATGCCTTCACCGCACAAGCCCGCGCCGCCGGCCGCCCCCTGCCGGCGCTGCTGCACGTCGAGACCGGCATGAACCGCCTGGGCCTGCCGTCCGCCGAGGTGGACGCGCTGGCCGCCGACCTGGGCCGGCTGGCCGGCATCCAGGTGCTGTTCGTGATGACCCACCTGGCCTCCGCCGAACTGCCGGACGACCCGGCCAACGCCGCCCAGCACGCCCGCTTCGCCGCCACCTGTGCCCGGCTGCCGCCCGCGCCGCGCAGCTTCGCCAACTCGTCGGGCGTGTTCCTGCCGGGCTTCGGCTCCGACCTCGCCCGGCCCGGCGCCGCGTTATATGGCGTGAACCCCCAGCCCGGGCAGCCCAACCCGATGCGCCCCGCCGTGCGGCTGCGGGCCATGGTCCTGCAAGTGCGGGATCTGCTGCCCGGCGAGAGCGTCGGCTACAACGGCACCTGGACCGCCCAGCGCCCCAGCCGCATCGCCACCGTGCCGGTCGGCTATGCCGACGGCTACCCGCGCAGCCTGACCAACCGCGGCGCCGCGAGCTTTGACGGCAAGGCCGTCCCGCTGGTAGGGCGTGTCAGCATGGACCTGACCACCTTTGATGTGACCGACGCGCCCGGCGCGGTGCCAGGCGCCTGGCTGGACCTGATCGGGCCGGGGATGCCGGTCGATGAGGTCGCGGCGCGCGCCGGGACCAACGCCTATGAGATACTGACCCAACTTGGCCCGCGCTACCGCCGAACCTACCTGCCCGCATGATGCAGCCCCTGGACGCCGTGGCCGCCATAGGGCGCGGCACGCTGGGCGCCGTGCGCCATGCCGGCGCCATCGCGCTGTTCGGCGCCACCGGCCTGTCCCACCTGGTCCGCCCGCCGTTCTATGGCCGCATCTTCCTGGGCGTGTTCCTGGAGTTCGCGTTCTTCTCCCTGCCGGTCGTCGCGCTGACGGCGGTGTTCTCCGGCGCGGTGATCGCGCTGCAAAGCTACACCGGATTTTCCCGCTTCAATGCCGAGAGCGCGATTGCCGGCGTCGTGGTGCTGTCCGTGGTGCGGGAGTTGGGGCCGGTGCTGGCCGGGTTGATGGTGGCCGGACGCATGGGCGCGGCGATGGCAGCCGAGATCGGCACGATGCGCGTCACCGACCAGATCGATGCGCTGGGCACCCTGTCCACCAACCCGATGAAATACCTGGTCACGCCGCGGCTGCTGGCCGGGGTGCTGGCGCTGCCGCTGCTGGTCGTGGTGGCGGACATCCTGGGCGTGGCCGGCGGGTTCCTGGTCAGCACGGCCAAGCTTGGGTTCAGCCCCGCAAGCTACCTGTCCAACACGCTGCAAATCCTGACCACGAACGATGTCGTGGCCGGGCTGGCGAAGGCGGGGGTGTTCGGCTTCCTGATCGCGCTGATGGGCTGCTACCACGGCTACAACAGCCGCGGCGGCGCGCAGGGCGTGGGAGCTGCCACCACCGGCGCCGTGGTGGCTGCCAGCATCCTGATCCTGATGTTCGACTATGTGCTGACCGAGTTGTTCTTCGCGCGATGACCGAACCAAAGATCAAGATACGCGGCCTGTCCAAGGCGTTCGGCGACAAGCAGGTGCTGGACGGCATCGACTTGGACGTGATGCCCGGCACCAGCACCGTCGTCATCGGCGGATCGGGCAGCGGCAAGTCGGTGCTGCTGAAGTGCATCCTGGGCCTGATCGAGCCCGACAGCGGCAGCATCGAGGTGGACGGCCAGGACATCCTGGGCCTGCCCCGCCAGGCCAGGGAGCGGGTGAACGCCGGCATCGGCATGCTGTTCCAGGCCGGCGCGCTGTTCGATAGCTTGCCGGTTTGGGAGAACGTCGCCTTCGGCCTGCTAGCCCAGCAGAAATCCACCCGCGCCGAGGCCCGCAGCCGGGCCGGAGAGGTGCTGGCGCAGGTGGGCCTGGACCCCAGCGTCGGCGACCTATCCCCCGCCGAGCTGTCGGGCGGCATGCAGAAGCGCGTTGGCCTGGCGCGCGCCATCGCCGCCCAGCCTGGCATCCTGTTCTTCGATGAGCCGACGACTGGCCTGGACCCCATCATGGGGGCGGTGATCGACGGCCTGATCGTCGATTGCGTGAAGCGCCTGGGCAGCACCGCCATCGCCATCACGCATGACATGGCCAGCGCAACCCGCATCGGCGACCGCGCCGCCATGCTGTTCCGCGGCCGGCTGGTCTGGCAGGGCGAAGCAGCGGCGCTGCTCGACAGCGGCAACCCCATGGTTGACCAGTTCACCCATGGACGGCGGGACGGGCCGATCCAGATGGAGTTGCGCCGTTAGGATGGGGTATGCTGGCCGCATGAAGCAGGATCAGATCGTGCAGCGCGTCCGGGCCGTCGTGGAGCGGCAACCTTTGCCGGACTTCATCATCGGCTTCAATGTCCGTCTAGGCGAGTTCGACGGCGACCCGGCGCTATGGGTCATCTTCAATATGATCCCCGGGCCAGGCCAGATGTCGCCTGAAATCAAGCGCCGGGTGCGGGCCATGGCCATATTGGAGGAGGCGCTTCTGCCCGGTCTTCTTGAAGCGTTCGAGGACGGGGCCGTCTATTTTCACTACGAGGCGGATCGCAGCCGGCTCACGGTCGCTGAGTGATCGCCGCGTCGGAGTGGGTGACGCACGCACAGGATCTGCTTTCGCTTCGGCCCGGCCCTAGCCAGCGGCCATCGGAGATCGTGTGCCGCCGCGCCGGCTCGGCCGCCTACTATGGTCTGTTTCATGCACTGGCACTGGCCGGCTCAAGCGTGTTCGCCGCCGGAGGTGACGCACTGAGGTTCCAAGCTACGCGTGCATTCAGCCACACGGCCGTCCGCAAGGTGTGCGGGGCATATGTCTGGTCTCCGCTATCGCCGTTCTCCATCGGCTACGAGCATCTCAACATTCCCGTGCCAAGCCCTGAATTGATCGTTGTCGCCCGGGCATTCGAGCTGTTGCAGGAGGGAAGATACACCGCCGACTATGACCTGCTGGTTGTCTTTGAGTTTGAGCGCGCGGACCGCCTAGTCGAACTCGCCGAAGGTGCCCTGACGGCCCTTGCCACTGTCGAGGGCCGTCCCGAAACCACCGTCTTCCTCACTGCCCTTCTCCTCGCCGACCGCTGGACCCGCCGTGGCTAAGACTGCCTCCCGATACGTCTGCCAGAACTGCGGCGCCAGCACCCCCAAATGGGCCGGCCGCTGCGACGCCTGCGGCGAGTGGAACACCCTGGTCGAGGAAACCACCGAGGCCCGCCCCGGCCCGGCCGGGCGCGCCAGCACCGGCAAGCGCGTCACCTTCGTCGGCCTCGAAGGCAGCGCCAGCCCGCCGCCGCGCGCCGAGACCGGCATCGCCGAGCTGGACCGCGTGCTGGGCGGCGGCCTGGTGCCCGCCAGCGTCGTGCTCGTCGGCGGGGACCCCGGCATCGGCAAGTCCACCCTCATGCTACAAGCCGCCGCCACCCTGGCCCGTGCCGGCAAGCGCGTCATGTATATCAGCGGCGAGGAAAGCATCGACCAGGTCCGCCTGCGCGCCCGCCGCCTGGACCTGGCCGACGCCCCCCTGGAGCTTGCCGCCGCCATCAACGTCCGCGACATCGCCGCCAGCCTGGAGGCCGAGCGCGACCTGAGCCTGGTGGTGATCGACTCTATCCAGACCATGTGGCTCGACACCATCGAGAGCGCGCCCGGCACCGTCGCCCAAGTCCGCGCTACCAGCTTCGAGCTGATCCGCCTGGCGAAGTCCCGCGGCTTCTCCCTCGTGCTGGTCGGGCACGTCACCAAGGAGGGGGCGCTGGCCGGCCCCCGCGTGCTGGAGCACATGGTCGATGCCGTGCTGTATTTCGAAGGCGACCGCGGCCACCAGTTCCGCATCCTGCGCGGCGTCAAGAACCGCTTCGGCGCCACCGACGAGATCGGCGTGTTCGAGATGACCGACCGTGGCCTGGCAGAGGTGCCGAACCCCAGCGCCCTGTTCCTGGCCGAACGCCGCGGCAACATCGCCGGATCCGCCGTGTTCGCCGGGCTGGAAGGCACGCGGCCCGTGCTGGTGGAGGTGCAGGCGTTGCTGGCCCCGAACCAGGGCGGCACCCCGCGCCGCGCCGTGGTCGGCTGGGACAGCGGGCGGCTGTCCATGCTGCTGGCGGTGCTGGAAACCCGCGCCGGGCTGCGCATGGGCAGCACGGATGTTTACCTCAACATCGCCGGCGGCTTGCGCGTGCAGGAACCCGCTGCCGACCTGGCCGTGGCTGCCGCCCTGGCGTCTGCTGCAACCGACACGCCGACCAATGCCGGCATGGTCTATTTCGGCGAGGTCGGCCTGTCCGGGGAGGTGCGCCAAGTCGCGCAGGCCGAGGCCCGGTTGAAGGAGGCGCACAAGCTGGGGTTCGAGGGCGCATGCCTGCCGCGACGCATCGCCCGTGGCGGCCGCAAGATGGCGGTGCCAGATGGGCTGAAACTGGACGAGATCGGCCACCTGACCGACCTCGTCTCGATCTTTACCGGCAAGAAGCCAGCAGCGGACTAATATGGACTTGGGCGCATGATCCTGGAATCGATCACCATCTACCCCGTTAAGGCCCTGCGCGGCGTCCCCGTGCAGGAGGCCACCGTGGAACCCTGGGGCCTGGCCGGGGACCGGCGCTGGATGGTTGTGGACTCAGCGGGCCGGTGCCTGACGCAACGTGAAGTACCCGGCATGACGGCGGTTGCGGCAGCCCTGGACGACGCCGGCGTCACCTTGTCCGCCCCTGGCATGCACCCGCTGCATGTGCCGGCGCCGGACCGCCCGGCAGAGGTCACGATCTGGGGCGGCAGGGTGCCGGCACAGGAAGCCGGGCCGGACGCCGCAACGTGGCTAACCTCCATCCTTGGCCACCCATGCCGCCTCGTCCACATGGGCAACCCGGCCGCGGCCCGCCCGCTGGATGCCGCTTATGCCCAACCCGGCGACACCGTCAGCTTCGCCGACGGCTTCCCCCTGCTCGCCATCAACACCGCGTCGCTCGACGACTTGAACGCCCGGCTGGCGCAGCCGGTGCCAGCCAACCGCTTCCGCTCTAACCTGGTGGTCTCCGGCACCCCAGCCTGGGCCGAGGACGGTTGGCGGCTGCTGCGTGTCGGCGGTATGTCGTTCCGCGTGCCCAAGCCCTGCGCCCGCTGCGTGGTCATCACCGTGGATCAGGACACCGGTACGAAGCCGCGTGACCGGGAGCCGCTGCGGACCCTGACGGGGTTTCGCGGAGACGGCGCCGGGCACGTGCTGTTCGGGCAGAACCTGGTGCCGGACGGCAAGGGGCGGATTGCGGTTGGAATGAGCGTTGAAGCTGCCGCAGACACCGCCGGCTGAACGTCTGCAAAGCTTGGCCAGGCTGCGACCTCAACCCTGATGTTTGCCAGATTGGAAAGCACCATCGACTTCGTCGCAGGCTTATGCGGCTTGGCACGCAGCTGGCCTCCGGCTGTGCCAAGCCGCACAAGCCTGCTTGGAGTCCTTATCTGTGCGCCATTTGTGCGCCGGATCTCCAAAGGTTTGCTTGGGCCGACATAGACGCATGACGCCTGCGCCCAAGGTGCTGCCGCTGTGATCCCGGTCACAGCGCGCCCACCCCCGCCCATGCTCCCGTCCGCCTCTCCATTTCTAGGGCGGCACCCGTGGACAGCGTCATTCTCCTGCTGCAAGGCGGCCTGATCGGCCTGTCCGTCACCGCCCCGATTGGGCCTATGGGTGTGCTGTGCATCAACCGCATCCTGACGGGGGGCATTGCCAGGGGGCTTGCGACCAGCGCGGGGGCCATCACCGTCCAAGCCGCCTACGCCTCTGCGCTGCTTCTGGGCCTGCACCAGATCGAACCTTGGCTGGATGGCAACAGCCGCCTTCTCAGCCTGGGCGGCGCCGTGCTGGTGCTGGGATTTGCCCTGCGCCTGTTCTGGCGGTGCGGGCCACGGCTGGGCCACCGCGCCGGGCGCGGGTCGCTGGTGGGGGCCTATCTGTCCGCGCTGGCGATCAACGTCGTGAACCCGGTGCTGCTGGTGATGCTGCTCGGGTCCATCACCCTGGTGTTCGGCACGGACCCACCCGACCCGCCGAAGGCCGCACTGCTGCTGGTGGGCTTGTGCGCGGGGTCGGCGGCCTGGTGGCTTGTGCTGAACGTCGCAACAGTCCTGCTGCGCACCCGGCTGAATGCCAGCATCCTGCATGGCCTGAACCGGGCCACCGCGGCGCTGCTGGTGGCGTTCAGCCTGGTGACGCTGGCGCGGGCGCTGCCGGGCTGAATTGGCCGGCCTCGATGCAACCATCGTGAGATGCGAGGCACTTGGCACATCAGAGGCCGATGAGACATGACGGAGGAACGACCCGGCTACGCCTCCTCCCGCACTGCCTGCTACACCGCCAGGTCTGCGTCCAGCCGTGCCTTGAACGCCGCCAGCGCCGGGTAGTGCGCGATGGGCTGCGGCGTCTTGTCCTTCCACCGGCACATCACATCCAGGTAGGCGTCGGCCACGGTGCGCCGCCCGAACAGCGCCCACTCCCGCCCCTGCAGCATGGTGTCCAGCCGCGCATACTGCTTGTCGAGTTGCCCGAATGCCGCCTGCCGCGCGTCGTCCTCGTTGGCCTTCTGCGTCACATAGCGCCCCGGCACGAACACCGGCCCCCACGCCTTGTGGATGTCGCTGACCAGGTCCGCCAGCAGCTCGTCCATACGCGCCTGCTCCAGCATATCCCCAGGCGCTGCACCCAGATGCGCCGCGGGCGCCAGCCGGGCAATGTGTTGCAGTACTGCCAGCGACTCCGTCAGCACCCCGCCGCCGTCCAGCACCAGCGCCGGGACCGCACCCTTCGGGTTGACCTGCCGGAACGCGTCGCCGCCAGCCTCCGCATGGCTCAGCATGGCCAACTCATACGGCACCCCGGCCCAGATCAGCGCGATGTGGGAGGCGAGCGAGCAGGCGCCCTGCATGGCATACAACTTCATTGGGTCATCCCCCGGCCCTGGAGTGGGATGATGGCGATGTGCGGATGGCAACACCATCCAGAAATACGCGCCAACAAGGTGTTATCGCCCCGTCACTGATTGCGGTTGGGCATCACCGGCGGTTATACCGCCAGTTACAATGGCCTGGGCGCATAGATGAACTGGGTGGACCTCGTCGTCCTGGCCGTCGTGCTCGTGTCCGGGTTGCTGGGCGCGATGCGTGGCCTGGTGCGGGAGGTGCTGGGCGTTGCCGCCTGGGTGGCTGCGGCCTGGATCGCCAGCCCGTATGGCGTGTTCCCCTATGTGGCGCCTTGGACCCGCCAGCAGGTGTCCGACCCGGGCGTCGGCGACATCATGGCGTTCGGCGGCGTGTTTGTGGTCGCCCTGATTATCCTGTGGCTGCTGGTTGGCGCCGTCAGCAACCGGGTGCGCGGCTCGGCCCTGGGCGGGCTGGACCGGACGTTCGGCCTGGTGTTCGGCCTGGGCCGGGGTGCAGTGCTGCTCGCCGTCACCTATATCCTGGCAGGCTTCCTGATCCCGACGGAGGGCTGGCCGCCGCCGGTGCTTGGAGCGCGGCTGCTGTCCCCCGTCCACCAAGGCGCCCAATGGCTCGCCACCCAGTTGCCCCCGCCCTACCGGCCCGCCGTGGGCAAGCTGCCCACCGGGCGCACGGCCACCGCGGCGGACTTGCTGCACGCCAACCCCTCCGGCCGGGCCATCACAGCCCGGCCGCCGCGGGAGTAGGAGAACGCCCATGTTCCTGACCCAGACCGAGATCGACGACGACAAGCTGCATGAGGAATGCGGCGTGTTCGGCGTCTGGAACGTCACCGACGCCGCCGCCGTCACCGCGCTCGGCCTGCACGCCTTGCAACACCGCGGGCAGGAGGCGACGGGCATCGTCAGCTACGACGGCGCCCGCTTCCACAGCCACCGCGGGCTGGGCTTGGTGGGCGACAACTTCGGGGAGGCGAAGGTGATCGCCGGGCTGCCCGGCGCCAACGCCATCGGCCACAACCGCTATGCCACCACCGGCGAGACCATTCTCCGAAATGTGCAGCCGCTGTATGCGGACTTCGAGTTCGGCGGCTTCGCCGTGGCGCATAACGGCAACCTGACCAACGCCAACGCCCTGCACCGCGCCCTGGTCCGCCGCGGCTGCCTGTTCCAAAGCACGACCGACAGCGAGGTGTTCGTCCACCTGATCGCCATCAGCCTGTATTCCACCGTCGTGGACCGGCTGATCGACGCCTTGAAGCAGGTGGTGGGCGCCTACTCCCTCGTGGCGCTGTCCAACGCCGCCCTGATGGGTGTGCGGGACCCGATGGGCGTGCGCCCCCTGATCCTGGGGCGCATCGGCAATGAGGGCACCGGCGGCTGGGTGCTGGCCAGCGAGACCTGCGCGCTCGACATCGTCGGCGCCGAGTTCATCCGCGACGTGGAACCCGGCGAGATCGTCGTCATCAACGACCAGGGCGTCCACAGCATCAAGCCCTTCGGCGCCGGCAAGAGCCGCTTCTGCGTGTTCGAATACATCTACTTCGCCCGGCCAGATTCGGTCATGGAAGGCACGCCCGTCTATGACGCCCGCAAGGCCATCGGCGCAGAGCTTGCGCGGGAAAGCCACATCGACGCCGACGTGATCGTGCCGGTGCCCGACAGCGGCGTGCCGTCCGCCATGGGGTTCAGCGCCGAGAGCGGCATCCCGTTCGAGCTGGGGATCATACGCAACCACTACGTCGGCCGCACCTTCATTGAACCGACCGACAGCATACGCAACCTGGGCGTGAAGCTGAAGCACTCGGCCAACCGCTCGGTCCTCGCGGGCAAGCGCGTCATCCTGGTCGATGACAGCATCGTACGCGGCACCACCAGCCGCAAGATCGTGGAGATGGTGCGCGCAGCTGGCGCGGCGGAGGTCCACATGCGCATCTCGTCGCCGCCCACCACGCACTCCTGCTTCTACGGCATCGACACGCCCGAGCGCGGCAAGCTGCTCGCGGCCCGGCACAGCGTGGCGGAGATGGCGCAGCTGATCGGCGCCGACAGCCTGGCGTTCGTGTCGCTGGACGGGCTGTATCGCGCGCTCGGCAAGCCGAACCGGGACGTGGCCAAGCCGCACTATTGCGATGCCTGCTTCACCGGCGAATACCCCATCGCACTGCCGGACATGATGGAGAACTCGGACCGGCAACTGAGCCTGCTGACCGAGATGCGTTGATGGGGTCACTCTCGGGGCTGGTCGCCCTGGTGACGGGCGCCAGCCGCGGCATCGGCGCGGCTGCGGCCATTGAGCTGGGCCGCCGCGGCGCGCACGTCGTGCTGGTGGCGCGGACCCAGGGCGGGCTGGAGGAGACGGACGACGCCATACGCGCGTCCGGCGGCACCGCGACCCTGCTGCCGCTGGACTTGCAGGATGGCGTCGGGCTGGACCCGGTTGGCCCTAGCGTGTTCGACCGCTTCGGCCGGCTGGACATCCTGGTGCACAACGCCGCCGCGCTAGGCCGCCTGACGCCGGTGCCGCACATCATGCCCAAGGATTGGGACGCCGTGGTGGGCGTGAACCTGGCCGCATCCTGGCGGCTGATCCACACCTGCGCACCCCTGCTGGCAGCCGCCCCGGCCGGGCGCGCGGTGTTCGTCACCACGTCAGTCGCCACGGCGCCCCGGGCCTATTGGGGCGCGTATGGCGCGACGAAGGCCGGGATGGAACACCTGGTGCTGACTTGGGCGGCCGAAGTCGCGACGACGCCGGTGCGGGTCAACCTATTCGACCCCGGCATAGTCGCCACCAAGATGCGCGCCGACGCCATGCCGGGGGAGAAGGCGGCGACGCTGGCCCAACCTGCCGATGTCGCCCCAGCGCTGGCCGACCTGTGCGAGCCGGCCGAGACCCGGCATGGACAGCGCGTCCATGCCTGACCCGTAACCGTCATCGCGAGGTGCCCTTGCACCTTGGCGATCCAGGGGCGGCAAGCGTTGTGCTGGCCGTCCATGGATTGCCGCGTCGCTATGCTCCTCGCAGTGACGGCATAGGGCTGTTCCCTACTCCGCCGGCTGCGCCCGCGGTGCTTGCTCCAGCGCGGTGTCGTGGTTCAGCACCAGAACGATCACCATGGCGATAAAGCCGAACGCCGCCAGGCACAGCAGCCCGCCGTTGAAGCTGCCGGTCTGGTCCTTGATGTAGCCGACCAGGTAGGGGCCGACGAAGCCCGACAGGTTGCCGATCGAGTTGATGATGGCGATGCCGCCCGCCGCTGCAGCACCAGACAGGAACGAGGTCGGCAGCGTCCAGAACACCGGCAGCGCCCCGAACACGCCGAACGCCGCGACCGACAACGCGATCATCTTCATCGTCGGATCAGGCAGGAAGGTGCTGGCCGCAATACCCACTGCCGCAACCAGCAGGGCAAAGGCAGCATGGAACTTGCGCTCCTGCTTCTGGTCGGACCGGCGGCCCCAGTAGATGATGGCGAACGCGCCCACGATATACGGGATCGTGCCGACGAAGCCCGTCTGCAACGTGGTCAGCCCGAAACCCTTGACGATCTGCGGCAGGAAGAAGCCGATACCGTAGTTGCAGGCCACCGCCCCGAAATACACGAGCGCCAGCGCCAGCACCTTGGGGTTCAGCAGCGCTTGCATGATCGTGAAGTGCTGCACCGCCTCCCGCTGGCGCTGCTCCAGCGTCAGCCGATTGGCCAGCCAGGTGCGCTGCTCGGGCGCCAACCAGGCTGCATCGGCCGGGCGGTCGGTCAGGTAGTAGAACACCACGGCGGATAGGATAACTGCCGGCACGGCTTCAACGATGAACAGCCACTGCCAGCCGTGCAGCCCGGCCAACCCATCCAGCTCAAGCAACAGGGCTGACACCGGGTAGCCCAGCACGGACGACAGCGGGATCGCCGCCATGAAGTAGCCGATGATCCGCGCGCGGTAGGCCGCCGGGAACCAAAGCGTCAGGTAGAAGATGATCCCTGGGAAGAACCCGGCCTCGGCGATGCCCAGCAGGAACCGCACCAGATAGAAGCTGTATTCGCCTTGCACAAAGGCCGTGGCGCCGGACAGGATACCCCAGCTTATCATAATGCGCGCGATCCACTTGCGCGCCCCGAACCGTTCCAGGAACAGGTTGGATGGTACCTCGAAGACGAAATAGCTGAGGAAGAAGATGCCGGCGCCGAAGCCGTAGGCCGTCGCCGAGATGCCGAGGTCCTTGTTCATCGTCAACGACGCAAAGCTGACGTTCACGCGATCCAGATAGGCGACGAAGTAGCAGAGTATCAGGAATGGTACGAGGCGCGTGGTCACGCGCGCAATCGTGCGGGTCTCAAGGTCCATGGCCCGTTCCCTCCCAGGACGGCCCGCCTTGGGCGGGCATTCGATCCGGCCCCGATCCGGGGCCGCCTAGGTTGAAGGAACACGGTTTCTTTAATTCAACGCAAGCCGGAATCTGCGAGTACAGGCATGCCAGATCAGGCGTGGTGTCCCAAGGCCCGCACCAGCTCCTCTTTTCTCATCCGCGACCGCCCGGCGATGCCGCGCTTGGCAGCCTGCTTCAGCAGATCGGCCCGCGGTAGCGTCGCCATCCGGGCGTCGGCCGTCTTGGCCGCAACGTCGGCGGGCTGGGCGGAGAACTGGCGGCCCGCCGCAATGTCGGCGCGCTTCTTCTCGGTCGTGCTGGCGTATTCCTTGTCGGTCAGCGCCTCGCGCGCCGCCTTGGGCAAGTAGCGCTCACCCGTCTGGCCGCTGTCGTGCCCGGACTTGGTGCCCCACTCCTCCTTGGTCCACTCGGCCAAGTGGTTGTGCGGGTCCTTGCGCCCCTTGTAGCCGCCGCCTTCCGTCTTGTAGCGCTGGACGCACATCTGCGCCTTGCGGGCCGACCACTCCCCGGCGTCCCCGCCCTTGTCGCCGGCCGTGACCTCGGCCTTGATGCGGTCCCACAAAGCCGGGTCGGTGCGTTGCGCGGTGGATGCCCCACTTGATGCCATGATGAGTCCTCCTGCCGCCCGCAACGCCACGGTCCCATGCCGGTTGCGCCAGCGCCCGGCCTGGCGTGTGATGCCGGCATGACCATTCTCGTGACCGGCGCCGCCGGGTTCGTTGGCCTGAACGTGACGGAGCACCTGTTGCGCGCCGGGCGGCCCGTGGTGGGGTTGGACCGCATCGACCTACCCGCCCGCGCCCGGCGCTGCTTTGCCGGGCTGCCGGGCCACCTGACCTGGATCGGCGGCAGCATCCTGTCCGCATCCGACCTGTCGCGCGCCCTCACCATCGCGCCGGTCAAGGCCGTCATCCATTGCGCCGTCATCACCGCCGGCAGCGCGCGGGAGCGGCGGGACCCCGAGGGCATCGTCGCCGTCAACGTGCAGGGCACCGTCGCCGCCCTGGCCGCCGCCGCCCGGCGCGGCGTGGGACGCTTCATCTATCCCAGCTCCGTCGCCGTCTATGGCACCGCTGCCCGCGGCGTGGCGCTGGTGGGGGAAGACGAGGTGCCGACCCGGCCCGCCATGCTGTATGGCCTGACCAAGCTGGCCTGCGAGACCCTGCTGCCGCGCATGGCGGAGGTCGGCGGCATCGGCTTCGCGGCCGCCCGCCTGGCCAGCGTCTATGGCCCCTGGGAATACGCCACCGGCGCCCGCGACACCCTGTCCCCGATGCTGGCCGCCCTGCATCACGCGCGTGCAGGGACCGAGGCGGTGCTGAGCACCCCAGGGCTGGGTGACTTCGTCTACGCCCGCGACGTGGCCGCCGGCCTGGCCGCCCTGGCGGACGCGCCCGCGCTGTCCCGCACGACCTACAACCTCGGCAGCGGCCAGGTTGGGTCCGCGGAGGCGTGGTGCCAGGCGCTGGCCGGCCTGGTGCCGGGCTTCCAGTGGCGCCGGGCGGCGGAGGGGGAGGATGCGAACACGATCAGCCATGTCGCCTTCGACCGGGGCGCGCTGGATATACGCCGGTTGGCGGCCGACACGGGATATGCGCCGGTCTTCACCATGGCGCAGGCGGCGGCGGATTACCTGGCGTGGGAGGCAGCAAGGGATTAGCAGCTTGGCGCGGCGGGGCGGCTGTGGCAGTCAGGCGCCCGTAACGCCGCCCAGGAGCTGACCCTTGCACCTCAAACTGATCGCGCCCCTCGCGGCTGCCCTTGCCCTATCCGCTTGCGCCAAGACTGCACCCCCGGTGATGACTGCCGACGACCCGCGCAACGACGGCATCGCCAAGACCTGCACGCCCACCAACCCCGACATGACGAAGCCCGCCCCCTACACGGCCAGCATCGCCATGACCAATGACGGCTGGTGCGGCGTGTTCGCGACCGACAAGGACGGCAAGCCGTTCAGCCTCGGCCTCGTGCGCGCCCGCCCGGCGCATGGCCGGGTGTTCATCCAGAAGGTCGGCAACGCCACCCGCGTCGAATACACGCCGGAGAACAACTACGTCGGCGCCGACACCTTCACCGTGGCACTGCGCAACGCCGCGAACGAGGACGTGCCGCTGGCTGTGTCGGTGAACTCGACGCAGGGCGCATCCGTCGCCCCGCCCCCCGCCGCTGCTGCGCCCACGACGACCCGGCCCGCAACCCGGTCCACCACGCCCGCCAAGCGCACCCCGGCGCGCCGCAGCAGCTCGTCCCGCTGACCTACTCCGCCGGCTGCACCGCAGCCGGCGGCTTGCCCCGGGGCGCCGGGCGCGGCGCCATCCCCGGCATCGGCGCATCCCGCGGTGTCAGCACCCGGCCGAACAAGCGCCCGGTCAGGCGCGCCGCATCGTCCATCAGCGTGTAGAACGACGGCACGAACACCAGCGACAGCACGGTCGAGACCAGCAGCCCGCCGATCACGCCGATGGCCATCGGCGCACGGAACTCCCCGCCCTCCCCCAACCCCAGAGCACTCGGCACCATGCCGGCGACCATGGCGATAGTGGTCATCACGATGGGCCGCGCCCGCTTGCGCCCGGCGTCGATGATCGCCTCGACGCGCCCCATGCCGGCCGCCCGGCGCTCGATGGCGAAATCGACCAGCATGATCGCGTTCTTGGTCACGATGCCCATCAGCATCAGCACGCCGATCACGACCGGCATGCTGATCGGGTTGCCCGTCAACAGCAGCGCCAGGATCACGCCGCCCAGGCTCAGCGGCAAGGACAGCAGGATGGTGACGGGCTGGAACACGTTGCGGAACAGCAGAACCAGCACGCCCAGCACGATGGTGAGGCCAGCGCCCATCGCGAGGCCAAAGCTGCCGAACACCTCCGCCATGATCTCGGCGTCCCCGCCGTTCTGTAGCCGCACCCCGGCCGGCAGGTTCTGCGCGGCCGGGAGGGCGTAGATCGCCTTCAGCGCGTCGCCCAGCGCCACGCCGGGCTGCAGGTCGGCGCCCAGCACCACGCGTCGCACCCGGTCATACCGCTCCACGCTGGACGGCCCTTGCCCCAACGATACGTCGGCCACCGCCAGCAGCGGCACCGCCAGGCCGGTGGCGCCCTGCACCTGCAGCGCCTCGATGGCGGCGATGTCGCCGCGCAGCGCGGTATCGACCTGTACGCGGATCGGGATCAACCGGTCGCCTGCGCGGAACTTCGCCAGGTTAGCCGGCACGTCACCGATGGTGGCGATGCGGACGGCCTCGCTGATCGCCTCCGTGCTGACGCCGAACCGCGCGGCCTCATCCCCACGCGGCACCACCCGTATCTCCGGGCGCTCCGACCCGGCGCTGGGCGCCACATTCCCAAAACCCGGCAGGCGGCGCATCGCGCCCTCCAGCTTGGCGACGGCGCCGTCCAGCGCAACCGGGTCGTCACCCAGGACGGTGACGGAGAGCTCCCGCTCCCCGCGGTCGTTCACGTACCAGCCGCGCACGTCGGGCAAGGACGCCAGGCGCCGGGTCAACTCGGCCTCCACCTGCTTCTGGCTGCGGGTGCGGGCGTCCTTGGGCACCAGGTTCACGATCATCTTGGCCCGGCGTATCTCGGCGCCTGCCCCGGTCGGCGTGGTGCCGCCCACGACGAACACGGTCGTCACCTCCGGGATGCGGCGGAAGTCGGCCGCGATGCGGTCAGTCTTGGCCCGCGTGTCCGCCAGGGTGGACCCCGGCGGCAGCTCGATGGACAGCACCGCCCGGCTCTCGTCAGGCGGCGGGATAAAACCGGTCGGCAGCAAGGTCGTCGAATAGATCGACACGCCGAACGCCGCCAGGCCCACCAGCAGCGTCAGCCCCCGGAACCGCAGCGTGCCGCGCAGGAACCGCACGTAGGCCCGCATGATCCACCCGTCCCGCTCGTCATGCGCCGCGACGGGCCGCAGCAGGTAGGCCGCCATCAGTGGCGTGATCAGCCGCGCGACCAGCAAGGACGCCAGCACCGCGGCCGCGACCGTCAGCCCGAACTGCTTGAAGAACTGCCCGGCGATCCCGCCCATGAAGCTGACCGGGGAGAACACGGCCACGATGGTTAGGGTGATGGCAATGACCGCCAGCCCGATCTCGTCCGCCGCCTCCACCGCCGCCTCGAAAGGGCGTTTGCCCATGCGCATGTGCCGGACGATGTTCTCGATCTCCACGATGGCGTCATCGACCAGGATGCCGGTGACCAGCGTGATTGCCAGCAGGCTGACGAAGTTGAGCGAGAAGCCCATCAGTTGCATCGCCGCGAACGCCGGCAGCACCGACAGCGGCAGGGCGACGGCGACCAGCAGGGTCGCGCGCCAGTTCCGCAGGAACACCAGCACCACGATGGTCGCCAGCACCGCGCCCTCGATCAGGCCGTGCATGGCGGAGTTGTAGTTGCCGCGCGTCGCCCGCACCCCATCGTCGATCAGGCTGTATGTCACCTCTGGGTGCGCCTGCGTGAGCCGCGCGAGGCGCGCGGTCACGGCATCGGCCACGCTGACGTCGCTGGCCCCCTTGGCGCGGAACACGGCGAACGACACGACGGGGGTGGCGCCGTCGGCGCGGGCGAAGTTGCGCGGCTCCTCATAGCTATCTTCGACGCGCGCAACGTCGGACAGCCGCGCCTCCCGGCCGCCGGGCAACACCAGGCGGGTGGCGGCCAGGTCGGGCAGGGTGCGGGCGCCGGCCAGGGTGCGTATGGCCTGCTCCTGCGTGCCGACCTCGCCGCGGCCGCCGGACAGGTCGGCGCTGGTGGCGCGCAACTGCCGGTTCACGTCGCCTGCAGTGACGCCCAGGGACGCCAGGCGGTCCGGGTCCAGGCTGACCCGTATCTCCCGCGTGACACCACCAATACGCTCCACCCGGCCGATGCCGCGTACGCCTTGCAGGTCCCGCAGCACGGTATCGTCGATGAACCAGGACAGCCCCTCCAGCGTCTTGCCCGGCGCGCTGGCGGCGAAGGTCTGGATGCTTTGACCCACGATATCGACGCGCTGGATCACCGGCTCGTCGATGCCGCGCGGCAGGTCCGAGCGTATCTTGCTGACCGCGTCGCGCACGTCGTTCAGCGCGCGGTCGCTGCTGACCTCCAGGCGCAGTTCGATCACCGTCTGGCTCAGCCCGTCGGTCACGCTGCTTTGCAGGTGCTTCACGCCGGTCACGTTGGCGACGGCGTCCTCGATCTTCTTCGTCACCTGGCTTTCCAGCTCGCCGGGCGCGGCGCCGGGCTGGGTGACAACCACCGAGACGATCGGCACGTCGATGTTGGGCGTGCGGGTGATGGGCAGCATGTTGAAGCCGACCACGCCCAGCAGCGTCAGCACCGCGAACAGTACGATGGGCGGGATCGGGTTGCGGATCGCCGCGCCGGAGATGTTGAAGGCCACGGTGCTACTCCGCTTTCGCTGATGGGGCGGACACGGGCGTCACCCGGTCCCCGCCGCGGATGAAGGTGCCGGACACGGCGACGACGGAGTCGCCTGCCGCCAGCCCCTCGGTGATCTCGGCCTGGGTGCCGCTGCGCAGGCCGACCTGGACGCGCCGGGTTTCCACCACGCCGTCCCGCACCACCTGGACCACGGCGCCGCCGGATTGGAACAGCACGGCGGACAAGGGCGCCAGCACACCCTCGTGCCGGGCGACCTCCACGGCGGCGCGGGCGAAGCTGCCGATCACCAGGCCACCCTGCCCTTCTATGGCCACGCGCACGCGGCCCAGGCGCGTCGTGCGGCTGACTTCTGGCGACACCAGGCGGACGGTGCCGGTGCGCGGGCCGCCCGCCGCCTCGATCCGTGCGGGCTGGCCCTGGCGCAGCTTGGCGAGCAACAGTTCCGGCACATCGGCCTCCAACTCCACCGCATCGTCGCGGATGATGCGGAACAGCGGGTCCCGGGCGCCGGCCACCACGGCGCCTTGCCGGGCGATGCGGCGGCTGATGCGGCCCGCGACGGGCGCACGCAGGTCGGTGCGGGCCAGGCGGACCAGCAGTTCCCGCCGTTGCGCGTCCGCCAGGGCACGGTCGGCCTCGGCGGCACGCAGCGCGCCAGTGGACGCCTCCGCCCGGGCGCCAGCCATGCTGGCGGCGGCCTGCCGCTGCTCGAACACCTCACGCGACGCGTTGCCGCCCGACAGCAGGTCGCGGGTGCGGGCCAAGGCGAGATCGACCTGGGTGCGGTTGGCCTGCGCCTCCATGACGGCGCTGCGGGCCTGGGCGATGGCGGCGTCGGCGCGGGCGACCTGCGCGGCGTTCTGAGCGGCGGTGGCGTCCAGCACGTCGCGCGACAGCCGGGCCAGGACCTGCCCGGCGGCCACCAGGTCGCCTTCTTCCGCCAGTATCTCTGTGATCGCCAGGCCCTCGACCTGGGGGCTGACCAGCACCTCCTCCCGCGGGACCAGGGTGCCGGTCAGCACCGCTGTTTCCTGGATGGCGCCGCGCGTGGCGGGGACCACGGTGACGGCGGGCGGCACCGGGTCGGCCATGGGTGGAACGGCGGCCCAGCCCGGACCTGCTAGCAGCAGCATAACGGCAACCCGGCGCATCATGGCGCTTGCGTCCGGAACAGGCGGCGCAGCAGCAGTTGCAGCACCGGGCGGAACCGGGCGGCGGTCAGCGTCGGGTCCAGCGCCTGGTGCACCGCCAGGCCGTCGCCCATGGCCATGATGAGCTGCACTGCAGTTTCCACGTCCAGCGCCGGGTCCACGGTGCCGCGCGCCTGGCCGCGGCGCAGGGCAGACACGACGGCAGCCCGGGCCTCGCGGATGTTGCGGTCGAACATGTCGCGCACGTCGGGGTTGCGCAGCGCCTCGGCCATCACCTCCGCGCACAGGGCGGCCTGCGGCCCGGCGAGCATCTGCTCCAGCGTGTCGATGCCGATGCCCGCCAGGGCCTCCACGGGGTCGTCGGCCTCCGCCATGCGCTCGAAGAACGCGACGTGCCGCGCACGCTCGGCCTCCGCGATGGCGGCGATGATGGCGACCTTGCTGGGGAAATAACGGTACAGCGCCCCGGGACTCATGCCCGCCTCGGCGCACACCTCCTGCATGGACGCGCCATGGAAGCCGGACCGGGCGAAGCAGGCCATGGCGGCGTCCAGCACACGCTGGCGGGGTGGGGCGAGGACGTCTGACATACGGTGGCCTAGACTGCGAATGAACATTCACTTGCGCCTGCGCCGCCCATTGTCAAGCCGGCCCCGCCGCCTGCAACATCGGACCCGTAGAACGGAG
>Ga0123339_10001118_pt1 | contig 18971 bp, 22 predicted proteins | sample lystaG_FD_89956 | JGI IMG/M metagenome (GOLD analysis project Ga0123339, IMG submission 89956) | Glacier valley bacterial and archeal communities from Borup Fiord, Nunavut, Canada, to study Microbial Dark Matter (Phase II) -... | ecosystem: Environmental > Aquatic > Freshwater > Ice > Glacier ... | reverse complement strand
TACCCCGTTTTCTAACCATTTGGTTAAAATAAATTTATTATTTTCCATTTATGTAAATAATTATATACTATAATAATTTATATTTCAACATAAATAAACAAAATAGTGTGAAATATATTGTATCTGTGAATTTAAGTTTTATTGCAAATTTATATTAAATAAAAAGGTTTAATATATAACCGTATATGGCTATATATTAAACCTTTTTATTTAAATTTATTTTTTTCTAATTTGTACTTTTGATACAAAATGTCTTTTAAAACCAAACAAGTATCTGTAACGTCAAATCCAAACTCTTTTTTCATATTATCATATAACTTAGATATCTTCTCACTATAAGAATTTATTCCATTTATATTCTGATATGAAGCTAAAATCGGATACTTTTTACTCCATGCACTTGTCCAGTCAATTTCATCAACAATCATTTCAATACTAGTAACGTCACCAAGAATAGGACTTTCACTAATAATATAGTCATAACTTACGTTATATAGTTGACTAAGTAATTTTGTTTTATACAACTCGGGAACCGTTTGACCAGTTTCCCACTTACTAATTGTCTGCCTTGATACATCTAATTTTTCAGCAACTTGTTCTTGTGATAAACCTTCCTTTTTACGAAGTTGTAATAATTTTTCACCTAATGACATACTACTCACCAATCTTTCTTTTATTTCAAATTAATTTGCAAATATAGTATACTACAAACTAAAATCACTTTCTACCAAATTAAAATGGAACTTTGTCAACTAAACTTAACAAGTATAAATAATTTGTATTAATTATACCATACAAAATTCTTTTTGATATATATTTAATAAAATATTGAAAAAGTTATTGTGATGTGATATAATCTTTAAAATATATTATGGGGTGTTGTAAATGAATGAAAAAATACTTTTTACTGACAAAGAAATCAGTGATAATTTAGATGTATTAGCTACAAAAATTGATATATATATATCAAATTTACCTGAAAAAGAGCAAAATAAAGTTATGTTTATAGGGTTACTTACTGGCTGTATTCATTTCGTAAGTGATTTAACAAGAAAAATAAAATCAGATCACAAATTAGGATTTATAAAAGCAAGCAGTTATATAAATAATAAAAGAGGTGATTTGACTATTGATATGAATATTGGTAGTATTAAAGATCATCATATCATAATATTAGATGACATATGTGATAGTGGAATAACATTAAATACTATAGTAAATAAATTATCCGCTGGTAGTCCACTGTCTATAAAAACATGTGTATTAGTTAATAAGATTATTCCTAATAAGCAACATGTACCTGATTTTAAAGTTTTCGATATAGAAGATGTTTTTATATATGGATATGGTTTGGATTACTATGATTATAAAAGAAATTTAAAAGATATTAGAATTAAAACAAATTAATGTACCAAGTATATATAAATAAATTAGGCAAAAAACAAGTTTGATATAAAACCTTTATTGGTTTATATCAAACTTGCTTTTTTATGTAATAACTTTACTTTACATCTCTTTTAAATGTTTTACTATTTTCATATCTTTTTTCTAATATATTCATTAATTCATTTTTACTTACATTAATATATTCTTCGTCACCTATATTAGTAATTGTTACTACATTATCCTTTATAGTAACATTATTATCGTTTTTCAAATCTTTGTATACATCTTTTGCATCTGATTCATATGCATAATAAGTTGCAATTGTTGTTTTTACAAACTTATTTGATGAATAATGATATGTTGTAACAGTTTTTGTTGAAATACCAGAAGTTTCATATTTTGTAAAAACTATAGAATCCTCAGTTTTATCTAAACTATAACCTCTATCAGAGTATACAGGAATCTCTTCATCACCCTTATTAATGTTGTTAAACATAAATATTGATACTATTATTAAAACTAACACTATAAAAATCATTACTTTATATTTCATAAAAACACCTCCTAATATTTTCATTATATACCATATTATTGTATTATGCAATATAATTCGATAAATTTTTATATTTATAATAATATATTTCCATACGTTGTTTGTAAGTATATTAAAACTAATATTTTTTTATTTTATTTCAACAAATTTAAATTGTACATTGTAAAAATCTAATATTGTTTTTATATCCTGTGATGGAAATATAATTGTTGCTGTATTTACATTTGGATGAAATCCAACCCTACTATTTTCTAATATACACTTATCAATTATAAAAATTACATCAGTTTCTTCTACATTAATTACATTAAGTACTGATACAGAACCTCTTTCAATATTAAGTTTTTCTAGTAGCTTTTCTTCACTTCCAAAACTAAACTTTGTTTCTTCTAATTGTTTTTCTAGTAATTTTAAATCTATTTTTTTATTAAGCGGTAAAGATACTAAATAATATTTACTTTTATCTTTATTTCTTAAAAATAAATTTTTGCAAACCACCCCATCAAATTTAATTTCATCCTCTTCAATATCTTCGCACGTAAATGCTGCTGCGTGTTTTACAACATCAAATTTTATATTTAATTTTTCAAATACTTGGTATACTTTTTCTTCCATTAAACTCTCCTTATTTATTGATATGGATTATACCATAAATATAAATTAAATACAATTAATTAAATTTATCATTTCTAATAAGATTAAAAATGTAATCTTCTCTTTAACTCACTTTTAACATTTTTATCACTAAATATCATGGTTCCACACAATACCATGAATGAAACTATAACAGAAATCGTAGTAGACCATGGTTCATGTATTATTCCACAAAAAAACAAAATAATTGGTATAAATCCTAAAATAGCAATTGCAAGTTGATATAAAACATAGTTATACCAATTCATTCTATTTATAATAGTTAAAATTAGTACCGTAATATTTGCTGTAATAATTAGTTCAGGAACTACATAATTAACTGCCCAACCGGTATATCCAATTGTATTGTCAATTATTATAGTAAGTAATGAGATACATATTGTTTGTACTAAAATCTTATATGCAATATTAATATTGTTTTTTATAGCATTACTTATTATTGACCAAGAGTAAAGAATGAATGCAATAGATATAACCGACCATAATAACCCGTTATAAGTTGCATAATTAATTATAACTGTAACTAATGCACCTAAAATTGATAAAAACAAAAATAACCTTGTTATTAAGTTATATTTATGTATGTTTGTTTTTATTGTCGGATATATATCGTCAATAATTGTTTCATCTAAATCAGTTAATACAGTTTTACATAAAGGGCAAATATTATTATTAGATTCTATTTTGACTTTACAACTTTTACAACTCTTCATTATGAACACCGTTACTTTCTATTACAACATCAATACCCTCTGATTGAAGATAGCGAAAAAATGCTCTCTCTAAATAAGGTGTCTCAAATTTCGAAGTAAATGTACATACGAGTTTGTTTCCGTATGAACACACTCCACATTTTACTGATTCTGATTCTGTAATACCTAATGATAAACTAAAACTATCAATATATTTTTTAAATTCGTCTGGTACATCTATCTTTCCAAGGTTAGATAATACAGAAGTACTTGTTTTTTCTGAAATTTTGAATATTATTTTTAATATTAAATTTTTAACAAACAACGGAATGCATCTTATAAATATGTTTTTTTCAAACGATACATTTAAAGAAATTTTTTTTGATAAATTTTCTTTTGTAAGCTGCTCTTTGAATTGTTTTGATATAATTTCTAATACCTCATCAAATGTATATTCTTCCCTCTCAGGTGTAAATCCAACAGAAAAAATAGAAAAGAAATTAGTTGATGTTGTTGAACCAAAAAAATTTCTTAGATTCACAGGTATAGAAATATTTATCGGATACTTATTTGATTGCCCATTCAAATATTCTTTATATATGCACCAAATCAAAATAGCAGATAAATATTGAGTAATTGTTACATTCTTTTTTCTACAAAGATTTAATAAATTATTTGTATCAATATAGCCATGAATAGTACTAACAATAGATAAAGGTATTTTTTTATCTACCATACGATATGCCTTTTTAATTTTCATACCTTTAAAATTAACTTTTTTATAATTTTTAATATAGCTATCTTCAGTATCAGAAAAAACCTCTACACAAGGTATTTTTAGTGCTTGTTTTGATAAATCATTTTTATTAGCAAGTTTAATATAGTTAAAAGTTAATGCCTTCAAAAAATTTATAGCACCTTCACCATCTGTTATAGCGTGAAAAACTTCAAGATTTATTTTTTTCTTAAAATATGTAACTTTAAAAAGAAATTGGTTATTACTTACTGAATCAATAAAAGTACACGGATAATCTTGTTCTTGTTGGATCAAAGGTACTTTTTTATTTGTTTCAAGATAATACCAAAACAGACCACGTTTCAATTTTACTCTAAAATTACCGAAACAAAGCAAAGTTTTTTCTAATGATTCTTCAAGTGTATTTAAAATTACCTCCTGTTTTAGAGTAACTGATACCCTAAATACGCTACTCAATCTTTTATTTGAAATTACAGGGAATATAATAGCTGTATTATCCAGTTTGAACCATTTTGTTTCATAATTAAATTTATTATTCATATATAACCTCGCTATGTTTTATTAATATTGATTATTGTTTTGTAATAGTCTACCATAAATCAGCAGGATCTATATCCTCATATTTTGTATTAAGATTATCATTAACATTAGTTATAGGCATATCCACATTATTATTTACTAATTTGCTCAAATTTCTAATAAGTGTATTTTGTGGCATTTCTTTTCGCAGCATTGCGTTTAAATATAAAGGTTCCTTTTTCTGTTTTTTAAATACATTAAATATTTTATTTTTTTCTTTAAACTGACCTAATTTAAATTCATTATTGATGTGAGTATTAATTTCTGTGTTATCATAATTATTTGCTTTTTTTAATTCAAGACATTGATCTTTTATTTCGTCAGAAATATCATAATATTGTTTATTTTTATCTATATCTCTGAACTCTTCTATTTCTTTATTAGTCACGGTAAATATTTTATTGATTTCATCTTTGACTGATAATTTTGATAAATCATCAACATTTTCTAGGTTTTGTACAATCTTTTTAACGTACATTGTACTTTCAGAATTAGCAACGCTAAAATATGAATTACCTATTGAACCACATTCTTCAATATTAAGATTAATTGAATTGATAGAAAATTTAATTTTTTCAATATATTCCGAGAAATTTTCATTATTAACATTAGGTAATTCTGATTTCATTCTTTCTACTAAAATCCCAACAGAACTTCTATGTATACAATTAATTGCATTATTTAAATTTTTCTTTTTTTCATTGTTTTCTAAAACATTAGGTTGCTTTATAATTTTGCTAAGCATATATGTATTTGCAGCCATTGTATCAATACAGTATTGTGCTGTATCCTTGTTATCACAATTATCTAGGACAATCTTTTCAAATGACTCATCTTCATTTTCAGATTTCTTCAATAATTTTTGTACACCTATACCTGTTATACTCGACATTATCAGCATAATTGGAGTTAAATTAGGGTATCCATCTGTAGATATAATTTCTTTATTTCCATAAAAATAATCTTTTTCTGAATCTAATCTATATGCCTTATTTTCAGTGTATATTTCATTAAAAGGTAAACTCCATAATATTTCTCTCGTAGCATCATTCTTCAAAGCACTAAAACTCTTTTTAGCGCTTTCCATAATTTCACCTATATTATTTCCTTTGATTTCACTACTATCATTACTAGATTGATTTTTAATAAATGCCTCTGTATTATCGTTTATATGCCCTAATTCATGTGCTAACGTAACAAATAACAATCTAGTACTACATTTATTTTCATATAAAACTATAGATTTTTTATTTCTTCGGTAATACGCCACAACATTATTTTTTTTATTATGACTTTTTTTGAATTTTATACTATTTAAATTACTCATTGTATTTTGAGCATCTTTAATAGATTCTTCATCCCAAAAATCCATTTCAACTGCTCGCCTAGAAAAATATTCATTCAATAACAAATGAAATTTTTTATCTATCTTATTGTCTTTGTACAATTGTGAATAATCATTTTTTTTATAATTATAATATTCTTCCATACTCATCACCACTTTTTACCCAGCTAAGTACCATATTTAATGTTTTCCTGTTTTTCACTTTTAAAAACTTTAATTCAGAATTAATATTTTCCTCATAAAAAATTTCCCCACCTTGCATTACTAGATATTTTATTTTATTCAAAACAACTGTAGCCAAGCAATAATACTCTTTATCATTTATTGTTAATTTGTTTATTAATTCCATAACAACACTCCTACATAAAAAATAATTTTAATATATAAATTCTAGCATATAATTATTAGTTTTTCAACTTATATTTCTATTTTAACATCACTGCCATTACTAGTTTTATAAATAATTATCTTTTTATCTATTCTTTCTTTTAATTCAGCAACATGACTTATAATTCCAATTAATCTATTACCCTCTGTTAAATTATTTAATGTATTTAATGCTTGTTCTAGTGATTCAGCATCTAAAGAGCCAAATCCTTCATCTATAAACATATTGTCTACAACTACTCCCCCAGCATAATTTTGTATTGTATCTGAAAGTCCTAGCGCAAGAGAAAGCGCAGCTTTAAATGATTCTCCACCAGATAAAGATTTTATATTTCTTCTTTTGCCAGTATAATTATCCATAATTTCGAGTTCCAAACCTAATTTATCCGATATTTTTTCTGATGACTCTTTTCTGGCTAATAGATATCTATCACCTGTCATTAATGTTAACCTTTTGTTTGAAGAATTAATTACTATATTAAAATATGAAGCTTGAACAAACTGTTCAAAAACAATTTTTTGTTTTCCTAATATTGTTCCATTAGCTGTATCAGATAAATCTTTGTATAATAAGTAATTATCAATAATATCTTTTATCTTTGTATAAAGTTCTTTTATTCTTATATAATTATCATTATTAATTTGTAGTCTTAAATTTAATTCCTTACGTACCTTTTCTAATTCTGTTAATTTAGTTAAGATATCAGTTTTTTTATCAACTAAATCTACTGTATCAATTTTAAATTTATATTTTGTATCCACTAACAATCTTTTAACAGCCTGATCAACTATTTCAAATTCTGTTTGATAATTATTTACTTTTATCTCTAAATTATTTAACTCTTCTCTTGATATTAAAATATTTAAGTAATCTTCTTCACAAATAAATCCTAAATTCACATACTCTGATTTGTACTGAATTTCTAATTGCTCGTATTTAATAATATCATTTGATATTATTTCTTTAGTCTTTATAAGTAGTACTTTATTCTTTTCTAAATTAGTATTCAATTCATTATATTTATTTTTTATATCAGTAATATTTTGTTCCAATAGAATACTCTTTTCAACTAGACCTTTAATATTTATTTCCAAAGCATTTTTAGTTGGATAATCTTCAGGTAAATTTTTAATTAAACTTGAAATTTCTCCACTTTTACTATCTAGTATACTTCTCTTAATTGTTATTAATTCATCACATTTTTTAATATTATTCTTATTGATATCAAATATTTTTTTATCTTCATCTAGTTCGTTTTTTAAATCTTGTAAAGATTGTAGTAGGTTTTCTTTGTTTAGAATATCTATAGTTAATACCTCTAGTTTTTCATTAGATATATGTAGAAATTTGCAAACCTCGTTTTTAATAATATCAATTTCATCATATATATTAGTATCTTTAACAATTTTTCCTTTTTTAAATGTAATTGTTATCTCTAAAGTATTTAAAATTTCAGTGTGTTCCAGTAATTTTTTATGTAATTCTTCTTTACTTTCCTTTAATATATCTAATTCTTCTTTTGTTATTATCTCGCCATTTGTTTTAGCTGGATTTGGATGTTTTATGCTACCACATACCAAACAAGGAGTTGCATATTCCAGTTTACTTGCAAGTATTCCTGCTTGATTACTCAAAAATTTCATTTCAAACTCGTTATACTTAGTTTGAATAGTATTGTATTCTTGTTGCTTAATCACGAATTGATTTCTTTTTTCAATTTGATTGCTTTCTAAATCATTAACTTCTACAATATCTTCAATTACTTGGTTAAATTTGTCTATTTGTTTTGATACTTCCTCTTGATCTTTTTTAAGTAGTATAATGCTTGATTCAATACTGTTATTTTCACTTAATGAATTAGTTTTACTATTAATTATTCTTTCTAACTCCATATTTATTTCAGTTATACTATTTTTTTTATTTGTTAATTCTTCTAAGTCTATTTTTGTTTCATTTATCTGTCTACTTAATTCTTCTATAGCATCATAAAAAGGTAACTTTTCACTTAATTTATTAATATCTGAATCAATTTTTTTTATTTTTTTTTCTTTCTCTTCTAATCCATCATATATAACTTGTAACCCTTCTAATTTTTCAGAATTATTTTTCATTATTTTTTCTATATTATTTAAGTTTTCTTCTTCGTCTGTGATTTCTATTTTTGTTTTCTCAATACTATTTTTTATTGGATTTATTTTTTCTAGCGCTACTCTATTGTTTTTAATAGTAACAATATTTCTTTCTATTATTTCTTTATCCTCTGACATTTGTTCCAATTTTATTTTATTTATTTCAAGTTCATAAATACTTTTATTAATATATTCTGAACTAGTTAGCTCTGTATTAACTTTTTCTAGTATATTTTGATATTCATTTTTTTGTTTTTCATATTCAGTTTCTTTTATATTATCTTCTACTATTAACTTATTTAATATTTCTATTATTTCAGGAACAATTAAATTTGGGTCTGGTTCTTGCTTCCATTGAATATTTTTTATATGTATATCTAATTCTAGTTTTTTATCATCTAATATCCCTTTAGCCTGATTTGTCTTAAATCTTAATTTTTCTGATATACTATAAAAAACACTTGTTTCAAATATCTTTCTAAATATATTTGATCTTTCTGCTGCATCTGCAAATAGTAGTTGTAAAAATTCACCCTGGGCCAACATAGCAATTTGCTTAAATTGCTTAACATTAACACCAAGTATTTCTATAACTCTATCAGTCACTTCTTTAAAGCCTGTTATTACTGTATCATCATACACTAAAGATGCTTCAGCAACACTTGTAGTTGTTCCTATACCATTCTTTTTTTGTTTTAAATATTTTGGATATCTTTCAATTTTATAAACTTTGTTTTTATGAGTAAACTCAAGTTCAACAAAAGTTTTTACATCAGGTGTAGCAAAATCACTACGTAGTGAATCTACAGTTCTGTTACTACCACTAACTTCACCAAAAAGAGCAAAGCAAATAGCATCAAAAATGGTTGTTTTTCCGGCACCAGTGTCACCTGTTATTAAAAATATACCACTATTTCCTAATTTATTAAAATCTATATCTACTATATTTTTATATGGTCCAAAGGCGCTAATTTTTAATTTAGTTGGTTTCATTTTGCACCTCCATAATAATTTTATTCATTATTTCAATTTGTTTATCACTTAACGTAACGTTGTTTTGATTTAGGTAAAATTCACTAAATAGTTCTAACTCAGTTCTCTCTTTAATATTCCCTGAGGCCGCTGTTTTAGATTCTAAATTAATTGATGTTTTCGTGTTTTCAATTTCTAATCTCAAAACATTTGGATATATTTTTCTTATTCTGCCAATCGCATCATAAATATCTTCTTCATCAGTTAAAATTGCTTTTATATAATCATCTGTGTTAGTATTTTGATATATATTTTCACTTAATAACTCGTCTATAGGACCTTTGATTTCACGCATATCTCTAATCGGTTTTAATGGTTCTAATTTATACTCTACAGTTTCCTTAAAATCAATAACTGGAATAGATTTTTTATGGTTACATTCTGAAAAAGAGTATTTTAACGGACTTCCTGCATACCTTACAGTATCTCTTTTTAGCTTTTGTGGTCCATGAATATGACCAAGAGCTACATAGTCAAAATCATCGAAAATAGAAACATCAACATTATCAATTCCGCCAAGTGATGAATTTTCAGAATCAGATCTTTCTGGACTTTCTAAACCACTTGTTACAAATTGGTGAGTTAATATAATATTTCTTTCGTTTTTACTTATATTTTCTTTTTCTATTATTAATCTAAGCGCTGTTTCATATGAATCTATATCTTCATCAAAATACGGTTTAACATCAGCTGGTTTTACGAAAGGAAGCATATATATTTTTAATTCACCATACTCATCATTTAAGGTAACAAATTTTAAATTACCTGTATAAGTTCCTTCAATATATAAATTTTTACTCTCTAAAATTCTGCTTGCAAAATTCAACCTGTCTTTTGAATCATGGTTACCTGCTATAACAAATATTTTAAGTTTCATTTCAGTTAGTTTTGTTAAAAAATCATTTAACAAATTAACAGCATCAACTGTTGGAATACTTCTATCGTAAATATCCCCAGATATCAGAACTACTTCTACAGTATTTTTTGTTATAATATTAATTACTTCGTTTAGAATATATTTTTGATCTTCAATCATACTCTGTTCTAATACTATTTTTCCCAAATGTAAATCTGATAAATGAATTATTTTCATAGTTTCCATCCTTTCAATGCTAAAGCTTTTATATAAATACAATTTAGAAATAGCAGAGAACTTGTGCCCTGCTATTATTTTATATTTTTATATTTTTATATTATTTAACCATTCGTCAATTTTCTTATTTGATACTACATCATTTTTTATTGGATCTATTACATCTATTTCTGCTACAAATTCATTGCCAATTAAACAATCTTTGATATTTTGAATAGTATTTCCAAGTCCTCCACTGTGAGAACAAAAAATTCCTATTTTTTTTCCTTTTAATTCATATTTGTTTAAAAAACTTCTAATAGCTGGCGAATACGTAGATGCCCATACAGGCGTTCCAATAAATATGCAATCATATTCATCGATATTAATGTTTAATTCTTCTAAATCTGGTTTTTGCTTCATTACAACTTGTTTTCCACCCCAAACAAACTTAAGGAATCCGGTTTTTGGAACGGAACTTTTAATCTCTTTTAATTCATATATATCTGCATTTAACTTTTCAGATATTCTCTTAGCTACTTTTTCTGTATTTCCTTCTAATGAATAATATATAACTGCTATTTTCATACATATATCTCCTTTAATTATTTTGTTAAATTATATACCATAATTTAACAAAAGTCAATTAAATTTTCTACTTTGTTATGATGTAATATAATAATATATATTATTATGAGTTTTACTATTTATAAGATAGATTTGTATAAAACCATTGACAAAGTGTAACACTAGTGGTATACTATATTCATATAAATAGTTATGCTTCTTTAAAAAAGCACGTGCTGCGGCATAAAGGGAGAATATATAATGATAAAGGAATTAGAAAACGTAAAAATAGGTGGTATTGAATATAATTATATATCTATTGATACTGAAAATACTTCAGTTGAGAAAACATATGTAATTAAAAATAAACATAAATACGATTGGCAAACTACAGGAAAAAACGAATTTGGAGTTTGGGATTCATTTTTAAATAAACAAAACGGAAAAGAATATATTATCAAAGTATATAAGAAAGACATTTTTACATTTTTAAAAGGGGATGTAAAATAAATGATTAACGAAAATAAAAAGAGAGTACAAATCACATTAGATAAAGATGTATTAACAAAACTGGAGCAATTAGCAAATAATGATAACAGGACTATAAGTAACTACATTAATAATTTAATCGTTAATAAAGAAGAGGTGTAACCTCTTCTTTTTATATGTATGCTATATTATGACTTCACCACTAAATACAAATTCAGCTGGACCAATCATGGTTACTGTCCCATCTTTACTATATATAATTTTTAATTTTCCACCTTTTAAAGCAACTGTAATTTTTTTATCATATTCACATAATCCATTAATTACACACGCTACAACAGATGCACATGCGCCAGTTCCGCACGCTAACGTCTCTCCACTTCCACGTTCCCATACCCTCATAGCTAACTTATTTTTACTGCACACTTTAACAAATTCTGTATTTATTCTATCTGGAAATAATTTATGGTTTTCAAATTTTGGACCTATATCATTTATATTTAATTCACTTATATTATCCATTACTATAACGCAATGTGGATTACCCATTGATACACATGTTACATTATAATGTTTTTTATCTACAAACATAAATTCATTAATGAACTTATGTTTATCAGTTAATACTGGTATTAATTTAGTTTCTAAAATTGCTTTGCCCATATCAACTTCTACTTCTATAACTTTATCATCTTTTATTTTAAGTTTAAGATATTTTATTCCGCTTAATGTTTCTACAGAAATTGTATCATTTAAAGTATAATTTTTTTCATATATATATTTTGCAATACAACGCACCGCATTACCACACATATTTCCTTCACTACCGTCACTATTAAACATTCTCATTTTATAGTCTGCTTTGTTTGATGAAAGTATAAGAACAATTCCATCTGAACCTATTCCAAAGTGCCTATTACTTAGTTTTTTAGCAATTTCACCTGGATTACTAATTTTTATATTTTCATTTATACAATCTAAATATATATAATCATTTCCACATCCATGCATTTTTGTAAAATTAACTTTCATTTTATATTCACTCCTTATACAATTATATGAAAGTGTAAAATATAAATTACTTTTTAAAATTTATTCTATGTTATGGCTATGGTGATCAAAAAAAAGGAATAGACATTTGTCTATTCCTTTTTTGTTGTTTTTAGATTTTAAATTTCGAAATTTCTAATTCCAAATTTTGAGTAACAAAATTAAGCTGTTCTGCTGTTTTAGCAACTTCTTCCATTCCTGCAACTTGTTCTTGTGATGAAGCAGAAATTTGCTGCGTAGCTGCAGAATTCTGTTGAGCTGATGCAGAAATTTCTTGCATGACACCGAGAATAATATCTTTTTCTAAAATCATTCTTTTATTCATTTCATTGATTTTAGATACTTCTGTTTTTAAATTTGCAGAAGTATTTGAAATTTCTCCAAAAATATTTCTTGTTTCTTTAACTGCTTTATCCTGATCGGTTATTGCAATTTGTGTTACATTCATTTCAGAAACAGCATTTTTAGATTGAGATTGAATTTCATTAATAATATAATCTATTTCCTTTGCAGCAACAGATGATTGTTCAGCTAGTTTTTTAATTTCTGATGCTACTACTGCAAATCCACGCCCTGCATCTCCAGCTCTTGCTGCTTCGATAGATGCATTAAGTGAAAGAAGATTAGTTTGGCTTGCAATTTGCGTAATTGTATTCATAATAACACTAATCTTTTGTGAACTTGAATTCATTTCATTAATAGCGCTACTTACTCTTGCCGATGCAGAATTGCTTTGCTCATTCTTTTCTAACAATACTTCAACTATTTTGGTACCTTTAACATCTATTTCAGATGCAACATTAAACATAGATATGATATCTTCTATGGAGTTAGATATTTTTTGTAAATTATTAGAAAGATCCATTGTTTTGTTTAAACCGTTGTCTGTTTCTCGAGCTTGAGTAGTCGTTGTATCTGCTATTTCAGTTAAAGCTCTAGAAATTTCTTCAGAAGTTGCAGTTGTCTCTTGAGAAGTAGCTGCTAACGTGTCTGATGATAAAGATAATTCTGTACATATATTCCTTATTTTCAAAACAAGTTGGCTTAAACCTTCTGCCATTTTGTTTTGAGTATCAGAAAGTAGTTGAGTTTCATCTCCTGTTGTTATTTTTGTACGAACAGTGAAGTCCCCTTGACCGATAACAACCATTGATTCTGTAACTATTTTAATTCTTTTTGTAATTCTTCTGATTAGTATAGTAGATATAATTACGAATAAAATTAAAATTATTAAGTCAATTATAATAATCGTTTTCATTTGACTATTTAATTCTTCTTTTATAAATTTTGTTTCCTCACCAACAAAAAACATACCAACAACGTTTCCTTTACTATCTTTAAGTGGAATATATATTGCTTCATAATCTAAACCAGTAATTTTAACACTACCTATATATTCTTTACCTTTAACCAAAACCTCATCAATAACATTTCCTTGGGCTTTTGTTCCTAATATACGTTGCCCATTATCGGTTATATTAGTAGATATTCTAGTATCTTTTGCAAAAATTGTTACAGGTATATCGATTGCTTTATCAATTGAATCTACTATTTCTGTAGAGTCATTTAATATTTTTTCTCCCTTATATAATTTATCTCCTTCAAATTTCCAATCTCCTGGATACATGGTATTAATAAGATTTATACCGTTATTTCCATTGTCATTAAGTTGTTTATGAACTTGATTATATATGGTTTTCTCTATACTGTTTCTCACTACAAATATAACTGTACAACTCATAACCAGCATCGCACCTAGAATAATCACAAGAATCCGAGCATTGATACCTTTTAACTTTGAGTTTTTCATTTTTGTACCCCCTAAAAATTATTTTTGGAATTTATTCAATTTGTTAATATATTATATCACACCTTAATACTTATGTCAATTAAATTCGACATCTTTCGACATTAGTAAGGTCTTTAATTATGTTTTAAAAATATATAAAAGAGTTACTTCTAAATAAAAGTAACTCTTATTTTATAATTTAGTAGCATAATCTAAAGAAACCCATCCACTTGGAGTTCTTCCCCAACTACCATTTATTTCAAGAGCATCAAAAATTGTGCCGTTTATATAACCACCTTTTCTTTTTGCATCCGCAGATAGTTCGTTTAAACTTTTTATTCTATAGTTCATCCCTGGTCCAGTTCTAACATTTACGCCTGATGGTGAATTTACTTTATATCTTCCTAACATATATGTTTTTACTTTTTCATCAATTATAGTTCTATAATTAGCACTATCATAAATTCCAATTATATTTGGAATACCCATATAGTTAGCTGGATCTAATTTCTTAATTAATTTATTATTTGAATCATATTCTCTTATTTCAACATGAGTATGTGGTCCAGTAGAATTACCTGTAGAACCCATAACCCCAACTATTGTTTTTGGACTTACCTCTTGACCAACTGATACATTAATGCTTTTCAAATGTGATAAAAATACTTTTTTAAATCCATTATTGTTCACATCAAATTTTATCGACACATACATTCCAAATCCTTGCTTTTGATTATTTACATTTTCCCAACCTGTATATGATACAGTTCCATCACAAATACTATAAACATTTGGATTTGTCAAGTTAACCATATCTATACCATCATGCCTTCCACTAGTATATACGCTATTAGCTACTCCATACGGATATGTCACATTAAATATACCTTCAAATGGTAATTTAGTTATATATTTCATTGTTTTTCATCCTCCTCTGCTACATCATCCATTGTTTCTATTTTTTCTTCATTCATAATTTATTCCTCCCCCCTATATGTTATGATATATCTTAACATATGTGTACAAAAAAGAAAGCTTGTACCTTGAGTTAAACAAAAAAAAGAAAGTAGATGATTTTTTCATCTACTTTCTTTTCTGTTATTCTACATTTCAGAATTCTCTTCATCATCATTTTCATCATGATGATGATGGCAATCATGATTATCGTTTTTATCAAATGATTTAGTTATGAAACTATTAACTTTCTCCATAAAATCCGGAATTAATTCTACTAATTTATCTATAGGTGTTGTATTGTTTAGTGTAAGTAAATTTGTGCTTCCATCTTTTACAACTAAAAATGCCATTGGTGATATGTTTACTCCCGCTCCACTTCCTCCACCAAAAGGAAGTTTTGTACTTTCTGAATACTTATTTAATTTATTTGTATTAAATTCACTTCCTCCTGCTGCAAAACCGAATGAAACTTTTGATACAGGTATTATAACCGTTCCATCAGATGTTGTTACAATGTCACCTACAATTGTATTAACATCAACCATTGACTCTAGTGACGTCATTGCTGTCACCATTAGACTTTCTATTGGATGTTCCTTTTCCATTTTTCTCATTACCTCTCTTTTTTAATTTAAAAGCGTAGTATACTAGCTTTCTTAGTACAAATATAATATTTGTCAATCTGCCGTACATTATACATTTTAATTTTAATTTTAATTTTATTTCTTTTTCATACGAGGTAATTACATAACTCAAGTTTTCTGTATTTATTTTTTCAATATTTTTGCTAATAAGCATTGCTACTACTGTATTTAAGAATGTTATTATATATGAATTTAAAATATAGTCATTAACATTAATATTAAATTTAAATTCAAGTCTTTCAATTTCTACTTTGCTCAACAATTCCCTAATACTTTTTATAAATAATTTTGCATCAGTAAACTCTATATTCTTTAAATAATTTTTTACTTCTTCTTTTGCTACTTTTTGACTGTTTGTTTCTATTTCTTTTAATTCTTTTTCGTTAAATCTAAAACGTTTCAATTTAATGTATTTTAAAATACTAACATCTATATACAATTCTTCTTCCATAGTTATTTCGATCTTTACTTTAATAAAAAACAGAGAAAAAATAAATAATACCACTATTAAAAAAAATATTTGGAACATATTACCACCAGTAATATTATTTACCTATTTTTTAGTTTTAATCACTTATTTTCAAATTTAGATCTAAATATGGAATAGTTATCCAAAATTCCCCATAAGTATATGGGGCAATTTGATATTTTTCGAAAAATACAATCATTCCATCTCGTGTAAATACAAAGTTATCAAAATTTGTCTTAATAGGTTTAGTTCCATTTTTGAGCATATATGGTAAGTTAATTTCTTTAATTTTATTGTTAGTTGATAAATTTTTATATGCATACTTTGACATTAAATTTAATATATTGTTGTTTTTATTAATCAAAGTATCAATGTTTATAATATAATTATCTTTTATATTATAATTAACTGTAAATATAAATGTGTTTGGATGGGATCCAGCGTAATCCTCAAGTACATGAAATACAAACCCAATATAATTATCATATTTATATATATCAAAATTGGTAAATAACGAGTATTCAATATTATCTTTTATACTTTCTTTAAATATAGAAATTTTACTATCTATTATAATTTTAACCTCTTTATTTAACACTTCATATTTAGTTGTTGGATAATACACCTCTATATTAGAATTTCTATATTTTTCATTAATCCTTTGTACTACATAGTCATCTTGATTTACTATAGCACTAAGCGCTAAGGTTTCCCTCGTGTTTTCATCTTTTGAATTTATTATATTCTTTGTAGCAAAACTAGATATAAGTTTAATAACCGCTATACAAATAAATATAATTACTATAAATATAATAATACTTTTACTACCTATTTTTATTCTATTTTTAAATTGATTAATCATAAAAAAATCACCAATACATTTTATTCATGTACTAGTGATATTATTAATAACTATTATTTTAAAGAAGGTTTATTAAAAATGGTTTAAGTAATACTATTTGATAAATTATTAGAACTAGTAATGTTCCCAGTAATGCACTAAAAATCATGTATATAGTTCTAGTTTTTTCGTTTTCAATTTTTATTTGAGCTATGATTATACTTAAAACGAGTGATACTCCTCCAACAAACATACTTTTAGTAACTAAATATACATATGTTGTCATTGCAAATGCAAGTGTAACTCTTACACTAGGATATGAAACCACATAATCCTTTTTTTTACTAAACATTCCTTTTAATATAACTGCTAAAATTATTACTGCAAATAGAATAGTAAATAAGACGTATAACTTTGAACTAAGTATTGTACTAAGTACATTATTAGTAGCCATATATATTTTATCAACAAACAAAAAGTATGATACTACAACTGCTACAAGTGATGATACAAATACACCACCAGCTGCTATATCTTTTGCTGCCTTTGCTCTATCATCATATTTATCTGTTATTAAATCTACTACATATTCAACAGTTGAATTTATCATTTCAGCAAATATAACAAACCCTATTGTTAAACATAAACATGCAAATTCTGTTTTAGAAAAGTCAAAAAACAAACTTGCAATTAATACAAATAATCCAATTATATAATCAATTCTTAAATTTCTCTCTGTCTTAAATGCACGGACAACACCATCAATTGCATGTCCTATTGCTGTATAGAAATTTTTGTTTTTATGATTTTTAAGTTTTTCTAAATGCTGTTGTTTCTCAACTTCTTTTTCATCATCAGTCTTTTTCATTTACTCGCTCCAATCATGTTTAATATTTCTTCTTCTTTTTTTCTCATTATTACTTTATCTTCATCTATCTCATGATCATATCCGAAGTAGGTGACATATTCCATGTGTTATCATATACAATAATTCTCTTTTCATACCTGTATCATATTCTATTGATTGTCGTCTTACAACATCAAGGCAAATCACTATATCACCTAATTCTATTTGATCAAATTTTATATTTATTAATTCTTCTTTTGTAAATATAGGGAAAGATAATACATCCGTTTCTTTATCTACATTTCTATACTCTTTATTTAGCTGTCTAATTTTGCTTTTACTAACGCATTCAATTGAAACGTATATATCTTTGTTTTTAATATTATCTTGCTCTAACGCTATCTCTATAATCTTATTTATAGCATTTTTATCAATATCTTGTGCTGCTTCTAATACTGTGTCATCAAGATTTAAGTGTAACATTATTACTGCACCCTTTCCACAAACTTACCTATTCTTTCGTTTACGGTAAATGTTTTTTTGTATATTATTGATTCATTCTTTTCTACTATTTCTTCTTTTTCATCTATTAAACTGCCGTTATCTATTCCTTTAATTATCTCATTAATATATGTCTGTGAATCAACATTCGCATTAGTTAAAATATCATCTTTTGTACTAGTAACTTCTTTTTCTATATATTCACTAAAAGTATACCAATCAAAAGATAT
>Ga0123339_10001117_pt1 | contig 18981 bp, 22 predicted proteins | sample lystaG_FD_89956 | JGI IMG/M metagenome (GOLD analysis project Ga0123339, IMG submission 89956) | Glacier valley bacterial and archeal communities from Borup Fiord, Nunavut, Canada, to study Microbial Dark Matter (Phase II) -... | ecosystem: Environmental > Aquatic > Freshwater > Ice > Glacier ... | reverse complement strand
CGGATCATCAAGCGGGCCGGGGTCACGGCGCTGTATGTGACGCACGACCAGGCGGAGGCCGTGGTGATCGGCGACCGCATCGGCGTGATGCGCGCCGGGCGGCTGCTGCAGATGGACACGGCAACGGAGGTGTACAACAGCCCGGCCGACCTGTTCGTCGCGGGGTTCACTGGGTCGTCCAACCTGATCCCGGGCCGCCTGGTGTCGCGGGACGGCGGCTTCGGCACGGTGGACGTGGCCGGCGGCACGCTGCGCGCGCGGCTGCCGGCCAGCATCCCGGCGGGGGCCGCCGTGCAGGTCGCCATCCGTCCGGAGAACATCGTGCTGGACGCGCAGGAAGGGCCGAACCAGGTGCCGGGCCGTGTGGTGTCCGCCAGCTACCAGGGGGTGCAGACCGTCTACACCCTGTCCGCGCTCGATGCCCGGATCGAGGCGGTGGAGATGGGCACCAGCCCGCGCTTCACCGCCGGGGACACCGTGGCCGTCACGCTGCCGCCGGCGCTGTGCCTGGCCTATGCGGCATAGGGACGCGCATGTGGTAGGGTCGACGCCATGGGCCACGTCCTACCCGCCGCAGTGTTGGAGCGCATCCCCGACCTGTGCCGGCAACACCACGTGCGCCGGCTGGACCTGTTCGGCTCCGCCGCCGACGGCCGGTTCGACCCGGCACGGAGCGACATCGACCTGCTGGTGACGTTCGAGCCTGACCAGGGCGGCAGCCGGTTCAGCACCTACTTCGACTTCCGCGATGCGCTCATTGATTTGTTCAAACGCGAGGTGGACTTGGTCGTGGAGTCAACCATCGTGAACCCCTACTTCCGCCGCGAGGTCGAGGATCAACGGGTGCAGCTGTTTCCGTGCGCGTAACATCTCGGCGTGCAGCGAAATACCTCTGGGACGTCGGCCAGGCTGCCGAACGCGTGCTGCGGTTCACCGCTGGACGCACCTTCGACGACTAGATGGAGAATGAGATGATGCGTGCCGCGACTGAGCGGCAGTTCGAGATCATGGGTGAGGCTTTGACCGGCTTGCGCCGGGTTGACCCCGATCTCGCAGCCAGCGTCCCGGACCTGCCTCGCATCATCGCGTTCCGGAACATCTTTATCCACAACTACGCAGAGATCGACGATTCGCGGGTCTGGGAGGTCGTCCAGGACCACACGTCCGAAGTCCTGGCGCTTGCGAACCGCCTGCTCGCCGAATACGGCCCCGCCTAGTCCGTCCCCCAGGCCCGCGGCCGCAACCCCGCGTGGAACCAGCTTACCATCGTGTAGATGTCGTAAACCGGCACCCCCAACTCCGCCTGCATGGCGGCCGCGTAGGGCGGCATGTTCGTGCATTCCAGGACGATCGCGCCCACCTCCGGGTGCCGACGCACAAGGTCCCGCCCGGCGTCCAGCACGTCCTGCCGTGCAAGGCCCACATCCATGTCCTGCGCCTCCGCCCGGATCAGCACGCGGTGGAACTCACGCCCACCCTCGGTCCCCGCAACCGGCACGTCCAGCGGCACCCCGGCCGCCAGCAGGTGCGCGGGCGTCAGCGAGGCCGCGCAGATTGTCACCACCCCGACCCGCCGGCCCGGCGGCAGCATTGCCTGCACCCACGGCACCTGCATCAGGGACGACGTGGCGACCGGCACCCGGACATGCGCCGCCAGTTCGGCCTGGAACAGCGACAGGAAACCGCAGTTGGTGGTGACCGCTTCCGCCCCCATCGCCACCAGCTCCGCCGCCGCGTCCAGGAACCGCGGCAGCAAACCGGCGGCGCCGTCCAGCACCACGCGCGCCGGGGTGGCGCCCTGCACCACGCGATACAACACCGGGAACGGCCAGGTCCCGGCGTGGCCCATGTCGCCGGGGATGCGCGGGAACCGGGCGTCCAGCATCAGGATGCCCAGCGGCGCCCCGTAAACGGCCTTGCCGCCCCGCGCGATACACTTCGTCATGCCGGGCAGCCTAGACCGGGGCGGCATCCCGTCCAATGATGCCGGCGGTGTTCAAGGGATCATGCGATGGACCAGGTCATTGCGCTGCGGCCCTTCGTGCCGGCCCGCGACTTCGCGCTGTCCAAGCGCTTCTACCAGGCACTCGGCTTCCGGCTGTCGCATGACGGCGGTGACGTCGCCGTCATGAAGCTGGGCGGCTTCAGCTTCCTGTTGCAGAACTTCGACGTAAGGGCCGCCGAAGGCATGATGATCCACCTCATGGTCCGGGACGCCGACGCCTGGTGGCGGGAGCTGGACACGGACGCGCTGGTGCGGGACTTCGGCGTGACGCCGCCGCGCGCCCCGGCCCTCCAGCCCTGGGGCCTGAAGGTCGGCTTCCTGTCCGATCCGTCCGGCGTGCTGTGGCACGTGGCGGAGGCGCCCTTCTAGCACCGGCGGCTGTGGGCTATAGCCTCGCGGGCCATGACCCGCCGCTCCCACCTCCTTGCCATTGCCGTTCTGGCCGCCCTGCCGGGCTGCCGGTCCAGCTATTCGCCGGACACCTACGCCTCGGGCGCGGTGCAGCAGGCGGCGAAGGTGGAGCAGGGGGTGGTGGCCGGCGTGCGAAAAGTGGTCATCAGCGCGGACGGCACGTTCGGCGGCGCGACCGGCGCGGCGGCCGGCGGGATAACCGGCGCCCAGGCGCCTGGGGGCGGCGTCCGCACGGCATTGACGGCGCTGGGCGGCTCAGTGGTCGGCGGGTTGGTCGGCAGCGGGCTGGAGAAGGCGACAGGCGACACGCCGGCCTGGGAATACGTGGTCCGCAAGAGCAACGGCGAGCTGGTGTCGGTCACGCAACGTGACCAGAAGCCGCTGGAGCTGGGTGCGAGGGTCCTGGTGATCGCCGGGGCGCAGGCGCGCATCGTGCCGGATTACACGACAGCCGAGCCGAAGCCCGAGCCTCCGGCTGTCGTGGTCCAGCCGCCAGCGGAACCCATGGCCATCCATTGAGGCCCACCCGCCGCAGGCTGGCGCTAGACCCGCCCCCGCAACCGCAGCCACATCATCAACGCCGCATCGACCGGCACTGCCGGCACCTCCCGCAGCCGCCACCACCAGCGCCGCCGCCGGCTCCGTGCCGCTTTGCGCCGGGGCGGCGGGCAGGGCAGGGCTCGCAACCCAGCCATCCGCAGCAGGATCAGGCAGCGCGGCAGGTGGTAGGCGCTGGTCGCCGCATACACCGCCCCGTCATGCCCTTGCAGCAGCACCCGGCAGGCCAGGACCGAGCCGATGGTGTTCCGCCCCGTTGGCTCCAGCCGGATGCGCTCGTCTGCCACGCCGCGGCGGCGCAGCAGGTCCGCCATGACTTCGGCTTCCGCCGGGCCATGCCGGCCGACGCCCCCGGTGGGCATGTAAACCGTGCCAGCCAGCGTCCGCCCCAGCCGGTGCGCCGCGACCACACGATCCATCATCGCCCCGCTGGCAGCACCGCCTGGCCCGACCGCCGCGCCGAAGATGATGATGACCGGCGGCCCCATGTCGCGTGCTACCCAGGTGCTGAAAGCAGGATGCGGTTGACCGACACCAGCGCGTCATAGGTCCCCCGCCATGCCCGGGCGAAGGCGTCCGGCCCCGTCCCGCGCGCCTGCAAAGCCGCCGCGATGCCTGCCACGGTCCGCACGCCGTCGATCTGCCCCAGGATCGCGCCGGCCAGCGGCGGCAACGCGACCGGCACGCGCAAGCCGTCGAACAGGAACGGCAGCGTGCCGTCTGCCCTGATGTTCCGCGCCAGCTCCGCCGCCGGCACCTCCCGCGCGACCGGCACCGCAGCCGGGTCCATCGGGTCTGGCACGGCGGGCGCATCGGCAGCGCGCACGGCATAGATGACATGGGTGCTCATGTTGCCCGTCAGCGCCTCCGCCAGCGCCGCCCGCGCCACCGGGTCCAGCCCGGCGATGCGGGCGCGGAGCCGCGGGTCGGGCAGGTAGGCGGCCGGGTCATACCGCAGCGGCTCCATCAGCGCCGCCGCCCGCAGCCCGGCGCCGTCCAGCAGCGCCATCAGGTCCGGCACGGTGTAGGCGCGGTCCCGCGGGTTCAGCAGCAGGTCGTACAAACCGGCGTCCCCACCCTCGATGTGGTCGCCGAAGTAGCTGTTCCGCCGCAGCCACGCGCTGTCCGGCAGATGCCGCATGACCCGGCGCGCCACGTCCAGCCGGGCGGGCGGGGCCTCGTCCGCCGGCGCCAGCAGCCGCAGCGCGTCTTGCAGCATATAGACGCCGGTGCGCCCGTGCGGCGCATAGAACATCAGGCCCAGCCCCCCGCCCGGCGCCAGCACGGACAGCAGCGCGGCCAGGCCAGCCGCCGGGTCGGGCAGGTGGTGCAGCACGCCGCAGCAGTCGATATAGTCGAACGGCCCCAGCCCGGACCCGGCCAAGTCCAGCAAGGACCCCAGGTGCCAGTCCAGCACAAGCCCCCGCGCCTCCGCCCGCGCCTGCGCCACGGCCTGCGCGGCGGCGGAGCGGTCGAGGTAGGTCACGCCGCCGGGCCGGCCCGCGGTCGCCATCTGCTGCGCCAGCATGATCGCCCCGTCCCCGGTGCCGCCGCCGGCCACCAGCGCGCGCAACGGGCGGGACCGCGGGCGGGCGGCGCCGAACACCCAATGGTCGATCTCACGCAGGTGGCTGGGGCTGCCGACGACCAGCCGCTTCGCCTCGTCCCGCGGGTCCCGCTTGGGGTAAGGGTAGGCCTCGTATTGCGCCGCCAGGGTGCCGTCGGTTGCGTCCTGCATTGCAAACGCATATCCCGCCCCGATGCATCCTGCCAGGACACGTGGATATTTCGGCATCGGGACGGAGGGTGTCTCGAAGTCCGCCAACATGGGCGCGCTGCTGCGGACCGGCCATGCGTTCGGCGCCGCGTTCTGCTTCAGCATCGGGGCGGGCTGGGACGCGCGGGCGGGCCGCCAGGCCGACACCGCCGACACCCCGGCACACGTGCCCCTGTGGCGCTTCCCGGACCTGGACAGCCTGCACCTGCCGCGGGAGTGCGCGCTGGTGGGGATCGAGCTGCTGGACGACGCAGTGGACCTGCCCAGCTTCCGCCACCCGCTGAACGCCGCCTACGTGCTGGGGCCTGAGCGGTCGGGCCTGTCCGCGCCGTTGCGCGCACGCTGCCGCCACATCGTGCGCATCCCGACGCGCTTCGCCCTCAACCTGGCAGTGGCCGGGGCGCTGGTGCTGTATGACCGGCTATTGCAGCACGGGCGCTATGCCGACCGGCCCGTGTCGGCTGGGGGGCCGGACGCGCCGATGCCGGCGGCGGGCGGGCATGGGGACCCGGTGTTCCGACGTAACACGCCGGGCTGGATGGACGCGGGGTAGGCCTGACCCTAGGGGCCAGACCCGCGGATGAACCCCATGCTTGTCCGCCCGGCCCCTGCACCGTATCTCTCCCCCATGCATCCGCCCGCCCGCCTCCTGGCCGCCCTGATCCTCGCCGCCCCTGCGGGGGTCCTGGCACAAGGCCGCCCAGCCCATGCGCCCGTCCACCCCGCCCCGGTGCGGCCTTCAGCCGGCGCGCCGAAGTCCATCGGCAAGTGGGACGACTGGCAGGCCGCCACCCATCAGGAGGGCGGTGCGCTCGTCTGCTACGCCTTCACCAGCCCCATAGCCTCCGCCCCGCCAGTGTCCGGCCGCGGCAACGTCGTGCTGACCGTGACGCAGCGGCCCGGCAGCCGCGACGCGGTCGCCATCAGCGCCGGGTTCGCCTATGCGGGCGGTGCCGAGGTCCAGGTGCAGGTCGATGCCGCGCAGCTGCCGTTCTACACCGCCAACCGCAATGCCTTCGCCAAGGATGGCCGCGCCGTCATCGCCGCGTTCGAGCGGGGGCGCCAGGCCGTCGCCAAGTCGCCCGCGCCGCGCGCTGCCGCCGTGTCCGACACCTTCAGCCTGCGCGGCTTCACCCCCGCCTATGCCGCGATCAACAAGGCCTGCCCCTCACGATGAACGCGATCAACCTGACCGAAGAGGAGCGCACCCGCATCCTCGCCAAGTCCGCCCTGTTCAACCCGCCCCCGCCGCAACTGCCGGACGGCCGGCGGGAGCTGGTGGGGCTGGAGCGGGATGAGCTGATCCAGGAGCTTGCCGCCATCGGCGAGAAGCCGTTCCGCGCCAAGCAGCTCTGGCACTGGATCTACCATCAGGGCGTTACCGACTTCTCCAAGATGTCCAGCATCGCCAGGCCCTTGCAGGAGCGCCTGGCCGAACGCTTCGTGATCGGGCGCCCGGACGTGGCAACCGTGCAGACCAGCACGGACGAGACCCGCAAGTGGCTGTTCCGCTTCCGCGACGGGCAGGAGGCCGAGACCGTCTATATCCCCGACCGCCACGTGGACCGCGGCGCCGTGTGCATCAGCAGCCAGGTCGGCTGCACCCTGTCCTGCCGGTTCTGCCACACCGGCACGCAAACCCTGGTCCGCAACCTGGGCGCCGCCGAGATCGTCGGGCAGTTCATGGGCGCCCGCGACGCCTACAACGAGTGGCCCAGCCCCCGTGGGGAGACGCCCCGGCTGCTCTCGACCATCGTGCTGATGGGCATGGGGGAGCCGCTGTACAACTACGAGAACGTCGCCAAGGCCATGCGGATCGTGATGGACGGGGAGGGCATCGGCCTGTCCCGCCGCCGCATCACCCTCAGCACCTCCGGCGTCGTGCCCATGATGGACCGCTGCGGGGCGGAGCTTGGCGTGAACCTTGCGGTGTCGCTGCACGCCGTCCGCGACGACCTGCGGAACGAGATCGTGCCGCTGAACCGCAAATATCCCATCGCCGAGCTGCTCGCCGCCTGCCGCCGCTACCCCGGCGCCAGCAACGCCCGGCGCATCACGTTCGAATACATCATGCTCCGCGGCGTGAACGACACGGAGACCGACGCGCATGAGCTGGTCCGCCTGATCGCCGGCATCCCCGCCAAGGTGAACCTGATCCCCTTCAACCCCTGGCCCGGCAGCGGCTACCGCCCTAGCACGCGGGAGTCGTTGGAACGCTTCGCCGCCATCGTGCAAGACGCCGGGTTCCCGTCGCCGATCCGCATGCCGCGCGGCGGCGACATCCTGGCCGCCTGCGGCCAATTGCGGACGGACAGCCGGCGCGACGGGGCCGGACGGCCACAAGCTGCCGCTGAGTCCTCACCCGTGTGAGACAACTATTTCTGAGTGCCTGAACCTGTCCTGGATCAGTAAAGCTGCATTTGTGGCAAGATGATTTGATAGGATAGGATTTACTGTGTAGTGGATGGGGTGACGCACCGTCTGGCTTGAGGCTTTGTAGGTTAAGAACAGCATGTCGGGCAGTGGCGACAACCGCACGGTCGAGAAGCTGCTGCGGCAACAGGCCGCCCTGGCTGCGTTCGGCACCTTCGCCTTCCGCGAACCCGACCTGAAGAAGATACTGACGGAGGCTGCCCGCATCTGCGCGGCGTCCCTGGAGGTGCCGTTCTCCAAGGTCTGCCGCTACCGGGCCGACATGGACGACCTGCTGATCGAGGCGGGGTGGGGATGGAAGCTCGGCGTCGTGGGCCGCGTGGTGTCCCAGGCCAACGAGAGTTCGCCGCAGGGGCGCGCCTACGTCACGGGCAAGCCGGTCATCATCCGCAACATCAACACCGCGAACGACCTGGCGCTGCCGCCCTTCTATGAGGAGCATGGCGTCGTCTCGACCGTGGACGTGGTGATCCCGGCCGTCGACGGGGAGGCTTACGGCGTGCTGGAAATCGACAGCACCCAGCAACACCAGTATGACGAGCATGACATCAATTTCCTGACCGGCTTCGCCAACGTGCTGGCAGAGTCGGTCGCCACGGTCGGCCGGGTCAGGGCGCTGCGGGATGCGCTGGAGGCCAAGAACCTGCTGGCGGAGGAGCTGCAGCACCGTGTCAGGAACAACCTGCAGATGGTCAGCGGCATGCTGGAAAGCTACGCCCGGACCGCGCCCGATGGCGAACCCCGGCAAGGCATCAACCGCATCGTGCGCCGCGTGACCACGCTGGCCCAGGTGTATGACAGCCTGCTGGGCGTGGGCCTGAGCGAGACGGTGGACCTGGCCGGCTACCTGCGCGCGCTGTGCGACGGCCTGCCGGGGTTGCAGGCCGACCGCGCCCGTCCCGTTGACCTCGTTTGCCACGCAGAGGCCGTCCAGCTTGGCTTGGACGAGGTGACGGCGGTTGGCATGGCGGTTGCGGAATTGGTGACCAACAGCTTCGACCATGCCTTCCCAGACCGTCCCGGGACCATCACCGTCACCCTGGCCCGCACGGGCGACGACACCGCGACCCTGCACGTCCGGGACGACGGCGCCGGCTTCCTCCCCCAGCCCGGCAGCTCCCGCCACGGCGTCGGCCTGGTGCGCCGCCTGGCCGAACGGGTGGGCGGGTCCCTGGACGTGCATTTCGACGGCGGGACGGTGTGGAAGATGAAGTTCAAGGTGCCGTCCCAGGGAGCCAAGGCGGCCGCCTGACCAGCCTTGCGCGCCTGAACCATAGCCCAACCGATTTTGGGAATGGCGCGGTGCAGCAATCGGCACCTTGCCCTCCATCCCCGCGCGGACGACACTCCAGCCGATGCCTGACACGTCCGCGGCCACAGAGGGCGCCATGCGCCCGACAGATGCTCTCCCCCTTGGGCTGCTGGCGGCTGCCGGGTTCCTGTCCTCCGCCGGCGCGCGGGTGGTCGATCCCCTGCTGCACGCCATCGCCACCGACTTTACGGTCACGGTGCCGCAGGTCTCCATCGTCATCGCCGCCTTCACGCTGCCCTATGGGCTGAACCAGTTGATCTTGGGACCGGTCGGGGACCGGTTCGGCAAGTTGCGGGTGATGTTGGGGGCGCTGGTCGGCTACGCGCTGTTCACCGGCCTGTGCGCGCTGGCCACCAGCCTGCCGGGCCTGACGCTGATGCGTGCCTGCGCCGGCGCGGCCAGCGCCGGGCTGATCCCGGTGGGCATGGCGTATATCGGCGACGCCGTGCCATACGAGCAGCGGCAGGTGACGCTCAGCCGCTTCCTGACGGGCATCGTGCTGGCCCAGACCCTGGCCGGGCCGGTCGGCGGGGTATTCGGCCAGTATGTCGGCTGGCGCGGGGTGTTCCTGGTGCTGTCCTGCCTCGCCATCGCGCTGTCCGTCGCCCTGGCGCGTCGCATACGCGGCTTGCCGGACCGGCGCAGCCACGGGCGCATGTTCAACCCCGACAACTACGTCCGCATGGCGACGCATCCGGTCAGCCGCCTGGTCCTGCTGGCGGCGGCGCTGGACGGCGCCTTGTTCATCGGCTGCTTCCCCTACATCGCGCCCTACCTGCACGAGCATTTCGGGCTGGACTATGCCCCGGCCGGGCTGATCCTGGCGTGCTTCGGCCTGGGCGCCTGGGCCTACACCCGCACGGCCCGGCCGATGCTGGCGCGGCTGGGGGAGGGCGGGATGGTGCTGGCAGGCGGCGTGCTGATGGCCGTCGGGCTGCTGCTGTCCGCTGTCAGCGGCGCTTGGTGGCTGTTCATCCCGGTGGAGCTTGCGCTTGGCCTCGGCTTCTTCATGCTGCACGGCGTGCTGCAGGCCCGCGCGACCGAGCTGCTGCCGCAGGCGCGCGCCACTGCTGTCGCCACCTTCGCCTGCCTGCTGTTCCTGGGCCAGAGCGTGGGCGCGCTCGTGGTAGGCGCCGTCATCGCCCGGTTCGACTATCCCGCCGCCTTTGCAGCCGATGCGGTTGCCGTCCTGCTGCTGACGATCTGGCTGACAGGCATCATCCGCCGTCCCGCCGGGTAGTTGCGGACACGGCCCGCACGACCCATTTCCCTGATATGGATGACACAAAGACGGCCACCATCGACGACCACCTGGCACGTGTGGATGCTGAGCGCACGCCTCCCGCCTCAGTCCCCGACCATCCCAAGTTGCCGCCCGAACTTGACGGCCCCAAGGGGCTGGAGCCGACCCGCTTCGGCGATTGGGAACAGAAGGGCCGCTGCACCGACTTCTGAGCGCCGGCAATGCCTACTCCGCAGTGAGAAACGTACCGAACGCCCGCGGGCTTTCGCCGACCGCGATGCCGCGCAGCACACGGCCGGCAGCCACGTCGATCTCCTGTAGCTTGTTGTCCATCCACACCGCGACGTAGGCCCGCGTGCCGTCCGCCGACATTGCGATCCCCTCGGGGTAGTCGCCCACTGGGATGTCCGGCATCGGGCGGTAGTCCGGCCCGTCGAACACCGACAAGGTGCCGCTATGCTGGTTCGTCACCAGCACCCGGCCGCCATCGGGTGTGACCGCCACCGCATAGGGGAACTCCCCGACCGGCAACCGCTGCACCTCATGCAATAACGTCGAGTCCAGCACCGACACGTCGCCGGACTGCACGTTGGCCACGAACACCCGGTTGCCCTGAACCGTGACGCCGAACGGCGCACGGCCGACGGGGATGGTCGCCAGGGTGGCCAGGGTGTGCAGGTCGATCACAGAAAGGGTGTCGCTTTCGCGGTTGGCGACATACAGCCGCGTGCCGGCCGGGTCGGCCGCCAGGCCGGAGGGGGACTGACCGACGTGCAGCGTGGCCAGCGGCGCGCCAGCCGGGTCCAGCACCGCGACCGTGGCGCCATACCAGTCCGCGACGAACACCCGGCCATCCCGCGCCACCGCCACGCCCAGCGGCCCGGCGCCGGCCGGCACCTCCCGCACGGCGCCCGCACGCTCGATCACGCTGACGCTATGGCCCTCGGGGTTGGTCACATAGACCCGGCGCCCGTCCGGGGACACCGCCACCCCGGCCGGCTTGCTGCCGACCGGCACGGTCCGCAGGACCAGGCCAGTGGCGGTATCAACGACGGACACCGTGTCGTCCCCCTGGTTCGTCACCCAAGCCTCCGCGCCCAGCGCCGGTCCGGCCAGCGCCAGCAGCAGGGCAGGGACGGTGGCCCTCACGCCCGTTCGGCCAGCACCTTCAGGTTGTCCAGCCCGGCGCGGAACACGCCCGCCACGGCCTTGCTGCTGGCGGCGTCGTTCAGGTCGGGCGGTGGGTCGTTGAGCATGTAGCCGCGGTAGAATGCCGCCCGCCACTCCACCAGGCTGCCGCCCGCAGCGCCGTCCCGCACCTCGAACCACGCGACGTAGTTGTTCACCGGCAGCACCTTGGGGTCCACCTTCTCGATCCGGTACTGGTAGCTGTGCGCGGCGGCGTCGTGCTTCACCAGCTCCTCATCGAAGCTGGGGTCGCCCTCCGCCCGCAAGGTCAGGCGGCGTTTCGAGCCGATGTCGTTGCCCTTGTCCGCCGGGCTGCTGGCGATGGCGGGGTGCCAGCGGCTGATGGCGTCGAAGTCGCCGCAGATGGCCCAGACCTGCGCGGGGGTGCGTGCGATCTCGACGGATTGCGTCACTTTCTGCCGGGTCGGGCCATGCGCCAGGGCCGGCGAGGCAACGGCGGCCAACAGCCCGCCCATCAGGCTTCGACGTGGTAGCTGCAGCATGTCCGCCTCCGATCCGCGCTGTCCCGCGCGTGCCCGCCACGTTACCCGGATCGGAGGCAAGCACCAGGCCCAATCAGGCGTGCAGCGTGCCCTTCGCCTTCGCCGCATGGGTCGCGATCGCATCCATCAGCGGCGGGGAAAGGCAATCGTAAGGTTCCAGCCCGATCTCATGCAGGCGTGCCCGGACTGCGCCCATCTGCCCCGGCGGCGTGCCGCCCTCGATGATCGAGGACACAAACGCCGCGAACTCCGGCGCCGCCCAGCCGTGCTCGGACGACAGCTCGGTGTGCACGAAGTCCATGCCGTAGAAGGGATGGTCCTTGTTCTCGATCCGCCCGAACATGTGCACGCCGCAGCCGCTGCACGCCATGCGCTGGATCGCGGCGGAAGCATCGACGGGATGCAGCTTCTCGGCATGCGCCGTCACCGACACCTTGCCGCGCGGCACGACGGCGACGACCGAGAACGCAGCCCCGTCCGGTTTCCAGCACTTCGTGCAGCCGCAGGCATGGTTGAAGGCGGTCTGGGCGCCAACCTGCACGACCACTTGGTCGGTCGCGCAGTGGCAGCGCAGGGTGCCGCCGGCGAACGCCGGGTCGGTCTTGGCGATGCCGCTATCGACGGCGGGATGGATGTGGATCGCGCTGGCCATGGCTGGTCGTCCCCCTGTGCCGGGGCCTGATGCGTGCCAAGCCCCTGGTTCGGGCGCCGCCGGGTGGCGCGCCCACACGGGACGGTACACCCTGGTGCCGGCAACACAACTCATATCGGAGGCAGCGCATGGGCAAGCGCGGATCGATGGCCGTCCTGCTGGCGTGCGAGGTCGGGGCGATGGGCGTTTGGTTCGCCTCCGCCGTCGTGGCGGCGCTGATCCGGGCCGATGACGCCGACGCGGCCGGTGCGGCATGGCTGACCAGCGCCGTGCAGGCCGGGTTCGTGCTGGGCACCGCCGGTAGTGCGTCGCTGTCGCTGGCGGACCGCTTCGACCCGCGGCGGCTGTTCACCGGGTCTGCCCTGGTGGCCGCCGCTGCCACCGCGGCCCTGGCAATGCTGCCGCCCACCGGGCCGCTGCAACTGGTGTTGAGGCTGCTGACCGGCATGTGCATGGCGGGCGTCTATCCCGTTGGGATGCGCCTGGCCGCAACTTGGGCGCGGCCCGGGGCAGGGGGCGACCTTGGCCTGCTGATCGGCTTGCTGGTCGGCGCGCTGACGCTCGGCTCCGCCAGCCCGCATCTGCTGGGGGCGGTGCCGGGGCTGGACTGGCGTGGGGTTTACTGGGTGGCGGCGGCCCTCGCGGCAGTGTGCGGGCTGGGCATCACCCTGGCCGGCGTGGGGCCGAATGCCGCCCGCGCCGCCCGCATCGACCCGGCGCGCATGGCGCAGGCCTGGCGCAGCCGCCCGTTGCGCCTGGCCAACCTGGGCTACCTCGGCCACATGTGGGAGCTGTATGCCATGTGGGCGTGGCTCGGCCCTTTCCTGCTGTCCTCCTTCGCCGCCAGCGGGCTGCCGCAGCCCGGCCCGGCGGCGGAGGGTGCGGCCTTCGCCGCCGTCGCCCTCGGGGCGCTCGGCGCCTGGGGCGGCGGTGCGCTGGCGGACCGGATCGGACGCACCCGCGTCACTGCCGGCGCCATGCTTGCCAGCGCTGCCTGCGCCCTGCTCATCGGCTGGCTGCACGGTGCCGCCCCGGCCCTTGTGGTTGCCGTTGCGGTGGCGTGGGGCATCACGGTGATCGCCGACAGCGCGCAGTTCAGCGCCGCGATTGCCGAGCTTGCGGACCCGGCTTCGGTCGGCACTCTGCTGACGGTGCAGACCTGCCTGGGTTTTGCGCTCACGCTGGTCAGCATCCAGCTTGTGCCTGTCGCCGTCGGATGGATCGGCTGGGTGGGCGCGTTCACCATGTTGGCCGCCGGGCCGCTGCTGGGCGCTATTGCCATGACCCGGTTGCGGCAGGACCCGGCCGCGGCCAGGCTGGCCGGCGGCCGTGGCTAGGGCGAGTCCATCCCCAGCACCTGACCCGTCGCCAGCACCGCCGCGGCGCCGCCGGGCCGCACCGCTTTCCCGTCCAGGGAGATCACATGCCCGCCCAGGGACCGTTTGGCGGCGACGCCAGTGATGGTCCAGCGCATCGTCACCAGCTCCCCGGCATGCACGGCGGAGCGCAGGCGGAAGTTGAAGCCCAGCCCCACCCCCGGCCCCAGCGGCGCGAAGAACGCGGCCACCATCGCCATCATCAGGGACGTGACCTGCGGCCCCGATGCGATGATGCCGCCGAAGCGGCTGCGTGCGGCATAGGCGGCGTCGTGGTGCAGCGGGTTGGTGTCCCCGCACGACGCCGCGAACGCTGCGATGCCCGGCGCGTCGAACAGCACCTGCTTGTCGAAGCTCCGCCCCACCAGGTCCAGGTATGCTTGGTCCGCCATGGCCGGGTTGTCCCGGTTTCCCATCCGGCCCGTCAAGGGGCTAAGCAAGCCAGTCGAAGGAGGCACCCTGCATGACCGACACCATCCTGATGCACCCCATCCTGATACATGAGGCCGACGGCGTTCTGGAGCTTCGCTTCAACCGCCCGGACAAGAAGAACGCCATCCTGGGCGCGATGTACGACACCCTGGCCGCCGCGCTGGACGGCGCCGCGGCCAACCCCGGCATCCGGGCCGTGCTGATCGGCGCAGAGGGCGACGTGTTCACCGCCGGCAACGACATACGCGACTTCCTGGCCATGGCCGGCGGCCTGCAGGACGCGCCACCGGCCCGCTTCATCCGCGCCATCGCCGGGTTCAACAAGCCCCTGGTCGCCGCCGTGCAAGGCCCGGCGGTCGGCGTCGGCACCACGCTGCTGCTGCATTGCGACCTGATCTATGCCAGCCCGGCCGCGACCTTCAGCGCACCCTTCGTCAACCTCGGCCTGGTGCCAGAGGCCGGGAGCAGCCTGTTGCTGCCGGCCCGCATGGGCCATGCCCGCGCCGCCACCCTGCTGCTGCTGGGCGACTCCATCGATGCCGAAGCCGCGTTGCAGGCCGGCTTGCTGTCCGGGATCGTGCCCGCCGATGCCTTGCAGGCGCATGCGCGGGACAAGGCGCGCCAGCTTGCCAAGAAGCCCGCCGCGGCGCTGGCCGCCAGCCGCGCCCTGATGCGCGGCGACCCCGCCGCTTTGCAGGCCCGAATGCGCCAGGAGGAGGACGCCTTCACCCAGGCGCTCGCCAGCCCCGAGGCGCGCGCCGCCTTTGCCGCCTTCCTGGCCCGTCCGCCTCGGGCATCCTAGCACGCGCAGCCTGCCGCTTACGGCACCAGGCTTACTGGGAAGTAATTCAGGCTTGACTTAGCTCTCTCAAGAAGGTGTTACAGGACGACGTGATTCATAATGCCGGCCACAAAGGCTGGACCACAATGGGAGAGACGCCTTGCTGCATCGGACGCCATTCCGGCTGACCCTGCTTGCCTCCGCCGCTGCCATCATCGGCGTCGCCGCCTCCAGCCCGGCATATTCCGCCGCGTTCCAGTTGAAGGAGGACAGCGCCGTCGGCCTCGGCACCGCATTCGCAGGCTCCGGGTCGGCGGCCAACACGCCCTCGACCGTGTTCGACAACCCGGCCGGCATGACGCAGCTGCCCGGCGTGCAGATCGCGCTCGGCGGCAGCCTGATCGTGCCGCAGGCGACGTTCAACGGCACGGCCCGCACCGCCTTCGGCCGGCCCATCACCGGGCGCAGCGGGCTGGACGCCGGCAACCCCGCCGTCGTGCCGCACGGCTTCATCACATGGAAGCCGGACAACAGCCCCTTCGCCTTCGGCCTGGGCATCACCTCGCCGTTCGGCCTGGCCACCAGCTACGCCAGCGACTTCGTTGGACGCTACCAGGCGGACAAGACGGACCTGCGGACGATCAACATCAACCCCAGCATCGCCTATCAGGTCGCGCCCTGGCTGTCGCTCGGCGCGGGCGTGTCGGCGCAGTACGGCCGGGCGGTGTTCGGGTCGTTCATTAACTCCTCCACCGTCGCCACCAGCACCTTCGGCCGGCCCACGTCCTTGCCGGACGGGTATTTCCACCTGCGCGGGGACAACTGGGCGTTCGGCTACAACTTCGGCGCGCTGATCCAGCCGGGGCCGCAAACCAACATCGGCCTGACCTACCGGTCCCGCGTGCAGCAGGACTTCTCGGGCAACGTCGATTACGTGGTGCCGGCGCCGCTGAACCTCAGCTCGCGCTTCGCCGCCTCCAGCGCGAACGCGAAGCTGGTGCTGCCGGACACGGCGGGCGTCAGCATCACCCAGGGCATCGGGCCGAACCTGATCGTCTCGGCCGACGTGAACTGGACCAATTGGAGCCAGTTCAAGACGCTGAGCGCGTTCCGGACCACAGGCGAAACTCTGGCGCAGCAGCCGCAGCACTATGACAACAGCTTCTTCGTGTCGGCCGGCGCGGCCTACAAGCTGTCCGAGGCCCTGACGGTGCGGGCGGGCACGGCGTTCGACAAGTCGCCAGTGTCCAATTCATACCGCACGGCGCGGGTGCCAGATGACGACCGGTATTGGCTGGCCATCGGCGCCAGCTACAAGGTGCTGCCCAACATCACGGTCGATGCCGGCTATGCCCATGTGTTCGTGCACAGCTCCCGCATCGGCGAGACCTCGACCACCGGGGACGTGCTGAGCGGCAAGTATAGCAACGCCATCGACATCTTCTCGCTGGGCACGCGCACCACGTTCTAACACCGAAGGGGCAGGGGATGGACGCTGGGATTGCCGCGGGCCGGCCCTGGCTGGACAACTACCCGGCGGGGGTAGATTGGCATGCGCCTATCCCCGCCGCGCCCCTGCACACCCTGCTGGTCCAGGCCGGGGAGCGTTTCGGCGCCCGCCCGGCCTTCGACTTCCTGGGCCGCCGCACGACCTGGGCGGAGGCCGCCGGCGCCGCTTCGCGCATTGCCGCCGGGCTGCAACGGCTGGGGCTGAAGCGGGGCGACCGCATCGGCCTGCTGCTGCCCAACTGCCCCGCCTACCCCCTGCTGTTCTTCGGGGCGTTGCAGGCCGGGCTGACCGTCGTGAACTTCAACCCGCTCTATACCAACCGCGAGTTGGAGCATCAGGCCCGCGACGCCGGCATCAGCCTGATCGCCACGCTGGACTTGCAGGCGACCTACCCGAAGGCCGCGGCGTTGCTGGCGGCAGGCGTCATGCAGCGCATCGTCGTCTGCCCGTTCGACGCCATGCTGCCCGCCAGCAAGCGCACCCTGTTCCGTATGCTGAAGCGCCGGGACCGCGCACAGCCCCCGCGCGACTCCGCCCATGTTTGGCTGGACGACCTGGCCGCCCCCGGCCCGCCGCCCACGCTGGTCGCCATCGACCCGGCGCGGGACGTGGCTGTCCTGCAATACACCGGCGGCACCAGCGGCGTCCCGAAGGGCGCCATGCTCAGCCACGCCAACCTGTATGCCAACACGGTCCAAGGCCTGATGTGGTTCAAGGGCACCCGGCCCGGCGAGGAGCGGATGATGGCCGCCCTGCCGTTCTTCCACGTCTTCGCCATGACGACCGTGCTGCTGTTCTCCGTCATGGCCGGCGCCGAGATCATCATGCTGCCGCGGTTCGAGCTGAAATCCGCCGTCCGCGCCATCGCCCGGCGCAAGCCGACCTTCATGCCGGGGGTGCCGACGATGTTCAACGCCATCGCCGGGTTCAAGGGCCGGGCCGACCTGACCAGCATCCGGTTCTGCATCAGCGGCGGCGCGCCCCTGCCGCCGGAGGTCAAGGCGCGGTTCGAGGCCCGCACCGGCTGCGTCGTCGTCGAAGGCTATGGCCTGACGGAGACCAGCCCCTGCGTCATCTGCAACCCGCCCGGCGGCCTGAACAAGACTGGCAGCATCGGCATCCCCATGCCCGGCACCGAGGCCGAGTTGCGCGACCCCAAGGACCCCATGCGCCGCATCCCGCAGGGCGAACGGGGGGAGCTGTGCCTGCGTGGCCCGCAGGTGATGCTCGGCTACTGGAACCGGCCGGAGGACACGGCCGCCGTCACCACGCCCGACGGCCTGTTGCGGACCGCCGACATCGCCGTGATGGACGCCCAGGGCTATTTCAGCATCGTGGACCGCATCAAGGACCTGATCCTAGCAGGCGGCTACAACGTCTATCCCCGCATTGTCGAGGATGCGGTCTATCAGCATCCCGCCGTCGCCGAATGCACCGTGATCGGCATACCCGATGCCTACCGCGGGGAGACCGTTAAGGCCTTCGTCGCCCTGAAGCCTGGCGCGTTGCTGACCACTGCGGCGCTGCTTGCGTTCCTCAAGGACCACATCTCCCCCATCGAGATGCCCAAGCACGTCGAGTTCCGCAACACCTTGCCGCGCACGCTGATCGGCAAGCTGTCGAAGAAGGAGCTGGTGGAGGAGGAGCGCGCCAAGGCCGCCGCCAAGGAAGGCTTGACGCCGTCGCTGCCCAACCTTACGTAAACGTCAACCACATGTCTCAAACGGAAGCTATGGCCGACCTGTACACCATTGGTGAGCTTGCCACGGCGTTCGCGCTGTCCCCGCGCGCCATCCGCTTCTACGAGGACCAGGGCCTGCTGTCTCCCGAGCGCGTCGGCGTGCAGCGCGTCTACACCAAGCGCGACCGTGCCCGGCTGCAACTGATCCTGCGCGGCAAGCGCCTGGGGTTCAGCCTGGCCGACATACGCGAGTTCCTGGACCTGTATGACGCCGACCGCACCAAGCACCGCCAGATGTCCATGACGCTCCAGCGCACCCGGGCGCGCATCACCGACCTGGAGCAGCAGCTTGAGGACATCACGATAACCCTGGCCGAGTTGCGCGACATGGAAGCGGAGATTGCCGTTTATACGGGCGCCGCATCCCCGGATGGCGATGCTGTCCCCAAGGCCACGCCATACGAAACGACCGTCAAGAGGACCGAAGCATGAGCCAGACCGCACGCCAGGCCGTCATCGCCGGCTATGCCCGCTCCCCCTTCACCCCCGCCGGCAAGGGCGCCTTGTCCCGTGTCCGCCCGGACGACCTGATGGCGCAGGTGGTGCGCGCCCTGATCGACCGCACCGGGGCGAAGCCGGAGGATATCGAGGACATCATCATCGGCTGCGCCTTCCCGGAGGGCGAGCAGGGGTTCAACATCGGCCGGGTCGTCGGCTTCCTGGCCGACCTGCCCATCACCGCGGCGGGCAGCCAGGTGAACCGCTGGTGCGGCAGCAGCATGACGGCGATACATATGGCGGCCGGCGCCATCGCCGCCGGAGCCGGGGACCTGTTCGTGTGCGGCGGCGTCGAGAGCATGAGCCGGGTGCCGATGCTGGGCTTCAACCCCGTGCTGAACCCGCGCCTGCAGAAGGAGAAGCCGGACAGCTACATCGGCATGGGCATGACGGCGGAGAACCTGGCCGAACGCTACCAGATCGACCGTGCCGCCCAGCAGGCCTTCGCCATCACCAGCCAGCACCGCGCCGCAGCCGCCGCGGCCGGCGGGCACTTTGCCGACGAGATCGTGCCGATCCAGACCAAGGCCGGCGTCGTGGACCAGGACGGCTGCATACGCG
>Ga0123339_10001115_pt1 | contig 19006 bp, 16 predicted proteins | sample lystaG_FD_89956 | JGI IMG/M metagenome (GOLD analysis project Ga0123339, IMG submission 89956) | Glacier valley bacterial and archeal communities from Borup Fiord, Nunavut, Canada, to study Microbial Dark Matter (Phase II) -... | ecosystem: Environmental > Aquatic > Freshwater > Ice > Glacier ... | reverse complement strand
TGCTTCCACCCTTTGAAAGACCGAAATCGGTAATTTTTCTTGCAAACTTTCCTCAAACCCCCAATGGTAAAATCAGAAGGAATGAAATTAAACGGCAGATTCAGAGTCAATAAACATTGCAACTACCTACGGCGCTGGTCGTTATCATTTCAACAACATCAATTTTATATTTGATATACAGATCCGGATTGTGTATTGTGTTAATCACCAACCCGGGTTCCGTTTCACTACACCCGGGTATTCACATTTGACTCCTTCGGAGTCTAAAGCATAATTTCACTCTAAAATGATTTTCAGTTTCTATATTCCCCAACAAACTTCATATTTATTAAATAATTGTGCTTTTACTATAAACCTATTTCAAGACATGTTTAAAACTCAAAAAGTCTTCTATTTTTACTCTTGCCCCCAACTCTTGCCCTAGCTCGAAGACTGTTTGGGAATAATCACCACACAGACAACTAATTGACTAACTCTTACTCTTAGCCTATTTGTATAAATTACTCACGTTACGCAAGGGGCAAAGGACAAATAGACAACTCTATTAATAGACTGAATTGTTCTTTTATCACTTTCACTATTTGGTTTTTTGAGGTCTAATAAGTATTAAAATGCCAATTGACGAATTGTCTATTTGTCTACTTGCCTACTTTGCGTAAAGTAAGTAAATTACTCTAAAAATACCAATTACACGCATGAAAAACATCTCACCAATTCTCTTCTTCTCCTCTTCTCCCCTCCTTGCACCCTGCTCCCCGCCCATTCACCGATTTTAAACTTTTGTTGACCGATCATTTGTATCTTCATAAGAATTAACATCTTATATTTACTTCAAATTAAAGAAGCAGGCAATGGAAAAACATGGGGAACACAAAAGACATTCAAGCCCCTTTTGGGCCTATGTATTGATCATCTTTGGTGTTTTATGGATTCTTGGCAAAAGTGGCTGGGACATTAACCTTCCCGGAATAGGCAATCTTTTTACGGCAATCGGAAACTTCTTTGGCCATCTCACTACTTGGTCTGATGGAGTGAATGTTCCCATACTATTGCTTATTTTGGGAATCCTACTAATAGCAGGCCGCCGTTTTTTGGGAGCCCTGCTGTTGGTGTTGCTGATTATGATCCTCATTCCCCCCTTCCTGATCATCCCGGGAATCCTGCTACTTCTCTTTTTCCCTGTAGTTCTAATCATTATCGGCATTGTAATCCTCACCAAATTATTCTGAAACATCTAAAAACTGCCTTGACCGATCAGATCAGTCGTCTTGCCGATCTGTTGTGGGCCAGTCAATGAAAGTAATTACATTTGTAGCCAAGTAAAACTTACAAATTATGGAACGTAGAAGTGATAAACGGTTGTATGTAGGAATTATCCTGATCGTCTTGGGTATAATTCTGATTCTGGATAAATTAAACCTTATTCCTGAATCAATGGCCGACTTGCTAATTTCGTGGCCAATGCTGTTAATTGGGATAGGAATCTTGTCATTTATTGGAGGAAACCGTCCTGCAGGTACCATTTTGGTTGTGATTGGAGGGTTCTTCATGTTCCCTGATTTCATAGAATACTGGCCCGTGGTTTTAATTGCCGTTGGTATTGCTTTGCTATTTAACAAAGGACATAACGCAATTGCAAGCCCTGTATCGGGTGTGAAGACCCCTCTGGAATATGAATCAGTCCCTAATGACAATATGCACAATACATTTGATGATTTTGTTATCTTCGGAGGACGGGAGGTATTTATCAACTCCCAAAACTTTGCAGGTGGAAAAGCAACCTCCATCTTTGGTGGAATGGAATTCGATTTGCGAAAAGCAAACATGATCCCGGGCGGTGCACTGATTGATTGTGTGAGTATATTTGGCGGCTGTGGATTTAAAATTCCCATGGACTGGAACGTACGCAATGAAGTAACAACCATATTTGGAGCATTTACTGATAAACGGGGCGAAACTTACAGCGAAAAATATTATGACCCTTCTAAAACTATTGTGATTAAAGGAATTTCCATATTTGGTGGCATTGAAGTTAAACACTTCTAACCACCATGGACCATCCACTAACGAATAATTACAGGCTCCTTATTTTCTATACCTTATTCTGGGCAATTATAGGGATAACCAACTTCATCCTCTTGGTTATTTGGTACAATGTACCGTTAATCTATGCCTTGCTGGACACTTCAACCACCTTCATATTGTTCCCTTTGATGGGTTCAAGTATCTGGTACAGTATACGTTACAATAGCTTGGAAGACGTCAGCGCTGGTAGTCTGATCCTGTTCCATTTTATTGCTGCATCCATATTGTGCGCAATCTGGATTTCTATTACTTATGCCATATTTAAACCTTTTATGGACGATGGCAATCAATATCTGGCAAACTCACTCCCCTTTAAAATATTTGGCGGATATGTGATGTATGCTGTATTCCTTGTCTTCTTCTACGCGGTTAATTATTACCAGAGCCTGAAAGAAAAAATCAAGAAGGAAGCCCAATACAAGACCCTCCTTCGTGAAGCTGAATTGCAGGCCCTCAAATCGCAGATCAATCCCCATTTTCTGTTCAACAGCTTGAATTCCATCTCATCACTCACGGTCAGCAACCCTGAAAAAGCACAGGAGATGGTCATCAACCTATCTACATTTATGCGTTACTCGCTGACCCATGAACAAAAGGAAATGGTTACCTTCGCCAGGGAATTGGAAAATATAAAACTTTACCTTGGTATTGAAAAAGTACGCTTCGGAAAAAAGTTAAATACCGAATTTGTGATTGATGAACATTGTCTGGTGGCCGAAATTCCCAATATGATCCTGCAACCATTGTTCGAGAATGCCATTAAATATGGAGTGTATGAAACTACTGATCAGGTGACTATCAAAACCACCTGTCGTTGTGAAGGGAACATTTTAAAGTTTACCATTGTAAACGATTATGATGCCAGTTCCCTTCAGCGCAAAGGCGAAGGAATTGGATTGAGGAACATCCGTAAACGCATGCAAATTACCTATAACCAACCTGATCTGATCAAAATAAAAGATTACAAGACAAGCTTTGAAGTTCAATTAATCATCCCACAAAAACCAACAATGTCATGAGCAAAAAATTACAAACTCTCATTATTGAAGACGAAGAACTGGCCCGCACCCTGTTACGCTCCTATTTAAAGGACCATCCCGACATTGAAATTATTGGTGAATGCGAAAATGGATTCGACGGGGTAAAAGCCATCAATGAAAAGAAACCTGACCTGGTTTTCCTGGACATCCAGATGCCAAAGATCACGGGCTTCGAAATGATTGAACTACTGGATCACAAACCACAAATTATCTTTACTACTGCTTATGACCAATATGCCCTGAAAGCTTTCGAACTTAACGCGGTAGATTACCTCCTGAAACCATTTTCGAAAGAGCGGATGCTGATGGCCATCGAAAAGGTAATTCACCATATTCACAATGCTGAATCCAACATTGAAAAGCTGGAAGAACTATCCAACTTCCGCCCAGGAGAAGCTTACATCGACCGGGTGGTGGTAAAAGACCGGCACAAGATACATATTATCACCGTGGATAAGATCCGCTATATCGAATCGCTCGACGATTACGTGATGATTTATACCCAGGATGGCCGCCACATGAAACAGAAAACCATGAAGTATTTCGAGACCTACTTAGATCCCAAAAACTTTATCCGCATCCATCGTTCGTTCATTGTACAGGTTGATAACATTGCTGAAATACAGCAGTATGAAAAAGATTCATACGTGGTAATCCTCAAGGACAAGGACAAAACCAAATTGAAAGTCAGCAAGACAGGCTACAAGAAAATAAAGGAAGTACTTCATTTTTAATCCTACTGAATAAAATACTTTCAATGGTTAAAATACGATTTTGATCATAACAAAAAAGCAACAGGGGCTTCGGAAACGTAGCCTCTGTTGCTTTTTTTATAAACCAGGTGGGCACATCCGGTTAGATGAAAAACTCATAATCAGAAATTTTATCAAAATAACAGGCAGGTCTTTTCTTCCCTTCAACATATACATTGCATAGTACACGAGTCATATTCTTATCCTACCTTTGTCTTATTTCTGCTTTGTTTAAACAGTATATAAACCGTAAATAAACCGTATATACACCGTATATTATACGTATTTATGTGGTTTATATATAATTTTGATATGGTTTCAATATACTTTATACATGAAAATGATATAACAAATATATGACAAAGATAAAAAATTAACCATGTACAGATAACATGGGAAATTGAAGTGGGCATTGATTTTTGAATTGAAATGGTGGTTAATTTTTCACCATAACAAGTATACCATTATATTCAAAATAAAACTGCTTACTATAAGCGGATAATCAAAATAAATAGGATATATTTACTGATGGATAATACAAATGAGACGAATTATAATTTTAACGGATAGAACATATTGTATGGATGGAATAAATTCCATCTACATTACATGGACGGAATAAATTCCAACCCTACAACATGCCCAAAGCCTAAGGCATTGCATATCAATCTTGTAGGGATGGGTCATGTTGTAACCCCGGATTTTAATCCGTTGCAAAAATCAAATGAATAGAAATTTACTTTATTTTTGATGGGGGTTTAAGATAGGACGCATAAAATGGCTGGGTCATGAGTTATTGATATGTGACACCTAACGATATCATCTTTTATTTAAATCTTGAATTATGAAAGTCAACTGTTATTCATTGAATTTAAAGCACATCCTATTATTTATAATGCTTGCAGTATTGTTTGCAGCCTGTAAGGAAGATTTGCCAAAGGATAGAATAGACTATTTAAAGTTATACAATGAACCAAATTATCCTAAAAAGACAGCAGGGAGGTTCCTGAAGAATATTTCCAGTCAATCTACTATTAATCAGAATGATTTAAACTCCCCCTTTGAGAATGGAGTAAAAGTGGGATTTTTCTATAATCCAAAACACTATGTGGATTACTATAAAATTTATGGTCCTGAAGCCGATAGTGTTGGGCGCGTTGTTAAAATTGAATACAATGTGAACGGATTGGTCTCACGGTTTAAATATTTTGACCTGGACAGTGTGATTGTTGCTTTTGAGTTATTTGAATACTCAACCCAAAATCAATTGAACAGGATTAATAGATATGAATTGGCAGCAGACCTGGTCAAATATGAATTATCCAGTTTTAATAAATTCAGCTTTCCTTCAACAGACAAAATAGAGGAACTCAGGTATCTTAAGTCCAGAAAATTTTCACAACCGTTAAAAGACGTTTATTTATATGATGCAAACGGGAATATTAAAGAAAAACTTTATTATGAAAATGATATACCCTTCCCCTATTCATCAACCGAATTTTATTACAATGATAAAAAAAGGCCTTTCGAAAACCTTGGAGTGCCTGTCTATGAAATGAACTATGACGATTTTCAAAGGTCAGACATCTTATCTAAAAACCTTTCAATTGGTTTCCATTCCTATACCTATGAAAACAGCGATGTGAAAATATCAGTTGGAGATACCATTATGTATGAGATGGTGTATGATAGTTTGGATTACCCGGTTTCAAAAGGTGACAGTATTTATTACAATTATATTGATTTAGAATAAGGAAATCTAACATACTACATAACAAGTTGCAACAATCAGCAAATCATATATTTGCAATCACCAATTTTACGTGAAATTATCGCAGAATTAAAACAAGGAAAAAAGGTATCCACGAATTACACTAATTAAAAACGAATTAAGAAGAAGAATTAGAAGATCGGATTATATCTATGTTGCATTTTTCTTTTTCTAATTCGTTTTTAATTCTTTTAATTCGTGGAAAAGCCTTTCTGTAATAAAACATATTAGTTGATGGTTTTTATCAGGTTCAATTCCAAAGTTATTTATATGATGTTCGTTTCCAGGAAGGTGGGGACTTAGTAACCTTAATAACCAGACTCATACCCCTGAACCCAAACCTTAGTAACCTTTAAGCTTATTGTTTAATGGTTATAATACATCAGACAGTGATCGCCCCGAGAACTTAAGGTGATGTCCCGTATTATTTAAGTTAAATTAAAAAGGTTCAAATTAAAGTTACTAAGGTTATTAAGGTTTAGATTCCAAAGTTTATTAATGTGTGTACTAATCTGAATAACAGCAGCATAAAGGTTTATAAATTCAATTTGTAAAAGGCGAATCTGTTTTTACAACAAGCAGATAGTAAAACCCAAAGAGCTTAAATTGTTTTTTTGAATCTGTTAAAGTAGTTTATTTTGGAAAATAAACTTTAAAGGTTTTTGGATAAAATTACTCTTTAAAAAGAATTAGATGGAACGAGCCTTCAAAAGTTAATTCATCAAAAATTTTAAAGAACCCATCGTTTTAAATGTTATTAAACATGTTTATACCATTTAACTCTTACTTAATTATTGAATTATAGCCTGTTACATTATTAACATTTATTAGTATTAAAAATAATATTTGTTTATAAAAATTTAATATTATACCTTAGTACAATATTTACTGAACAATATAGCAATGATCTTTAATAAATTTGTTCATAAAGCCGCTCTGGAGTACAAAACCCTGACGGTATACTCAAACTGAAGGTTTTGACCCACCTGCAATTATTGACTCAGCATATAGCTGACTCATATGACAAGTATAAGCCCAGAATAGTGAAAGATAGTACTGCTAAAAAATTAATTATAGAACCTTAATAGTTAAGTTTATTAACAACTTAAAAAACAAAATATGAAAATAGCATTAATCCTAATAATTGGTATTACAGTTTGTGCTTGCACAAAAGACAAAGAAGAAGTAATAGTAGAAGTTACTACCAATGAGTACGCCGATATCACAGAAACTTTTTCTATGAATGATTTTGAAGTAGCCAAGGCTTTCATTTTGACAAATGGGGACAGAGGAACATATCGAAATTTTGATAATGACAATCCTCATTACTCATTTAATGGATTTGAAGCCTATTTGAATGCTGAGATAGGGCAAGCTAACATTAATAATGATCCAAACATTTCTGACTTTAACCAAATTACAATAAGAGATAGAAATGCCGATCCTCAATATTATACCATTCATATTGTAAGAAAAGGAGATAGCGCCAAAGAAGGCATTACCAGGCCTGTTGAAGGAATGAAAGAAGAAAAAGTCTACTATATAAATAAGTATGATTATGATATTAATATAATGAAAAATAACTTGAACAGATATATTGAAGTTATAAAAAATAAAAAATAGAAAATTGCAATACTTTATTCAGTAAGGTTTTTGAAGACCACTATATCTAAATGGATTCTAACTATTTAAAGGAGGTACTTTATTAGAGATTGTAAAATGAAATGGTTCTGTATTTTTTCAGAACCATTTCATTTTTAAAAGTATAAAAAGGTTTTTCATAGAAAGGGGATTATTATTTCATGTCAGGATTCAATCAAACCACAAGTTCAATCAAATGCCCCGAGCCTAAGGCTCTTGCATATAAATCCCGTAGGGATAGGTCATATTGTAGCCCCCGATTTTAATCCGGGGGACAATTATAGATACATATTAAAATGCGGGATAAAAGATTTATAGCAGAACATAGGGGTGGGCCTCTAAAAAAAGAGCAGCATATACAATTAATCAAATGGGCCTGCGACTGTGCTGAAAATGTTTTACCTCTCTTTGGTGAAACATTGGATGAACGGCTGAAAAATGCTTTGCTGATTGCTAACCAATGGGCAAAAGGAATGGCAACAGTAGGAGATGCAAGAAATGCATCTTTAAGTGCAATCTCGGTGGCAAGAGAACTTTCCAATCCAACGTCAATAGCTGTGGCCCGTTCAATTGGACACGCTGTTGCCACAGCTCACATGGCTGACCATTCATTGGGAGCAGCCTTATATGCTCTGAAAGCCATAAAAAGTGCAGGTCAATCAATAGATGCAGAAAGAAAATGGCAAAATGAACAATTGCCATCAGAAATCAGGGAGCTTGTTCTAACTTCAAGGAGTTTGAAAGAGGAGGCTTTCAAAGACTTAAGGACAGATTTAAACCATTAATTTCTAAAAATATTTACATAAAAAAGTAGGTTATATTGGATTATATTTATTAGCTTTATATCCTTCTAACTTTACAAGTTTAATGCAATAAAATAAAACCAAAAATCATGAAGAAGCTCTATGGGTTTTTATCAGTCATCGTTTTGCTATCGATGATTGTATTGATGACTAACTGCACAAAAGATGAAACGCCAGTTCCGATTGAGACCCCCGTTATTAAGACTCAAAGCATAGTTGGAACTGTTCAAAAGGGACCATTTGTCAGCGGAAGTTCTGTAATAGTTTTTGATTTACTGGCCGATTTAACAGCTACCGGCAAATCGTACAATGCTACAATTACAGACAATTTAGGAACTTTTGAGCTAAATAAGATTACCTTAAGTTCAAATTATATTAGCTTAAAGGCGGATGGATTTTACTTCAACGAAGTTTCGGGACTAAAATCGGCTGCACAAATTACCCTGTATGCCCTTTCGGATACTACGGATAAAAGTGTTATCAATGTTAACATATTGACGCATCTGGAGAAGGCGAGGGTTGAATATTTGATGAAAAATGCAAAGACCTTTGCTGAATCAAAGATACAAGCCCAAAAGGAAATACTGGCCATCTTTAATATTGAGAAAAGTGATATGAAGACTTCTGAGAATTTAAATATTTCAGAAACAGGAGATGATAACGGTATCTTATTGGCCATTTCATCCATCGTGCAAGGGACTCATTCAGAAGGTGAATTGACAGAATTATTGTCCAATATAAGCAATGATATAAAGGAAGACGGAATTTTAAACAATGAAACCCTGGGGACAGATTTAATCACTCAGGCAATTGTTCTGGATACACTATTAATCAAAAATAATTTAGCCAGGCAATACAACCATGAAGGTGCAGCAGTAAGTATTCCCGGGTTTGGAAAATACATTGCAACGTTTATTTCAAAAACTAAGTTTGTGGCCAGTACACCTGTGGTGACTACCAAGAATATTGTTGGATATGCTCAAAAAGGACCTTTTATCAATGGAAGTTCAGTCACAGTTTTTGATTTGCTATCCGATTTGTCAGCTACCGGTAAATCCTATAATGCTCAGATTATAGACAATAAAGGAACCTTTCAGTTACACAATATCGCCTTAAGTTCAAATTACATTAATTTAAGGGCTGATGGATTTTACTTTAATGAAATTTCGGGTCAACAATCAGCCGCTCAAATTACCTTGTATGCCCTATCCGATATTACTGCTAAAACTGATGTCAATGTGAATATACTTACCCATTTAGAGAAGGCGAGGGTTGAGTATTTAATAAAAAATGGCAAGTCATTTGCTGATTCAAAGATACAGGCTCAAAAAGAGATACTGGCCATCTTCAATATTGAGAAAAGTGATATGCAAACCTCTGAGAATTTAAACATTTCGGAAACAGGTAATGACAATGGAATATTGTTGGCCATATCAGCCATCTTGCAGGGTTATCGTTCAGAAAGCGAGATGACAGAATTACTATCAAATATAAGCAATGACATCAAGAATGATGGTATTTTAAATAGTGCAGCACTAAGTTCGGCATTAATCAATCATGCAAGAACACTGAATGCAGATTCCATTAAAAATAATTTAACGAAACGGTATAGCGAAATAGGAGCAACTGTAACCATTCCTGATTTTGGAAAATACATTGCCAACTTTGTATCAAAAACACATTTCGTCGTTACACAATCGCTTGTAGCTTATCCACTAAGAGGAATACATGGCGCCAATATCCTTTCATTGGCAACGACGAACTATACTCCTGACCCGGGCGCTAACTTTAACCTTGCGGCCTATTTGGCCAAAGGAGCTGCATTAAAAATAAAAATCACCTCCTTAAGTGCGGATACAACTACCATTAACCCAACAGATTCCACTCAAACTGAAATAATTGTTAAAAAAGCCAGCTGGTCTTATGGTTATGGCACTAGCATAAATTGGTCCATTTCAAGTTTTGATGAACTAAATTACACGCAAACATTTACTGCAATAGAATCAGGCAAAACATGTGAATTAGAAATGGGATTTGACAAAGGCACCTTTAGAATAGATTATTTTGAAATGAATTCCATTGTTCCAACAAGAACCAAAATAATTATATGTAATTCCCGGGAGAACTAACAGAGTTACGGATAATATTCAAAATAATATGTCACAAATGAATTCCATTTCTTTTTAAGATGGAATTCATTTGCAATAAAACATTGGGCGGAAGCCTGAAATAAAAAAGTTCTGTGTTTATAGCAGGACTTTTTCTATTTTTGTCAATTAAATGGGAAAGTTTCTATGAATAATTGGTATCTGAATGTGTTTTTATTTGATCCGCTTGCTTTGTTTTCAGGCAATGAAACTGATCCTGAAAAGCTTCAACTGCTGCGGATCATTGCAATACTGGTTATTATACTTGGCCTATTTATGGCCCGTTATGTCTGGAAATTCTTTCAGCAGATAGAAAACCGGAGTCGCTTCTTTTGGTTCCTTAACAAGATCAAGCTGGAGGTAACTCTTGATAAGGACAGGCTTTTTCACCCCCATGTTTTAACAATGACCATTCGTAACATTGGAAAACATGAGGCTGATCTAAATTCCCCCGTGATTGAATTCCGCAAAATATGGACTAAAAGGAAATTCAAAGTCAACGGGATAAAAGGACAGCAAGTCTATCCTCTTTTACTATATCCAGGCATCACTCACGAATTGGAAATTGAAACTGTCACATTTCATCAGTACGACCGGTCCATCAAAAGCTTTTACTGGGCGCGTATTTATGTGTCAGACATAAAGGGACACAAATGGAAATCGAACAAAGTTAAGCTTCGCAAAAGCCTTGTTACTTAAAAATTGCACAGTATATTTTACAACTTTTCCGAAGACAATATTTAATTATCTGAATGTGGATGAGAAATTGGAAATTTAAGGGTATTGATTTTTCGGCTTTCCCTCCTTATGGTGGAGACGATCTGGGGGTTTTGTACACGAAAGAAACAACCAACATGCGTGTCTGGGCACCCTCTGCACAGGAGGTCGAACTGCGCATATACGAACTATGCACCGGAGGGGAAGCCATTCGGATTGATCAGTTTTTGAAGGCTCAAGACGGCACATGGACCCTTGCACTGACGGGGGATTTAAAAGGATACTATTACACCATCCGGGTAAACGATGGCGAATGGCTGAATGAAACCCCAGGCATTGATGCACGGGCGGTAGGAATGAACGGACATCGTGGTTTAATATTTAATCCCGAGGAAACCAATCCGGAAGGATGGATAACTGATCAAAGGGTTGAAACTCTTAGCCCGGTGGATGCAATTATTTACGAGTTACATGTACGCGATTTTTCCATTTCACCCTCGTCGGGAATAGCGAACAAAGGCAAATTCCTGGCATTTACTGAACATGGAACACTATCGCCCAATGGATTGACAACTGGTATTGATCATTTAAAAGAACTGGGAATTACGCATGTGCATCTGCTTCCTGTCAATGATTTTTCATCAGTCAATGAGAATGCACCCAATGAATTGTATAACTGGGGCTATGATCCCCAAAATTTCAACGCTCCTGAAGGCAGTTATTCTACCAATCCAAAAAACACTTCGCGTATCAGGGAGTTAAAGCTGTTGGTTCAATCACTTCACCAGGCAGGCATTGGCGTTATCCTGGATGTGGTTTACAATCATACTTCATTCAACACCCTGTCTTATTTTAATCAAACTGTACCGGGCTATTATTACCGGCAAAAGGCTGATGGCAGCTTTTCGAATGCCAGCGGATGCGGAAATGAATTGGCCACCGAGCGGGCAATGGTCAGAAAGTATATACTCGATTCTCTATATTACTGGGTCACAGAATTTCATATCGATGGATTCCGTTTCGACCTGATGGGAATTTTTGATCTGGAGACCATGAATCTTATAAGGGCCAAAGTTGATGCCATCTCTCCTTCCATACTATTATACGGCGAAGGCTGGACGGCCGACACAAGCCCATTTCCTGAAGAATTGCGGGCTGTTAAAATCAATGTTTCCAAACTAAACCGTATTGCAGTATTTAACGACGACTTCCGCGATGCAATTAAGGGTAACAGCTTTGTTCCACGCAACAAAGGTTTTGTGAGCGGACAGGCTGATCAGGAAGAAACCATCAAATTTGGCATTACTGCCGCCTGCTTCCATCCCCAGATTGTATATGATTATGTGGAGCATTCAAAAAGCCCGTGGGCCAAAGAGCCCTGGCAATGTGTTAATTATGCCTCGTGCCATGACAATTACACCTTATACGATAAACTGATATTGAGCTGCCCGCAAGCCAGTGAGGAGCAACTAAACCGGATGGTAATGATGACTGGGGCACTGGTTTTAACTGCGCAAGGAATCGCTTTCATTCATGCCGGCACAGAGATGGCACGCACCAAATTAGGGAACTACAACTCCTACAAATCGCCCGATTTGATTAACCAGATTGACTGGAACAAGAAATATTCATTTCAAGAAGTGTACCAATATTACCAGGGATTGATCCGTATGAGAAAGAACCATCCGGCATTCAGGATGACAAGTTCGCAGCAAATAAGGGAACACCTGATTTTTTCAAAGGATTATATGCCCGGAGTTTCATCTTATGTTTTGGTCAACCGTGCCAATGATGACTCCTGGAGAACCATTTTGCTGGTCTTTAATGCAAATACCCAAAGTATTCAATTCCCTATAAAAGGCCATATTAAATGGCGAAAGGTAGCTTATGACAATACCATTGACGAAGAAAGTAAAATATATCCCGAAGGAAACGAAATAGAAGTATCTGGAATTTCAATGTTGATGATGGTAGAGGATTAGTAAATTGAGTTCAATAAAAGGAACACTTTGAAGGAGCAGTTTAATTTCCCGAAAGTGTGTTTGGCAATTAAACTTTCATGTTTTCTCCAGAAAGTACCAGATAGTCATAAATGGAAGGCCTTGGCACTCCTATTTCATTTCGTAAGTTCGTAAGTTCGCAATTATACTGTTTAGACCAAATAGCGAAACTGCGAACTTGCGAAACTGCGAAATGAAAGAATTTTTAGTGCCGTTTGTATGAGTAAAATCTGTTTTATGAACGTAAACTCATTTTCTTTTGTTCCAAATCTTTTGTGACAGGCTGAGATTGGTATACTTCCCTTTCGGATTGACAGGGGCCCAAAGCCAAGACGCTACATTAGCTGTAATACGACAATACTGTTGTGTAACCGTTAATATGTCGGATAAATTCTTCCTACACTTCCTCACTTCCTATTTTCATTTTTTCATTTTCACAGTTTCACAGTTTTTAAAGTGGCTGCTGATTGTTGTCCTGAATTTTATAATTGAGTTGGTTAATGAAGTTGAGGGTTAATGGGTTATATAAATATTTCCCTCCTGGCAAAATAAAATGATCCCATTTTGGCACTTGATTTCAAAATGCGTTTTTACGAAATCGGAAGTGAGAAAATGAGAAAATGAGGAAATGGAAAGTTTCAGGCCCGGTAGGATGATTTTATTTCACTCCAAATGTCCGTCCTAATGGGTGTCATTTTTGCACATGCCAGAGGCGTCCTTTTAGGTGTTACACGACAGTAGTGTCGTGTGACACCTAAAAGGACGCTGCGATTTATTAATGGTAACCTATAACATCGAAGGTTTTTATAAATAATATGCACATTCAAAAATAAAACAACTACCAACATGCCGGTTGCAGGTTGTACCCTTGTAATGTTTTAATCAGCAGTCACTTGAATCATTTTTGGGTACAACCAGAGATATTTAAGGTTTTACCCCGAGTACTCGGGGTCACCTCTGCGGTTGTACCCATTTTCAATATTAAATGTTCACAATCAGCTTCTTACATGGGTACAACCTACAACCAACATCTTTCTGTGAATTGAATTGTATTCAATTCACAACTATTATCTGTAACGCGACATCACTGTCGTATAACAGCTAAAATGTGGTAATGGATTCCATTTTGGCGGATGCCAGAAGTGTCACAATAGCTGTCACACGACACTAGTATACATCGAGCAATAAATCAAGATTTGTATAGGGAAGATTGAATTTTTCGGCCAGGGATGAATTGGTCAAAATGCCATTGTAGATGTAAACACCTTTTCTAAAGCCCTTAGAGTCATTGATGTAATTATCAATTCCGCCAATCTCGCCGATAGAAATTATGATTGGAATCAGAATATTGCTCAATGCAATAGAGGCGGTGCGGGCAACAATGGCAGGTAAATTGGGCACGCAGAAGTGGATAACTCCATGTTCGATATAGGTGGGATTGTGGAGGTCGGTGACACGGGTAGTTTCAAAACAACCTCCCTGGCTCACGTTTAAATCAATAATGACAGATCCTTGCTTCATTTTTTTTACCATATCCTCCGTTATATGGAACGGCAGAGGCATTTCAACTGGCATGGCCCCCAGTACAGCATCGGCTGATTTGAGGGCTTTTTTAACTACCTTTGGATAAAACACAGATGTAAAGATGCGCTGATGTAGTTTATCTTCCAATTTTCGCAAAGAACTGATATTATCATCGAACACCTTAACAATCACACCCAGTCCAAGAGCCACGCGTGCTGCATACTCAGCAGCTGTTCCCGAACCCAGGATAACCAGTTCCGCAGGTGTGATACCTGTTACACTTCCCAGTAAAACACCTTTGCCACCATGTGAGTTACTTAAATACTCATTGGCCAAAATAACAGAAGTACTGCCTGAAATCTGGCTCATCAGCTGAACAACAGGTTGGTTTCCATCATCATCCTCAATAAATTCGTATGCAATGTTAATCATTTTTTTCTGCATCAGCTTGCCTATTGAATGCGGACAGTGAGCATTCATCTGCAAATTAGAGATCAGTGCCTGATGGCCTTTGAGCAGATCAATTTCTGCTTCATCAAAAGGCGAAACACGTAAAACAATGTCGCACTCAAAAATTTCCTTGCGGTCTTCCATCACAATAGCCCCCGCATTGACATATTCCTTGTCAGAATAACTGGCTGCCATACCAGCTTCCTTTTCAACAAGTATTTCATGCCCATAAGACACGAGCAGCTCTACCGCCTGGGGAGTCAGGGGGATGCGAAACTCCACTTTGTCCATATCGCAGGGGATTCCTATCCTTATTTTTTTTCCTTTTCTCCGTACCTCAAGCATTTCTTCTTTTGGCAGTCGAAACGTTGAGGTGTTTGGAGATTGTTCGGTCAATTTATCCTTTTTAGTCATGTAGATATGCTGGGGTTAAAGATGGAAAAATAAGGTTGAAAGTCGGGTGACAGATGCTGGAAGCTAAAAGACAGAAGACAGAAGCTGGAAGCTGAAAGTCGGGAGTCCAGAGACGGAAGTCAGAAGTCTGGAGACGGAAGACAAGAGACGGAAGTTGGCAGTTCATGATCATATAATTTTATTTTAAATGCTATCATCATATTCATCAAATCGAATGCGAATTTATAGTGATTTTGAAATTCCACTTCTGAAATATATTCTCTACTTTTGGCTTTATGCAAACATGTTACGACCTCTGCCAGTGAACGTATTGAATAACCCATAAACTTTCTAAATTCCGGATTAGTTTGTCCGATTGAACCTTCTGAAATGTTTAATGCAATTGAATCTACTGCCCTTCTAATTTGGGAACTTAAATTATATATTTCGTCTTTAGAAAACTTCCAGGATAATTTATTGATACTTTCTCCATACTCCATGGTCTTTTGCCAAATAATTAGTTTCTCAAATTTAAATTCCATCATAGATTCTCATATATAATTGAACTGTTCCTCTAATTCACCTACTTCTGACTTCCTGCTTTTAACTTTTAACTTCCAGCTTCCTGCTTCTGACTTCCAGCTTCTTACACTCTCACTGCTTCAAAAATACGATTCCCGTTCTCGGCTTCCTCCATCTTAACTTCAATTATTCCTTCCGGCAATAAAGACTGGATCATTTCAGGCCATTCAATAAAACAGTAATTTCCACTGTAAATATAATCTTCGTAACCCAGATCATAAGCTTCTTCGAGCTTTTTAATCCGATAGAAATCAAAATGATAGATCAAAGACCCTTTATCCGTTGAATATTCATTGATCAAGGCAAATGTTGGGCTTGTTATATTATCCACTGAACCCAGTTCACGACAAAGGGCTTTGATAAAGGTAGTCTTTCCAGCTCCCATAGCAGCGTAAAAGGCAAAGATACGATCTTCCGGGAAATAGTTCAGCAATTGCCTGGCAGTATCCTTGAGAGCAGAAATGTCTTTAATTTGAGTGTGAAACATCAATTTGGTTTTAATGGTGCAAATTAATAAAAATTTGCCAAATATTAATAACACTGACTTTGGTTAAAGGTTTGGATCAAAAAAAATGTATTACTTTTGATTCAGGAAAAACCGAATAATAATTAAAATATGAAGCTGCCTCAAAATTTAAAGTACACCAAAGAACACGAATGGATCAGTGTGGAAGGTGATCATGCTCTGGTTGGGATTACCGCTTTCGCTCAGGGGGAGTTGGGCGACATTGTTTTTGTTGAAATCGAAACTGAAGGAGAAGCACTTGCAAAAGGCGAAACTTTTGGAACCATCGAAGCCGTAAAAACTGTTTCTGATTTGTTTATGCCTGTCAGTGGAAAGGTGTTAGAAGTAAATTCAGCCCTGGAAGATGCTCCTGAACTTGTCAACAAAGATGCTTATGGCCAAGGCTGGCTGATTAAAATTTCTGTTGACAATCCGGCAGATCTTGATGATCTTTTAAGCGCCGAACAGTACCAGGCAATGCTTGAAGCATAATAAAAGAAAGCCCTGAAGTTGAATATCCAGGGCTTTATTTTTAGGATTCTTCAAGCATTGCCTGTTGTCATGTAACCCTTATGATATTGCTTCTGCCATCATGATTGAAAAGCCACCCTGCCTGGAGGCTTCGGTAGTAGCATTTGTAGGAAATGGTACAAGTTACTTTTTATGAAGTATCTCTTGCTATTTCGCCATGATAACTCATATCCAATCTTTCCTTTTCTTCACTTGACGATGCTTTTACCGGAATCAAACAGTTAAAACTTTTTAGTAGAAAAAGTGTAAGTGAAAAGCTATGTACAACAGACAGGAAGATGGCAGCAATCTGTTTGAGAAAAACCATCTGCATCCTCCGTAAAAACAGACCATCGGATGCAGTGGGATTAATGGTGGTAGTTGAAAACAGTCCCACGCAGATGGTATTAATTAGTCCGGCCATTTCATGAACGTCCCACACATCGGGAACATCATCCCATTCTTTATTTTCTTTGAATTTTATTGTCAGGACCCATTCTCACAGAATCAAATTATCCCTGAAAGGTTGCTCGCCAGCAGAATCTTTTGACGTTTCACCTGATGGAACAAAAATAAAATCACTTTCTGAATTTTACCTATGAAAGTGACTTTAGTGGTACAACGAATGGGGAGTATTAGATTTCATTTATGACGATCTGGTACTTTTTGCAGAAAATATGAAAGTTTAATTGCCAAACCCACTTTTAGGAAATGGGGCTAATTCCTCAAAGTGTTCTTTATATCCAACTCACGTTACTATCAGGTTGCTAAAATTATTCCAATTCCAAATAATACGGTAAATAGCAAAGTGGCAATTGATAACTTTTTCAGAAAGGGGTCCAGTAGTCGTGGCTCCTGAATATGGTTGATTCTTACCAGGTCATTGATAAAAAGCGGCAAGGTTACTATAAATAGTATTTGGTAAACTGATTGCATTCCAAGAGCGATAAACCATAAAGCAGTCAACCATCCCAAAACAATCAAACTGGTGTGATAGATCCTACTTTTGCTGCTACCCATTCTTACCACCACGGTTTTCTTACCCGAATTACGATCATTCTCAATGTCGCGCATGTTATTCAGATTCAATACCCCTGTACTGAAAAGTCCGATGCTTATAGCGGGGAGAAAGATTTCAGCATTGAGGTGGTGGGTATTCAGAAAATAGGTTCCTGCCACAGGAAGTATTCCGAAGAAAAGGAACACGGCCACATCCCCCAATCCGGCATATCCATAAGGATTGCTGCCCGCGGTATAACGGTAAGCTGCCACCAGAGCTATGATTCCGAATGCAAGGAAAACGAGAAAGGTCGTCATGTCAAGTCCTTTGGTTCCTTCTGCAATCAACCAGATTCCTGTTACGAGACTCAGCACAATCAAAACCGCCATTCCCGACTTCATCTGGGTGGCAGTAATTTCACCACTTTGAATGGTTCGTTGTGGCCCTACACGGTGCTGGTTGTCGGTTCCCTTTTGCGAATCGCCATAGTCGTTGGCAAAATTTGAGAAGATTTGTATAAACAAGGCGGTGACAATGGCCAGAATGGTCACCCTTAAATTGAACCCGCCATACATATACGACAAGGCAGCTCCCATCAGGATGACCGATATGGCCAGTGGCAAGGTTCGCAGTCGCGCGGCTTTGATCCAACTTTTAAGTGTTGCCATTTTCTGTTTATTGTTTTCCTTTGAAATACCAGGTTTTCAACCATGTTTTGTACATGGGGTCAAGTAATGAAATATGGGTACCCTGAATGTCAATAATTTCCTTGCTTTCGAGCGTGTTCTTTACTCGTAAAACATTGGCCGAAGTCCCTATTTTATATTCATCCAGTGTTTCTTTGGAGCTGAACTTTTCTACTCCGTCAATCATGGCTTTCAGAAAATTAATTTGATAATTGGTTAACTCATCTGTTTTCGACTGAAAAAGTAAACTTAGTTGAGCCACCAATCCCTGAAGAGCTTCCTGAATAATTTCAACTGAACAAATATCCGCTGTCCGAAACCAACTTTGCTGTGCAAGCTGCTGAACATAGTAGGAATGACATTCAGCCAAATCTGCAATCAATGCTGCACAGTCTTTGCT
>Ga0123339_10001114_pt1 | contig 19014 bp, 16 predicted proteins | sample lystaG_FD_89956 | JGI IMG/M metagenome (GOLD analysis project Ga0123339, IMG submission 89956) | Glacier valley bacterial and archeal communities from Borup Fiord, Nunavut, Canada, to study Microbial Dark Matter (Phase II) -... | ecosystem: Environmental > Aquatic > Freshwater > Ice > Glacier ... | reverse complement strand
CTTCTGCTTCTCAAGCAGCTTGCGCTTGCGGCTGATGTCACCGCCGTAGCACTTCGCCAGCACGTTCTTTCGCATAGCAGTGATCGTTTCGCGGGAGATCACCTTGCTGCCAATCGCCCCCTGGATTGGCACCTCGAACTGCTGGCGGGGGATCAGCTTCCGTAGCCGCTTCACCAGGTCGCGGGCCTGGTTGTAGGCTTTGTCGCGGTGGGTGATCAGCGACAGTGCGTCAACTGGCAGGCCGCTCACCAGGATGTCCAGCCTCACCAGGTCGGACTCCTGGTAGCCGATCAACTGGTAGTCCAGCGAGGCGTAGCCCTGGGTGCGCGACTTTAGCTGATCGTAGAAGTCAATGATGATTTCGCTCAGAGGCATGGTGTAGATCAGGATCACACGTTGCTCGTCCAGATGATCCATCTTCTTGAAGGTGCCACGCCGCCCAGTAACCAGTTCCATGATCACCCCGATGTAGCGAGTTGGCACCACCACGCTGATCTCGACCACTGGCTCCTCGATGTGGTCAATACGGCTGAGGTCGGGCATCTGCGAGGGGTTAGACATATCCACCATGGTGCCGTCGGTCTTGTAGATGTGGTACTCTACGCTGGGGGCAGTGGTGATCAGGTTCATGTTGTATTCGCGTTCAAGCCGCTCCTGGACGATCTCCATGTGCAGCAGGCCAAGGAAGCCGCAGCGGAAGCCGAAGCCGAGTGCGCCGCTGCTCTCTGGCTCGTAGACCAGCGATGCGTCGTTCAGTTTGAGGCGATCCAGCGACTCGCGCAGCAAGGGATACTCGTCGCTGGCAACCGGGAACAGGCCAGCGAAGACCATCGGTTTGGCTGGGCGGTAGCCGGGTAGAGCCTCGCTAGCGGGCCGGGCCGCACTGGTGATCGTGTCGCCCACCTGACAGTCCTTGACCATCTTCATGCCCGTAGCGATGTAGCCCACTTCGCCAGGGCCAAGCTGGGCAGCGGCCTTCTGCGCCGGGTTGAAGTAGCCAATCTCTAGAATCTCGCTTGTCTTGTTGTTGCTCATCAACTCCAGGTTCTCGCCTGCCTTCATTGTGCCGTCCACCATGCGGACGTAGGCGATCACCCCCTTGAACGAGTCGTAGTGCGAGTCGAAGATCAAGGCGCGGGGAGGGGCAGCAGGGTCGCCAGTGGGCATCGGTACGTTCTTGACTACCGACTCCAGAATCTCCTTGATCCCCACCCCTTCCTTTGCTGAGGCGTAGATGATGTCCTCAGCGGGCAGGCCGATCACCCGCTCGATCTCCTCTGCCACTACCGCTGGCATGGCCGAGGGCAGGTCGATCTTGTTGATCACCGGGATGATCGTCAGGTTCGCCTCCAGCGCAAGGTACACGTTCGCCAGCGTTTGCGCTTCGATCCCCTGGGTGGCATCCACGATCAGCAGCGCACCCTCGCAGGCGTTGAGGCTGCGGCTCACCTCATAGGTAAAGTCCACATGGCCGGGGGTGTCGATCAGGTTCAGTTCATAATCCACCCCGTCATCCGCAGTGTAAGCCATACGAACGGCGCGAGCCTTGATCGTGATCCCCTTCTCGCGCTCCAAATCCATGCTATCCAGCAATTGGTTGGTCATCTCGCGGTGGCTAACAGTGCCAGTGTATTCCAGCAAGCGGTCAGCCAGGGTAGACTTACCGTGGTCAATGTGGGCAATGATGCTGAAATTGCGGATGTGCTTCTGATCTGCCAAAGTTGTTCCTTCAAAGCTAATATAGGCTAGAGTACCAGATAGGGTTTAACAGAGGAAGTATAAGAAAGGGCAGGGGTAATGTCAAGCTGGCGGCACCACTGGCAAGGCGGCGGCAAGCTGCTGTCTGCCCAAAGGCGCAGGCGGCGGTAAGCTGACCACCACCCCATCTACTGCGCGGCAGACGAAGGTGCTGCTGGGCAGCTTGCTCTGCTCGCGGAAACGATCCACCGCCTGCTCGAAGGCGGCCAGCGCACTGTTGGCTACCAGGTTGACGGTGCAGCCACCCCAGCCCGCCCCAGTGATGCGCGCTCCCAGCACTCCAGGGACGTTCTGCACTGCCGCCACCAGTGCATCGATCTCAGGGGTGCTGGCCTCAAAGTCGTGGCTCATACTCTGATGCGCCTCGTTCATCAGCCTGCCGAAGCCGCGCAGATCGCCTACGACCAGCAAGGCCGCTGCTTGCTGGACTCGCGCGTTCTCGCTGACGATGTGGCGGGCGCGCTTGAGGGCGGTCGCATCGTCAATTAGTGACAGGTCGGCGGCGGTGACATCGCGCAGGCTGGTGATCTGGCGGTCGGGTAGTCGCAATTGCAGGGCTGCTACTGCTGCTTCGCACTCGGCTCGCCGCTGGTTGTAGGGGGCGGTCAGCAGGCTGCGCTTCTGGCCGCTCTCCACAATCACCAGCCGGTAGTTGTCGCCTAGCAACAGGGGAACGTGCTGGTACTTTAGGCTGCGGCAATCTAGCAGCAGCGCATGGTCAGCCCGGCTGAGGGTAACGGCGAACTGATCCATGATCCCGCTGGCTACCCCCACGAACTGGTTCTCCGCCCGCTGACAGAGGAGAGCTAGCTGCTCATCGCTAATCGGCAGGTCGTAAATCGCGCGCACAGCGGCGGCCACTGCCACCTCGACCGCCGCCGAGGAACTGAGGCCCGCCCCCGCTGGCAAGTCGCCACCAAAGGCAATCTCGACCCCACCGAACTGGTAGCCTGCCTCACGCAACTGGGCCAGCACACCGCGTGGGTAGTCGGCCCAATTTGCGATCTGCTCTGGCAAGCCGCGAAAGCTGTCGCTCTGTCTCTTGTCCTGGGCATAGAGGAGTACATTGGCGGGGGTAGGTCGGGCCAGCAAGCGGATGTAGCGGTCAATTGCGCTGGGTAGCACGAAGCCGCCGTTGTAGTCGGTGTGTTCGCCGATCAGGTTCACCCGGCCCGGAGCCTGCACCCGCACTCGTGCTTGCCCGCCAAACTGGGCTGTAAAGGTGGCGGTCAACTCCTGCCAGTAATCAGCATTGTTCATGCTCATAATGTGCGCTCCAAATTAGGGATGCGCTGATTATACCACGAAAGCGGCCCCCAAAAAGCCCCCTCCCGGCAGTGGAAAGGGGCTACCTGCTGGCTAACTCCAATGTGGCGCAGGCTAGCGGGTGGTAGTTACCGTGATCGCGCTGTACTCACCGTGCATCCCTTGCCCCGCACAGGAGACGCTGCCCTCTGCGCCCAAATCCTTCTCGGTCATCAGGCCATAGGCAAGGGTGAAACTCTTGGCCTTGAACTTGACCTCATCCACCGCATAGATCAGGGTGCCATCTACCCACCACTCAATGCGGTTATTGCCCTGGTCGTAGAACAGCTTGTAGCTGTGCTGCTGGCCCGGCTGGGTGCTGAGGCGGTTAGTCTCCTTGAAGATGGCGAAGAACTTGTCCTGCTTCAGCCGCCAGCCCAGGTTGCGGACGAGGCGGTAGAGGCGGGTATGCTTCTGGTCGATCCGTCGATGCTCAAAGTAGATAAAGAGGGAGCGCAAGATAGTGGCCTTCAGCTTTGGGGTGCGCTTCTCCATGTCTATGGGGATGCCCTCCATCTGGGGGAAGGGCAGGCGGGCGTAGATCGCGGCCAGGCGGTCGTCGCTGGTGAAGAAGTCGAGGGCGAGGCCTGTGCCAAAGTCGAGGGCGTTGAACGAAGCAAAGCCATCGCGCAAATCACCTGGCATGGTGTCGTGGCCGGTGGCCGCCATCGTAAACTCAAAGCTGATCGTGCCACCATCCGGTACTGCTACCGGCTGCGCGCTAAAGAGCATCTGCTTGGCGTTGTCTAGCATCTGCACGATAGCCTGGGTGTGCGAGTACTGGCTAACATCCATTACCAGGCGGTCAGCAGTGCCTTCCACCGCCGCGTTGTCGTCGGCGTAGGCGAAGTACTCGCCATCACCATAGGTGAAGCCAGCTTGCACCCACTGTGCGCCCGGCTTGCCGAAGCTATCAAAGCCGCCGACCAGGTACGTTCCCGGCTCGGTGCCAATGGTTGGCTGCTGCGCCCGCCAGCGGGTGTAGTCCGCACTGGTTGCCGTCTCGCTCTGGGCGACTGCTCCACTCTGCTGCTCAAGTTGTTCCAATACGCTTGCCATTGCTGTTCTCCTGCTTGATGAAACATTGTTACATTATTCACATTCTATTATACCAGACAGGAGGTGGCGACGCAAGTAGGTTAGCTGCTCGCGCTTACCCAATCAGCCTGGAAGGTGGCGGTGGCCCGTTGCACTGCCGCTGGGTCGTCCAGCAGCAGGCTGATCTCGCGGCGGCGGTCGAGGCTCTCCGTCGTCAGGTTGAGGCTGCCAATCTGGATCGCGGCTGCGTCGCGGATCAGCAGCTTGCAGTGGGGGCGAGGCTGGCTGAGGGTGCGGCTGAGGAGGGTAGGAGCCAGGGAGTGCAAGCGGGCCAGCAGAGTGCCGCTCGCTCGCTCGCCAAGCAGCAGGCGCACCTGCACTCCCGCATTGGCCCGCGCTGCCAACAGGTCGGCCACGGCGGGGTCGTCGAATTGCTCATGCTGCACATAGAGGCTGTGCTGGGCCTGGTTAATGAAGTTGAAGGTTTGCGCCCGGCTGTTGATCGGACTGACTATCAGGTTGGCAACTTCGCTGGCCGTGGGCTGGCCCTCCTGCTCGCGCCAATCTGCCTCAAATGTGCTAGTGACTGCACTGGCTACCGCCAAGTCGTCAGTTGCTACGCCGTAGTCGCGCACTCCCGGCCAGGCAGCGACGAAGTTGGCGGTGGTGATTACCGTATGTTCACCGTCGGCCACGAAGCACTTGGCGTGCGTCTTGACGAAGTAGGGCGGCGACCAGCGGGCTGCTACCCCTGCCTGGATCAGCCGCTCGTAGACGGGCTGGTTGCCGGCGGTGGCGCGGTCGAGGATCGCCCTCACCAGCACCCCACGGTGGGCCGCTGCGCTGATCGCCTGCTCTACTGCCCCCTGCTCTAGCCGAAAGATGTACACGTCCAGCGTCTGGCGAGCGGCAGCCAGTGGACTGACTAGGGGACTTAGCCCATCGTCGGGCAGGATGAAGAAATTGATGCTCATGTACTCTCCTTTTTGGGGGATCAATTCTTGCTGGCTCTTGCCTGATCCAGCCGTGATTTGCCGGGCAATTGGCACTTGTGATATAGTGGCATATTGCCGCGGCAGTAACTCCGGGCCAGCACAGACGAAGGGTAGTAGATGGATATACTTGAGCAGGCGTGGCAATTTGCGGGCCAGTACCAGACCGAGTTCTGGGATGCGCTCAAGATACACATCATCCTCTGTCTGGCAGCCCTCGCGCTGGCGGTGGCTATCTGCGTGCCGCTGGGGGTCTGGACCAGCCGTCGGGGGCGTGGGACGATGCTGGTACTCAACAGCTTCGGGGCAGCGCGGGCCTTGCCCAGCCTGGCTGTCCTTTTCCTACTCTACCCCCTGCTGGGTATTGGCTTCCTACCGGCCCTGGTCGCCCTCACCCTGCTGGCCTGCCCCCACCTGCTGATTGGCACGGATGTAGGCCTGCGCGGGATCGACCCGGCGATCAGCGAGGCAGGGCGGGGCATGGGGATGTCTCCCTTGCGGCTGCTGCGACAGGTGCAGTTGCCCCTGGCCCTCCCGCTGATTATCGGCGGCGTGCGTAGCGCGGCTGTCGAAGTGATCGCCAGTGCTACGCTGGCCTACCTGATCGGCGCAGGGGGACTGGGCTTCTTCCTTTTCGCCGGGCTGGCCCGCAACCGACCGGAGATACTGCTGGTCGGTGCCATACCGATTGCCCTGCTTGCCCTGGTCAGCGAAGCACTGCTGGCGAGCTTGCAGCGGCTCTTTAAGTACAACTAGTCCGTTCCCCAGGCGGGGGCGGTTGTTCCTGGAAGGAACAGAAAGAGGACACACGATGAAGGCTAAGATGCTGATTGTGGCTTTGCTTGCCGCAATTACTCTACCGCTGGTGGGTTGTGACAACAACAGCAGCACCGCTGCGACCACCAATGGGAAGAAGGTAGTGGTCGCCTCCAAGAACTTTACCGAGGCCGTGCTGATCGGCGAGATGTATGCCCAGTTGCTCGAAGCAAACGGGATCCCGGTAGATAAGACCAAGATCAACCTGAACGATACCGCCCCCGTCCATGCTGCCCTGATCAAGGGCGACATTGACCTCTACCCAGAGTACACCGGCACTGGGTTGACCGTCATCCTCAAGAAGGATGTGATCCCCGACGCACAGAAGACCTACGACACGGTGAAGGCTGATTATGCCAGCCAATTCAAGCTGACCTGGCTTGCCTACTCGCCGATGAACGACACTCAGGCCATTGCGATGAAGAAGGCGGACGCAGATGCCCTGGGGATCAAGACGATGAGCGATTTCGTCGCCAAGTCCGACCAGATCACCCTGCTCTCCACTGCCGAGTTCGACACTCGCCCCGATGGTATCCCTGGCATTGAGAAGGCTTACGGCAAGCTGAACCTCAAGGGGAAGGTTGACCTGGAGAACTCGATCAAGTACAAGTCGCTGGCCGATGGCAAGGGCAACGCCGTGATCGCCTACAGCACCGACGGGGCAATCTCTGGTCAAGGGCTGTTGGTGTTGCAAGACGACAAGAAGCTCTGGCCGCCTTACAACGTCGCCCCGGTCGTGCGTGACGACATCCTCAACACCTACCCCAAGATCAAGGACGTGCTGGACGGACTGGCCCCCAAGATCACCAATGACGCTATCGCCACGATGAACTGGCAGGTGGACGGCCCCACTAAGGCCAAGCCCGCTGATGTTGCCAAGAAGTTCCTTCAGGAGCAGGGTCTGCTCAAGTAAGGCCACAGCCGAGCGGAGGCTGGCTTTAGTGCTGGCAAAGTGAGGGGCGGGCTAACCCTAGTCCCTCGCAGGTCAGGGGAAGCGAGAGAGCGATGATAAGCGAAGCAGTCAGCAACCAGCAGGCGGCTGGCGAACAGGATAGGCCGCAGCCAGTGATCGTCTTTGAGGATGTAAGTAAGCAGTATCCTGGCACTGCCAGCTTCGCGGTTGACCACGTGAGCCTGGCTGTGCAGCCTGGTGAACTGATAGTGTTGCTCGGCCCCAGCGGTTGCGGCAAGACGACCCTGATGAAGATGGTCAATCGGCTGATCGAACTGACCAGCGGGTGGATCTACATCAACGGCACGCCGATTGGCGATGTGCCAGTCAATGCGCTGCGCCGTAGCATCGGCTATGTGATCCAGAACGTTGGCCTCTTTCCACACATGGACGTAGCCCGCAACATCGCGGTGGTGCCAGAGATGGTTGGCTGGGATAAGGCGCGGATCGCCACGAGAGTGGAGGAACTACTGGGCCTGGTTGGCCTGCCCGCCACCGAGTTCGCCAAACGCTATCCCCGCCAACTATCTGGCGGCCAGCAGCAGCGGGTGGGGCTGGCGCGGGCGATGGCCGCAAACCCAGCGGTGATGTTGATGGACGAGCCATTCGCCGCGATTGACAGCATCACCCGTAGGCGGCTACAAGACGAACTGATCCGCATTCAGCGCACGGTGCGAAAGACGATCCTCTTTGTCACCCACGATGTCGAGGAGGCGTTGCGCCTGGCCGACAAGATCGTAGTGATGCGTGAGGGGCAGGTTGTGCAGTATGATACCCCGCTGCACCTGCTTAGTCGGCCCGCCGACGACTTTGTGGCCCAACTGGTGGGCGCGGATGATGTGCTGCGTGGCCTCAGCCTGATTGATGTCGGCACGATCATGCAGCCGCTCAGCCAGCCTCTGCCAGCCGTTTCGGCCAGTGGAGCGGGGCCGAACCTGCAACTGCACAGCAACCTGCGTTACGCCCTGGGCTTGTTCCTGACCAGCGGGGCAGAGCGGATCGTGGTGCAGGATGAGCGCGGGGCAGCGGTGGGCCAGATCAGCTTTGCCCAGGTGCGCCATCTCAGCGTGGGCGGCCACGTGGGGGCAGAGGAGTGAGCTACATCTTCGAGAACTGGGATGTGGTGTTTGGCTACACCCTGGAACATCTCAGCCTGGTTGGGCAAGCCCTGGCTATTGCCCTGCTGTTCGCCCTGCCAGTCGGCGTAGCGGTCAGCCGCGTGCGCTGGCTGGCGACCGGGGTGCTGGCCGTCCTCGGCATCATCTACACCGTCCCCAGCCTGGCTCTGCTTGGCTTCCTGATCCCCTTCACCGGGCTAGGTAGCGGCACCCTGCTGATCGCCCTGGTCGCCTACGCTCAGGTGACGCTGGTTCGCAATATCACCCTCGCCTTCAATGGCATTGACCCTGCTGTGGTTGAGGCGGCCAAAGGCATGGGCATGAACGGCTGGCAGCGGCTCTACCGGGTGGAGTTCCCGCTCGCGCTGCCAGTAATCTTCGCTGGGGTGCGCGTCACAGTGCTGCTGTTGGTTGGCCTAGCAACAATTGGCGGCTGGGTAGCAGCGGGCGGCCTGGGGCGGCTACTCTACACTAGCCTCAAGACAGATGACCTCAATGGGGTGCTGGCAGCAGCCTTGATGCTCTCGCTGCTGGCGATCCTTGCCGATCAGCTTTTCCGCACCATCGAACGCTTCAGCCGCCGCGACCTGCTGGTTAGGCCGTAGGCTCAGAGGCTGCTAGCGTTCATCATGAAGCCGCCGTCTACGGTGAAGGTAGTAGCATTGACGTAGGCTGCCTCGTCGGAGGCTAGCCACGCGGCAAGGGCAGCCACATCCTCTGGCGTGCCGAGGCGGTGCAAGGGGATGGCAGCCTTTAGCTCCTCGATCTTGGCCGGGTCTTGCAAAGTGTCGCTGTTGATCGGGGTGGCAATCGCGCCAGGGGCGATGTTGACCACTGTGATACCCTGGGGGGCAAGTTCAACGCCCAGATTGCGGGCTAGCATTTGGAGACCGCCCTTTGAGGCGCAGTAAGGGGTATTGCGTGGCATTGGCTCATCCTCGTGGATCGAACTGATGTTGATGATCTTGCCACCCTTGCCCGCCGCTAGCATCTGCTTGACCGCCGCCTGGGTGCAGAAGAACGCGCCCTTCAGGTTGGTGTTGATCACCGCATCCCAGTGTGCCTCGCTCACATCCGACAAAGCTTCATCCTTAAACTCGATCCCTGCGTTGTTGATCAAGATGTCTAGCCGCCCATACTTCTCAATTGCCGCCTGCACGATCTTGTAGCAGTCCGCAACCACGCTGATGTCGCCCTGCACTGTGATCGCCGCATCCGGACCGCCTGCCGTCTGGCATTGCTGGGCGACCTGTTCGGCTGGGCAAGCGGACTTGCGGTAGTTGATCACCACCTGCGCGCCCTCCTGAGCCAGCCGTAGGGCGATAGCCGCCCCGATCCCTGTCCCTGCGCCCGTGACCAGCGCGATCTTACCCTGTAGCTTCATAGTCCCTCCTCCTGTGGTTGAGTGGCTGGGGATGCTACCCCCGCCTTGCTGCCATAGCTACAAGCTGCTAAGCACGTTCCGCGCCCTGTGCGTCTTCGCCGCTAGAGTTCAGGTAGTTCGTCTAGACCGCCGAGGCCGAAGTGGCGTAGGAAGGCGGCGGTGGTGCCGTAGAGGATGGGGCGGCCCACGCTTTCCTGCCTGCCGACCTCCTCAATCAGCCCACGTGCCAGCAGGGTATTGACTACCCCGCCACAATCCACCCCGCGCACGGCCTCCAATCCCGCCCGCGTAACCGGCTGGCGGTAGGCGACCAGGGCCAGGGTCTCCAACGCTGGATCGCTCATGCGGCTCTGCGCCTGCGCTCCCGTCAGCCGCTCAATCACCGCTGCCGCCTGGGGTGCGCTGGTCATCTGCACGCTGTCGCCATGACGCAGCAGGCGCAGCCCACGATGGCGGGTAGCTAGCTCGTCTTGCAGGCCATAGAGGGCATCCTCCACCTCCTGACCAGTGAGGCCGAGCGAGGCAGCGATGGCTGCCACCGTCAACGGCTCGCTGCTGACAAAGAGCAGGGCTTCGATCAGGCTGGCGGGCGAGATGGCGGCCAGCAGTTCGTCCAGTTGAGCGCGCTTCTGCTTGTCGTTCATCTTGTCGTTCATGTCGCTATTATAGCAATTCCACCGCTACGCTGTCGAAGCACGCACTCCCCTGCGCCCAGAGGCCCAGGCCGCCTGCGAAGTAGGCAGTATCGCTGGTTTCCACCAGCAGTTCACCGTCCAGGTAGCCACGCAGGATTTGGCCGCGCACTATCACGCGCAATGTTCGCCACTGGCCCGTCTGCACCTGCGTCACCGCCTGCTTGGTGGGGCTGAGTTTGCTGCTAGCGTAGAGGTAGAGGCTGGAGTACTGGAGGCGGCTGTCCACCGTGTAGAGGAAGTAGTTGTTGCGATCCTGGGCGCGAAAGAGCAAGCCCGCCTGTGCGTCCGTGCCGAGCCGCACGCGAGCAGTTAGGTCGAAGTCGCTGTAGAGGTCGCTGCCAACAGCAATGGCTCCCGCCGTTCCCTGCTGGCAAATCCCCGCGCCCGCCAGCAACCGCCAGTCGCCAGCGTAGATCGTAGTGCCTGCGGGCAGGTTGCTGACAAACGACCAGTGATGGGCCAGGCCAGGGGTGAGGGTTGGGTCGTTGAAGCGGTAGTAGACAGTTGGCACTCCACCGCCAACCGCGTCCACGCTGGCAGGGGTGGCTGGGACTGGGGGCTGACTGCCGTCACAGGCGAGCAGCAGGGCAAGCAGGAGAGCCAAAGCGGGTAGTTTAAGTGGCCTGTGCATCTGGTTGTTTTACCTTATCATCCATGCCACAGGCATCAGGCTGGCTGAAGGGCAGGCTGTAGATCACCTCGTCGGTCATCTCGCCCTGGATCAGTTCGGCATCCTTGATGTAGTCGCTCTGCACGAAGCCGAGCCGTCGGACGAGGGCGATGGAGCGGGTGTTGCGGGTGTCGATCCGCGCAATAATCCGACTGAGGGGATAGTTGGCGCAGAGAAAGGCAATCATGGCGTGGCAGGCTTCGGTGGCGTAGCCAAAGCCCCAGTAGCGAGTGGGCAGGGTGTAAGCAAGCTCTGCCACCCAACCACTGTAGATCGTGGCCTGGGTGGTGCCGACTATCGCGCCCTCGTGCAGGCGGATCGCCCAGTTGAGCCACAGTTCGCTGCTGTCGGGTGCCGTACGCCGCTCCCAACTACGGTACTTGTTGGCAAGCTGGCGGAGGCTGCTCGCTGGCAGGCCGTTCTGGTAGCGATAAATCTCTGGGTCGCCCATCAAGGGATAGAGAGCTTCGGCATGGTGGGCGATGAGCGGCTCCAGGCGCAGGCGGTCACTGTCGATCACCGCTTCGGGGTTGACCAGTTGCAGCATGGTCAGCTTTGCCTACCGCTGCGTAGCACCTGGGTCATCGCTTCGCTGCCGTCCTGCATCTGCGCCTCGGCAATTGCGCTGTCGGCGTGTAGCCTCAGCACCTTCGCCTCGTTCTCGCGCCCCTGCGTCTCAAGATAGTCGGCTAGCACGCGATAGCTAGCTGCCAGTTCGTAGGGATAGTCGCGCTCCTGAAGCAGTTCGAGAGCGTGGCGCATATTAGCCTCTGCGCCCTTGACCGCAAGGTTAGCCTGAGCCTGACCCAACACCCGCAGGAGGGTGGCCCGCAGGAAGTGGTCGTCGCTACCGACGCGGGCCAGGCCATCTTCGGCGAAGCTGAGAGCCTCTACTCCTGCACCTTGCCCCACAGCAGTACTAGCTAGACCGTGGAAGATCGCTGCTTGCATCCCCTCCAGGCCAAAGCGAGTGCTTGCTTGTAGAGCCTCCTGGTAGCTGGCCGCCGCCAACGCGAAGTCACCTTTCACGCTGTGGATGCTGCCGAGCAGGGTAAGGGCGGCTACCTGCTGGCGGCGCGAACCCAACTCCGTACTCAAGCGTACGCTGTTCTGGCCGACCCGCTCCGCCTCATCTAGCCGACCTTGCCAGAGGTAGACGTGGCCGAGACTGGTCAACACCTGGGCTTCGCCGAGGCGGTCGCCGAGCGTCCGCATCAGGTCGCGGGCCTGCTCGTCGTAGCCTTCAGCCCGCTGCAACTGGCCGATGATCGCGTAGGTAGTCGCCAGTTCGGCTAGGCAGTAGGCCGAGCCACGCTTGTCTCCGAGGCCGGTATAGAGAGCCTGCGCCTCTTGCAAGAACCAGATCGCCTCCTTAAACTCGTCACGCTGACTGCAAATCTTGCCAAGCTGGAACAAGGCGCGGGCCTGCCCACTGAGGTCTTCGAGGGCTGAGCAGGTGGTGTAGAGCTTGCGGAAGTAGGTTTGGGCCTTCGCCGTCTGGTCACTAGCCAGTGCGATCTCGCCGAGGACGGCCAGCACGTCCGCTTCGCCCTTGCTGTCTTTCGCTGCCTGATAGAGGGCCAGAGCTTCTTCGGCCAACTCGCGGGCCTGCTCAAGGCGGGTCTGGCGGGTATAGACCCCAGCCATCTGGGTCAAGGCGCAGGCACGGTTGCTGTGATCGTTCTGCTGGGCCGCCAGGGTGGCCGCCTCGCCAAGTTCGGTCAACGCCTGCGCGTAGCGAGCCTGCACCTCAAGCATGGTGGCGTGGGAGCAGAGCAGTTCGATGTATTCTTGGGCCAGCGGCACCCCGCTCAGGCGGATCAGGTCGAGGGCGCGGTTGTAGAGGTCAGCAGCAGTGCTGATGTTCTGGCGGCTACGCTCGCGGTCGCCCGCCGTGCGCAGGTAGGTGATCGCGTGCTTGGCCGTGTCGCTGTTGCCGCTCGCCCCCGCTGCCAGGCTCAACACCTCGCGCTCCAGGCGGGCCGCCTGCTCGTAGTGGTAGCCGATCAGGTCGCTGAACTCGGCTACCCGCCCCTTCGCCGTCGCCGCGATCCAGCCCGCCATCACTTCATGCTCCTTGAAGCGGCGGGCCTTCGGCAAGCTGTTGTAGGCAACATCCCGCGCCAGGGTGCTGCGGAAGCTGAACTCGCGTTCGCCCGCAAAGCGGCTGCCGCCCAACCGCTCGACAATGAACTCGCGCTCCTGCAAGCTCCGCAAGGTCGCCTCGGTCGTCGTCCCTGCATCAGGTTGGTAGAGGTGTTCAACAGCCCCGCGCCAGAAGATGCGGCCAACCACTGCTGCCGCCTGCAAGGTGCGCTTGGCCCCCGCCTCCAACCCATCGATGCGCGCCCCGATCAACGCCTGGATCGTATCCGGCACCCGCACATCCGCCAGGTTGACCGACCGCCCACCGCCAATGCCGCTGTCCACCAGCATTCGCACCGTCTCCTCAATGTAGAGTGGGTTGCCTTCGGCTGCTGCCAGGATGTGATCGTGCAGATGGTCAGGCAGGGTGGGTAGACCCGCACTCTGGCTTAGTTCGGTCAGCACCGCCGCGCTATCCGCCTCGTCGAGGGGGGTGAGAACGAGAGTGGGGTAGCTGTTCTGCACCCGCTCGGCCCAGACGCGTCGGGCCTGTGCCTCTTGCACCTCTCCATGGCCCTCTACCAACTCTGGTCGAGCAATGGCGACGACCAGGATCGGCACCCCCTGCGCGGTAGTCAGCAGGTGATCGAGGAAGTCGAGCAGACTGGGGCGCGCCCAGTGGATGTCTTCTACTGCCAACACGAGCGGGGCAAGGGCAGCCTTTCGCTCAAAGTAGCGACGGAGACCCCAGAAGATTTCGTCGCGGCGGTTGTCGCCACCGATGCGGTTGAGCGGGTTCTCTGCTTCTTCCAGGCTGAGGAGGAAGCCGAGGCGGTCGCTGACGGCGGCGATCTCTTGTAGGGTGGCCTTCTCGTCTTGGTCGCCCACCTCGCGGTAGAGGCGCGTCACCTGCTCGTTCAGCTTGCGATTGGCCTCTACGCCACTGTCGTCGTCCAGGATGCCGCAATCCTTCTTGATCATCTCACCGAAGGCGGCATAGGTGTTGCCACTGCCGTAAGGCAGGCAACGACCTTTGAGGTAGTAGACCTGCTCTGGCAGGCCGTCCAGGTACTTCTCGAACTCGTAGAGGAAGCGCGACTTGCCAACCCCAGCAGCCCCGTAGACCAGAGCCAGGTTAGCCTTCCGCTCGCGCTCAACCGCGTGGTAGACCAGCTTGATCGTGGAGAAAAGAGTGTCGCGGCCTTGCATAGGGGCTTCCAGACCGCTGATTTGCCGCTTCTCGTTGCGGCGCGCTTTGACCCCGATCACATCCCAGACTGGCACTGGTTGGGCCTTGCCACGCACGCTCATCGGCGGTAGTTCTCGGTACTCGATAATATCCAGGGTAGCCCGCGCTGTCGTCTCGCCAACGAGGATGTGGCCCACATTGGCGGCGTGCTGCAAGCGGGCGGCCAGGTTGACCGCGTCGCCCATCACAGTATAATCCTGCTCGCGGTTGCCGCCCATGATGCCAGCCATCACCTCACCTGTGTTGATGCCAATATGCAGGTCGAGGGTAAAGCCGCGCTTGTGCTTCAGTTCTTCGCTCAGGCTCTTGATCGAGCGTTGCATCTCCAGCGAACAACGCACCGCCCGCTCTGGGTCATCCTCGTGGCTGGTCGGCGCACCAAACAGCACCATAATGTTGTCGCCCATGTACTTGTCCACCTTGCCGTCATAGCGGTGGACTTCTTTGGTCAGCAGGTCCAGGCACTTGTCACTGATCAGCTTGACTTCTTCGGGGTCAAGTTGCTCGGCCATCGCGGTAAAGCCCGCAATATCGCCGAAGATGATCGTCACTATCTTGCGCTCGTCCTCGCTGCGGCGGGGAGTGTCACTGCTGAAGCGTGGGGTGGGCGGCTCCTCCACCACATTGTATTGGGCGGCGAAGCTGCGGATGGGGCCGGTCAGCGCGGGCAGCCGTGTGCCGCACTCACCACAGTAGCGACTGCTGGGCCGATTGCCAAAGCCGCAGGTGGCACAGGCGACCGCTTCTGGCTCTGGTAGCGGCAAGGCAGAACCGCACTCGCCACAAAACTTCATCCCCCCAGGATTGTTAAAGCTACAATTGCTGCACTTCATCTCGGCACCGCCTCGCATCTGTAACGTTTATCGCATCACTTGCAATTATAAGCAGCCCAACCCCTTGCGTCAAGCTGGAAGTAGGCCAAAAGGAGTAAGGGTGCCGTTGGCAGAATGCTTCCCCCAACCTTGCCAGCCGCCCCACCAGGCTTGTCACTTGCACTGGGGTGCTGTACAATGGGGGTAGAGGACAGTGAAGTTCCCCGCTGGATTGAGGGCATATGACCGACCGTATTCGCCAGGCTTTTGCCGCTGCTCTGTTGGCGTTCTTCATCAACATCTCACTTGCGGCGGGGGCTGGGGCCAACCGCAGCGAGGAAGCGATGCGTATCTGGCTGGCCCGCCCGGCTATCGTGCTTGCCTATGACCCCGACGACATCAGTGGCGAACTGCACTTCATGGCCGACTTTGAGCGCGACCCTTCTGCTGTGACCGAGGAGTGGGCGGCGGATGAAGATGCACCGCCAGTGCTTGCGGGTGAAGATGAGAGCCTGAGCGTGCGGTTGATCCTTGCTGGCGAGTCGGTAGAGAGTCGCCGTTTGGCATATCCCCTAGAAGCGGCGGAGGCACTACCCGACCCCAGCCTGGACTCCAGTGGCTATGACCGCTGGCTGCTCGGCTACCTCTCCCCCCGCCAGGCACTGTACCTGCGAATTGTCCCCAACAGCCTCGAACTAGCTGCCGACGAGTACGACCTGCGCTGGCGCAAGAACTGAGGACGAGCAAAGCGTGGGCGGTGGTGCAAAGCTGGTCGGCCTTGCACCCCCACTAGCCCTGCTTTGCCTTCTGCTACATCACTTCCAACGTGCGGCGCAGTTCGATCACCTGATCGCGCAGCAAGGCCGCCTTCTCGAACTCTAGCTGCTTGGCTGCCGTCTTCATCTGCACCTCCATGTCCTTGATCAGGCGGGTGATCTCGTCGCGGGGGATCGCCAGTTCGCCAGGGGAGATAGTTGCGCCACTGGAGATGTTGTAGGCCGCCTTCTCCTCGGCTACCTTCATGCGCTGGGTGATGTCACGGATGCTCTTGACAATGGTCATTGGCTCAATGCCATGCTCCTCATTGTGCTGCATCTGGATCGCCCGACGGCGGTAGGTCTCGTCAATCGCCGCCTTCATCGAGTCGGTCATGCGGTCGGCGTACATCAGCACCGAACCTTCGACGTGGCGGGCTGCCCTGCCTATGGTTTGCACCAGCGAGTCGCGGGAGCGCAAGTAGCCCTCCTTGTCCGCGTCCAGGATAGCGACCAGCGACACTTCGGGCAGGTCTAGCCCCTCGCGCAGTAGGTTGATGCCCACCACCACGTCGAACACGCCGAGGCGCAGGTCGCGCAGAATCTCGATCCGTTCCAGGGTCTCAATGTCGCTGTGCAAGTACTGGGTCTTGACCCCCATCTCTTTAAGATAGTCGGCCAGGTCTTCGGCCATCTTCTTGGTCAGAGTGGTGACCAGAGCGCGTTGACCGTTTTGCACTCGCTGCTTGATTTCGCCGAGCAGGTCATCTACCTGCCCTTTGGTTGGGCGCACCGTGATCGTGGGGTCAAGCAGCCCGGTGGGGCGGATGATCTGCTCCACCACCTGCTGGCTGTTCTTGAACTCGAACTCGCGGGGGGTCGCGCTGACGTAGACGATCTGGTTGAGGCGCTTGTCAAACTCCTCATAGGTGAGCGGGCGGTTGTCATTGCGCTGGGCAGGCGGAAGCCGTATTCGACCAGCACTTGCTTGCGCGAACGGTCGCCCCCACTCATGCCGCCGATCTGTGGCACCGCAATGTGCGACTCGTCAATGAACAGGATGAAGTCGTCAGGGAAGTAGTCCATCAGCGTCCAGGGGGTCTCGCCCGCGTCGCGGCGACCAAGGTGGCGGGTGTAGTTCTCCACTCCAGAGCAGTAGCCAGTCTCCTGCAACATCTCCACGTCGTACATCACGCGCTGGCGGATGCGCTGGGCCTCGATCAGCTTGCCCTCGCGCTCGAACTCCTTGACCCGCTCCTCCATCTCGGCGATGATGTCTACTACTGCCAGTTCTAGCTTCTCTTGGGTAGTGATGAAGTGCTTGGCCGGGTAGATGTCAATCTTGTTGCGCTCAACCAGCACCTCGCCGGTGAGCGGATCGAAGTCGGTGATGCGGTCGATCTCGTCGCCGAAGAACTCGATGCGGATGCCTAGTTCCTCGTAGGCCGGGTAGACCTCCAGGGTGTCCCCGCGTACGCGGAAGGTGCCGCGCTTGAACTCCATGTCGTTGCGATCGTACTGGATGTCGATCAGGTGGCGCAGTAGACGGTGGCGGCGCACAGCCTGGCCCTTCTGGAGCGAAACTACCACCTTGCCGTACTCCTCTGGTGAGCCGAGGCCGTAGATGCAAGAGACGCTAGCGACGATGATCACGTCCTTGCGCTCGAACAAGGCGCGGGTGGCGGCGTGACGGAGCTTGTCGATCTCCTCGTTGATATCCGAGTCCTTCTCAATGAAGGTGTCGGTGCGCGGGATGTAGGCTTCGGGCTGGTAGTAGTCGTAGTAGCTGACGAAGTATTCAACCGCGTTGTTGGGGAAGAACTCCTTGAACTCGGCATAGAGTTGGGCGGCTAGCGTCTTGTTGGGCGAGAGGATCAGGGCGGGCCGCTGCATCGCCTCGATCACCGCTGCCATCGTGCGCGTCTTGCCGCTGCCGGTCACACCCAGCAAGGTCTGGCCGCGCTGCCCGCTCTGCAAGCCCTGGACAAGCTGCTCAATCGCCTTCGGCTGGTCGCCGCGAGGCTGTAGATCGGAGATGACCTTTAGCTCTGGCATCGTCACTTTCCCCTCTGTATCACTAAATGAGGCACTGTTCGCAGACTATATTATAGCACATTCGTGCGTTATCTGCCAGTCTTTGGGGTTGGGTAAGGACTCATGGCAGTGGGTGTGCCCGGTTGAACTGCTCTATGCTATGCACTGCCTCTGCTACTGCCGCTCGCACTTCCACATCAGGGTCGTCGCGCAAGCGGACGAGGAAGCCGAAGATCACATTGTTCACCCCGGCTTGTACCTCTGCGGACTGGGTGTAGATGAAGGCGAGGGTACGAGCGCACTCGGCGCGTACCATTGGAGCGTCATCACCCAGACCAAGCATCAGGCTGCTCGCAGCACGCAGGTCGGGGTAGCCACGCAGCTTGTGGGCGGCCTCAAGGCGGGTGGCGGCATCAGCCCTCCGCAGCGACAGCGTGTACCCCCACTTGTCACGCTCCCGCTCCCACGCTCGTGTGCCGTTCAGGGTCAGCATGGCTTCGCGGATCAGCAGCAGCAGCCAGATGACCAGCAGGACGGGGGAGATGATCCCCATGATGATCAAGCGGGGGACGGACAGCACCCAGGCCGCCACTGTGATCCACCGCTCGGCCTTCGCTGAGAGCTTAGGTTCGTCTGGTGCAGTTAGCAACTCGTCTTCCTCTGCCACTGTATGCTCCAACCCGTTCTTCAAGCAGCTCACTTACTCTCGCTTCAGCACATCATCCTTCGCCTCATCCTTCGGCTGATCTTTCAGTACATCATCCTTCGCCTCATCCTTTAGTTCATCCTTGCGCTGCGCGCTCAGCCGCTCGCGCCGTTTGCGTCGGCTGTACGGCTGTCCCACCCTGTTCTTGCTGGTGGCTGGCTGATCAACAGCGATCTCATGCCCGTACATCGCTATCCGGGCCATCAGGTATGTGACTCCGCACCAGAATGCTGCGAAGATCGGTAGCCCGATGTCGCCACCGCGTGATCGGGAGACGAACAGGCTGAGAATAACCAGCCCTATCGATATTAGGCAGAACAGCGAGATCAGCGTTGCCCCACCCCATGCCGCCCCCAACGAGTAGATTTCGGCTCGCCGTGGGTTACTGGGATCGTAGACAACGGTAACATCCTCGCCCACTGGTGGGGGGCTTCCGCCCTGGTTGCCAAGCTGTGAGGTAAAGCGTAGCTGCTGGTGGTTGGCCTCGTAGGCGACTACTGGGTAATACTGACGATGGTGTGTGGTATTCCAGGTCTTGATGCTCACTACCTTGCCGCTGGTACGGATGCCGGTGCGGGAGAGGCGGGTCAGCTTGACAAATAGCTGCACGATCAGCAGCAACATGGTCAGGATCAGTACCCCGCT
>Ga0123339_10001113_pt1 | contig 19029 bp, 16 predicted proteins | sample lystaG_FD_89956 | JGI IMG/M metagenome (GOLD analysis project Ga0123339, IMG submission 89956) | Glacier valley bacterial and archeal communities from Borup Fiord, Nunavut, Canada, to study Microbial Dark Matter (Phase II) -... | ecosystem: Environmental > Aquatic > Freshwater > Ice > Glacier ... | reverse complement strand
GCTGATGGAGTGTTTACGGGGAATCTTGGCTCTCGGTACATAGGCGAACTGTTGAGAGTTGTCGAGATTGTTAAACGGAAGAAACCTGATGTCGTGGTAGAGGCGTACGGCGACGCGAGGGCAAGTGATACTGCAGGTTTGATGGATGAGATCGAGCATAAGGGTCTGCAGAAGAATGTTATTTTGAAACGTGGCGTTTCACCCGCAAAAATCCCTGAAATTTTGGCAAGAGGTCGGCTCTTGCTTGCACCGGTTTCCGAAGAAAATCGAATAGGGCATATGGCACCGCATAAAATCGCTGAATATTTCGCGACAGGCGGTTTGGTTGTTGCAACTAACGTGGGAGACCTCAGGGAGATGTTCGAGAACAGGAAAGACTGTTTTCTGGCTGAGAATACCGAAGAGTTCGCGGATATGGTTATTGAGGCGTTGAATCTTTCTGATATCGACAGGAGGGCGATGGGGGAGCGCGGCAGAAAGCAGGCCGAATGCTACGTGAATGCCACCGTCGTCACAAGGAGAATGATAGACTTTCAGCACTCAGTAAATATGAAACCTCGGGATTATTCTTATTCAAAGATTTCTATCGGAAGCTTTTTCCTCTGGTACAAAGGTTATCGCCAATATATAGGTAAACCCTACGTGGGCCCGCTTGAAAAATTTAAAAGGCTGGTAGTAATGGTGCTCCGAAAAGTAGGGCTTAAGCAGCAGGAAAATAGTAACGAAGATGACCATGATTAGATTCCTTCGTCTGCCGAGGGCGTGGGTGATATTTTTGTTGATTGGCAAAAGCTCCGTTGCCGAAAAATCCAACGGGTGGAATTCGAAAATAGAAATGGGAGAGGTACATGCTGGATAAGGTGCACGTCTTTTTCTGTTGCGAGGAGTCTTATTCACTCTTTTCGGGCGAATTTTCGAAATCGCGTTTTGGCGGGGCTGGTCTTCAGATGTATTTGCTGGCGGAAGAGCTTGCAAAAGATTCGACGCTCGATGTAACGTTCGTATTTGAGAAATTGGACGTATCGCAACTGCACCACAATTCGATCAAGCTGGTGTCGACCGAGGCTCCGATTCGCCGTGGTCTCCCATATATATCGAGATTCATAAACAAGGCGCGCAGGCTCGCTCCTTATACCGCGGACGGGGATAAGGTCGTCCTCATGACCATGGCGCCTAATGCGGAGCGACTGGTCGACCTCGGTAAGGAAATCGGGGCGAAGACGATTCTCCGCATCGCATCGGATGCCGATAACATCGCCCCTGTCGGATGTACTCCCCAAAGACAAGAGGAGATCATGGCGGCGATATCGTGCGTGGACGCGGTGGTCACGCAAACCCCTGAGCAAAAAAATGCTCTTTTGAAAGCGAACGGAAAAGAATCGTTCGTCATCGGAAACGGACTCCCAACAGACGGCGCATACGCGAACCGGAATTCCAGGGACTATATTCTCTGGGTCTCCAGTTCGCAGTATCTGAAACGTCCGGGGTATTTCTTGGATCTTGCCCGGATATTCCCTAACGAGAATTTCGTCATGCTGATGCCTCCAGCGGACAAACTGCTAAGTGCGGTGATCAGGCGGCGGGCCGCGAAAATCGACAATCTTACTTTGATAGAGAACCAGATAACTTTCGACGAGAGCCGGAAAATATTCTCGAAGGCGAAATTGTTCATCAACACTTCTGAGGTCGAAGGTTTCCCTAACACGTTTTTGCAAGCTGCCGGCGAAGGTGTCCCAATCGTGTCGATGAGCGTGAACCCCCATAATGTCCTCTCCGAGCATGGTATCGGTACATGCGCCGATGACAATTTGTTGGAATTCTTCGAATTGGTTTCTGAATATCTAAAAGATGAAACGGAATGGGAGGAAGCCTCGAGGGCCGGTACAGGATATTTGAAAGAGCATGGAAACATTGGGTCGGTTGCTTTTAAATATAAGGAGACCATCAACGCATTGGTGCGATAGAGGTCGGTTTGTGTCGGCACAGACGCATGCTCCGGCTATCGAACTTGCGCAAGTTTCAGCCTACGATGTTTTCTCTTGGGCTGTTGCCTGCGCGATGGGTCTTCGAAAATCATCGTACACGTAACTTAGGCTAGAATGATATGGTTGTCCGATTTATGAATTGAGTATAGATGAATAAAGTTGTCGAATTCTTGAGAGAATATCTCCGAATCAACGCCATCAACAGACTGTTTAAGTTCGTCGAAGTAAAGAGATCCGAGATAGCGGGGCTTGTCGGCTTTGCAGTTATATTTGCTGCGCTTGAAGGCATCGGCATATCGCTCATATTGCCGATTCTGCAGTATGCAGAAAGCGGTCAAAGCGCACTTGCGAACAGTTCGAATGCTTATTGGAAAGTGTTGGCGGACCTGCTCGGTAAGGTAGGTTTGAAACCTTCTCTGATAGTTTTGTTGGTTATGGCGTTCGTTCCGATATTGTTCCGAAATGTGGTGTTTTATCTCAATACATGGTATTCATCCGTAGTGACAAGTCGCATCATGCTTCGTCTACGGATGAAAGTCGTCGATGCCGTTTACGATGCCGATCCCGAATTCTATTCTCGACATCCTGTCGGACAACTCGTCGGCGTGGTCATGGGACAAACGGCTACCGCAGGTGCCACTGTTCTATCCGTTATCGGTCTTTTGAGCATCCTGATGCTGATGACCGTATATGTTGCGATTCTTTTGATGCTCTCCGTTCCACTCACCTTCAGTGCGCTTCTTTTCGCGCTTATTGTAGCCCTGGTGAACAAAGTTGTTTTGAAGTGGATATCGGCCAATGCTTTGGAAAATGCTCGACTCAGTCAAAGGCTGATGGCAAAAATCGTCGAGCGCATGGGGCAGATGCAGTTGGTCAAGTTGCGACATACGAAAGCTGATGAAGCGGAGAACATTCGCAGTGTCTCAGAAACCATGAGGGGACTTTCTATCAAGGCGGCAAAAGTCGGCGCGACCGTCGAGGTCGTGGTTGATCCCATACTGATGATCTCGATATTCGTGACATTGTATATAGGAATTGCCGTCTTGGGCTCGACTTTGGCTCAGCTCGGATTGCTTCTGGTAATGCTTACGCGGCTCAATGCAAAGACGAAAGAATTCAACGCTTCGCTTCAGACGATATCGGCAAACGCCGCAGGGGTGAAGCTCGTGCAGGAGATGTACAACGCCGCCCAAGATGCCAATGTCATACGATCAGGGGAAATTGATTTCGTCCATCTTGAGAAAAGCATCGAATTCAAATCGGTCGATTTTGAATACCCCGATGTGCATTCGGCCGATGGGGCCCTTATATCCCATGGGAAAAAGGTTCTTAACGGTGTGAGCGCGAAAGTCGAAGCCGGTTCTTTTACGGCCCTTGTGGGTCGCTCGGGGGCGGGGAAGTCCACATTGGTCGAACTGATTCCGCGTATGCGCGATGTGACTTTAGGTGCGATAGAATTCGACGGAGTCGATCTCAAAGATTTCGATATCGGCACGTTGCGCCGGGGTATCGGCTATGTCACTCAAACGCCGATGCTTTTCAACGATTCGATCTATGACAACATCACCTACGGGTTGGGATTCGAGCCGACAGACGAGCAAATTCGCGTGGCTTTGGAGAAGGCTTATGCGACGTTCGTCTATGATCTTCCCAACGGCCTCGAATCAAAACTTGGCGATCGGGGAGTGCGCTTCTCCGGCGGAGAGCGACAGAGGATAGCGATGGCGCGCGTTCTTTTGGAGGATGCCGATATCTTGGTCTTCGACGAACCGACGAGTGCGCTCGATTCTGAATCGGAAGGTTATATTCAAAAAACGCTTAATGATCTCCATGGCGAGAAGACGTTGATCGTCATCGCCCATCGTCTTGCGACTGTCGTCGCCGCAGACCAACTTCTGGTTATCAGTGATGGGCAGATAGTCGAGCGAGGTCGGCATGACGAACTCGTAAAAGCAGGCGGAGCATACGCACACCTCTTCAATAGCCAACTCATAGGAACAGACGGACAAACACAGGCATCATAGACTACGAAAAGTTGTTTTTGACGTAGAAAATGTCACGGCATGTGCGCAGTGCTACAATCGTGTTAGTTTTGAACCAATTTGGGAGAGATATATGACTAAACTTTTCGAAGGCAAAAGAATCGTCGTTACCGGTGGCACCGGTTCGCTCGGACAGGTGCTCACTCGTCGCTTGATGAGCGGTGCCGAAGGCGTTCCCGAAAGTGTGACGGTTTTCTCTCGCGATGAGGCGAAGCAGCACTATATGCGCCTCGATTTCCTGCAGAAATGTACTGCGACAGATGAAGTCATCTATGAAAACTCGCAGCATGCCTTGAAGTTCATGATTGGAGACGTTCGAGATTACGCGAGCGTCGTGCGTGCGATAAAAGATGCCGATATCGTATTTTCGGCCGCGGCCCTCAAGCAGGTGCCTTCATGCGAGTATTATCCGTGGGAAGCCTGTCGAACCAATATCTTCGGACCGGAGAACATCGTCCGCGCAATCGAAGAGCATAATCTTCCAGTCGAGACCGTCGTCGGAATATCTACCGATAAAGCCTGCAAGCCCGTCAATGTGATGGGTATGACCAAAGCGATTCAAGAACGTGTGTTCATCAACGGAAACCTTCGAGCTCCCGGTACGCGCTTTATCGCGGCTCGTTACGGAAACGTTTTGGCGTCCCGCGGCTCGGTCGTCCCTCTCTTTCTCGACCAAATCGCCGCAGGCGGTCCCGTCACCATCACTACCACGGACATGACACGCTTTTTGCTGACGCTTGAAGATGCGGTCGACACGATATTTGCCGCAGTCCGCGCGGCAAAACCGGGTGAGACATATATCCCGCGTTGTCCCAGCGCATTGATGACCGACCTTGCAGATTTTCTCATTGCCGATAGCGGTGTAGAGAAGGTCGTTACAGGAATCCGCCCCGGCGAAAAAATCCATGAGGCGCTCCTCTCCGATGAAGAGGCACAGCGCACCGTCTTCGGTTACGAAGGCTACTATGCGTTGCGCCCCATGATTCCAGAACTCGGCGAACCCGTGACCGAACCGGCGCTTGTCGGAGCTTACAGCTCGGACAATGCACTCATGACTCCTGAAGAGTTGTCGAAATTCCTGACCGAAAAAATCCCCGATGTTATCGGCCAGCGTTACTTGGAGTCGTAAATGACAAAAGTAATCACCATTCTCGGTACGCGTCCTGAAATCATCCGCTTGTCTCGTGTCATAGCGGTACTCGACGACTTGCTCGGCGAGGATCATATCCTCGTGCATACCGGGCAGAATTACGACGACCGGCTCAACGGTCTCTTTTTCCGGGAAATGGGTGTGCGCGAACCCGATGTTTTTATGGGCATTCGCGCGGATTCCTTCGCCGACCAAATCGGCCGGATGCTTGTGGCGGCCGAGGAGCTTTTTGTGAGTGAGAAGCCCGACACGGTTTTGATTCTTGGTGATACCAATACGGGAATCTGTGCGTTCGTCGCAAAACGCATGGGCATTCGGGTGTGTCATATGGAGGCGGGAAACCGCTGTTTCGACGATCGTGTGCCCGAAGAGGTCAATCGTCGCGTCATCGATCATTCCTCGAGTGTTCTGATGCCGTATACCTATCGAAGTGCTGAGAATCTGGTGCGTGAGGGTATTGAACGTCGACGTGTTTTCGTCACGGGCAATCCGATAAAAGAAGTTCTCGATTATTACGCACCACAGATCGATTCCTCGGATCCTTTTGCCGAATTCGGCGTGGATTCCAAAAAGTATTTCCTCGTGACAGCGCATCGCGCTGAAATGACCGATGACCCGACACGGCTCGCCTCCCTCATAGATGCCCTCAACGCAGTGGGGAAGAAATACGATATGCCGGTGTTGGCTTCGCTTCATCCTCGGACGAAAAACAAAATGGAGGAGTACGGTATCGAAGCCGGCCTCGTCCGTTTTGTGCCGCCTATGGGTCTTTTCGATTTCGTCCATCTGGAGAAAGAAGCGTTTTGCGTGCTGAGCGATTCAGGCACTGTCCAAGAGGAGTGCTGTATTTTCGGGGCTCCCACGGTGACTATGCGTGACGTCACCGAGCGCCCGGAGACCATCGAATGCGGGAGTAATATCTTGGCAGGAGTCGAAGCAGAACGCATTTTGCCGGCTGTCGATATCGCCGTTCGAAACGCGGGCAACTGGACGCCACCTGCCGAATACATGGCGGAAAACGTTTCCGATACCGTCGCTCGAATCGTGCTGGGGATGGTCTAAATGCGCGTTTTAGTCCTCGGAGCCGGCGGAATGCTCGGCCATGAGGTTATTCGCGTACTTGCACCCGACTTCGATGTGTGGGGTGCGTGTCGTGATGCGAATAAATTGCCGACGCTCGCAATCGAGCCGAACAAAATCCTTTCGGGACTCGATGCGATGCATCCTGAATCGGTGCACGATATTCTTTCAAAGGCGAAACCCGATATCGTTATCAACGCAATCGGTATCGTCAAGCAGAAAGATGATGCCAAAGCCGCGATTCCTTCCATAACCGTGAACAGCCTCTGGCCACATGTCTTGAGTCAGGCATGTGCCGATGTCGGAGCGCGGATGATCCACGTGAGCACTGATTGCGTATTCTCCGGTCATACCTGTCCGGAGGGCGGGTACCGCGAATCAGACACGCCTGACGCCTATGACCTATACGGTAGATCGAAGATGCTCGGCGAAGTCGTCGAGATGCCCGATACACTGACGATACGTACTTCGATCATCGGGTGGCAGCTCGGCCCGCAAACAAGTCTCATCGGATGGTTTGCGGCGCATCGTCATGAGCAAATCCAAGGATTCACAAAGGCGATATTCAGCGGATTGACGACCACGGCGCTTGTCGAGGTCATGCGCGATGTGGTGTTCGAGAGACCCGATCTCTCGGGACTTTATCACGTCTCCGTTGCGCCGATCGATAAATACACGTTGCTGACTTCGCTTGGAAAACAGTGCGGATGGGATGTCGATATCACGCAGAATGCGAGTCTCGTGGTCGATAAGACGCTCAACTCCGAGCGATTTCAAGAGGTGACAGGCTGGACTCCGCCAAGTTGGGATTCCATGCTCGTGGACATCGCTTCGCGTAAGCCGGAATAATCATAGATTTCTAAGACGAGGATAGTTATTAATGTATGAAGTCGGAAAGCACACGGTCATTGACGAAACGGCGCAAATTGGCAAAGGCACCGTTATCGGCAACAGCGTCACTATTTATCCCGGGACCGTCATCGGTGCTCAATGCACCATTTCGGATTGTGCAGTACTAGGGAAAACGCCCAAACTGACTGCGTTATCTACGGCTGCGCGTGATGAATTGAAGCCCCTAACTATTGGCGATAATTGCAATATCGGCGCTCATACTGTTCTTATGACTGGGACGACTATCGGTGACGACTGTTTCGTTGGCGATGGGGCGGGCGTGCGTGAACGATGCTTGGTTGGTGACAACGTTGTTATTGGCCGCGCGGTAACCGTTGAAAATGATACAAAGATCGGCTCACGAACACGAATACAAGCGGGCGCTTATATTACAGCGTATGTCACTGTTGAGGAAGATGTGTTTATTGCGCCTATGGTCGTCACCACAAATGATAACTATATGGGTCGAACCGAAAAGGTTAAAGAGATGAATGGTTGTACCATCAAAAGAGGAGCGCGCATCGGTGGTGGCGCCCATATTCTTCCCAACATTGTAATCGGTGAAGATGCTTTTGTCGCAACGGCCTCGATTGTTACGAAAGATGTTCCACCAAGAAAAGTGGTTATGGGCGCTCCCGCTAAAATTTTGAGGGATGTACCTGATGATGAGCTATTGGAGAATCAATGATGTCGGTGCCTTTGCTTGATTTAACAAAACAATATTTCGAACTTAAAGGTGAGTCGGATGCTCTTTGGCTTGATGCGATGGAGCATGCGTCATTTGTCAGCGGTCCGCGCGTGAAAAAATTTGAAAAGGATGTCGCTGAATACGTTGGAGTTAAGCACTGCATTTCTTGTGGGAACGGAACGGACGCGCTTTTTCTTATCATGGAGGCCCTCGGCATTAAGAAAGATGATGAGATAATCACCACTCCGTGGACATTTTTTGCGACGATCGAGTGTATTACCCATTTGGGTGCAAAGCCGATTATGGTCGATATCGAACCTGGCACCTTCAATATCGATCCCCAAGCCATTGAGAAAGCAATCACTCCACGCACCAAGGCGATCGTTCCCGTGCATATTTACGGGCAGATGGCCAATATGGACGAAATCAACAACATTGCCGAGCGCCATAACCTCTTCGTCGTTGAAGATGCCTGTCAGGCGATGGGCGCGGAGTACAAAGGTAGCATGGCAGGATCGCTATCAGATGCTGCTGCTTTTAGTTTTTTTCCGACAAAAAATCTCGGTTGTGCTGGAGATGGCGGTTGTATAACTACTGATAATGACGCGATAGCTGAGCGCGTCCGCCTTATCGCAGGGCATGGTATGCCCAGAAAATATGTTCACACGGAGTTTGGCGTAAATTCAAGGCTGGATGCACTCCAAGCAGGTTTACTCTCGCTGAGGCTGACGAAACTTGACGAGTGGAATGAACAGCGCAAAGCAGCTGCTGATTATTACGATGAACAGCTCTCAGGTGTTGGTGACCTTGTAACCCCGGTTGTGGTAAAAGACAGGAAGCATATCTATCATCTCTATATTCTTATCACTGAGAATGCTCCCGAATTGCAAAAGCACTTGGGTGAGCAGGGCATAGGTTCGGCGCTATATTATCCTATAGCGATTCATGAGCAAGATTGTTTTAATCGACTCGAGGGTTTTGTCAAGCCTTCGCTGCCAGTTGCTGAATATTGTGCAAACAAAACAATTGCTTTGCCGTGTTTTCCTGGCATCACCATCCCGCAGCAAGATGAGGTCATTACTGCGGTGAAAGCATTCTTTGTCTGAGCTGGATTACCTGCACAGCTTTTCAATGCGATCAACGAGTTCTATGGCCCTTAAGCCATCTTCTCCCGATACCGTGGGCCGAGTATGGTTAAAGACCGCATTATAAAAATCGTCCTGCTCGCGACGAAGCGGTTCTCCGCCCCGATCAATCGTTGGGATTTCAATAATGCTGCTTTGCGTGAAGAGGGGCTTGCCATTATGGGATTCGTAGGAAACCTCCGCCTGGCGCTTTATCTCGATATCTTGTCTCAAAGTGTCGGTGATATAGTAACGCTCTTTTTCGGAAACCGTGATTCTGCGAACCTTATCTTGTGTAATGCGCGAGGTTTGAAGCGTTGCAATACAGCCATTATCAAATTCGATGACGGCGCTTACAGCATCGATTGTATCGCTGAATACTTTTATCCCGCTTGCTGAAACATTGGTGGGATTACCTTTTGAAAGCCAACAAGCCAAATCAATGTCATGGACGGTTAAATCATAAACGACGCTATCTTTGATGCGAGGGGTATAGGGCGAGAGACGTTCAATCGATATCATTTTTGGTTCATCGACAAGTTTGGAAAGCGTGCTAATCGCCGGGTTGAATCGTTCTACGTGTCCCACTGCGAGAATGACATTTTTTTCACGAGCTGCCTGAACGATACCCCTTGCGATCTCGGGTGTTTCAGCTAAAGGTTTTTCGATAAGAAGATGCACGTTCCGGTTGATGAGCTTATGCGCAGTTTCCGCGTGGTATTGAGTTGGATTTGCGACAATGGCAACGTCAATCTCCGGGAGTTCTTCTATTGAGGCATATATCGGTACATTGAATTTATCAACTACGCTATGTGCCCGTTTCGTGTCGGGATCGACAACGCCCACGAGTTCGGCATCAGGATGCGTCGACATAATGCGAATGTGATGACGCCCCATATTTCCTGCGCCAAAAACAACCCCACGGAGTTTTTCCATTTGGTCCCCTTGAATGATTTTCCTACGTTAGCAACAATAACAAAAGAATAATTGCATATGCCATAATGGCACGTGTGCTATGACATAACAATTGCTACGGTAATGATTAATTACGACAGTATCATCAAGCGGAGGCAAGTGAATGAGGGTCTATTTTTCACACGATGATGCGGTACCGATGTTTTCAGGCAGCATTGGCGGCCGATTCGGTGGTGCAGAAATGCAAATATTCTCTATTGCAAATGTTTTGTCAAAATATGAGGATGTCTCTGTCCATTTCTTGGTAAGCAATCAAAACATTATGCTCCCTCATGGCGACCCTGTTCAATTTGCATATAATCCTACGCTGATCAGTAAAGGAATTCCGCTTATCAGTAGAGTGATAAATGAGTCTAGGGAACGGAAAGCATATCCGTATGTAACTGGTGAAATTTTTGTTCACACCATTGTAAATGAGAATATATTTGTGAATTTTGAACGTGCAAAAAAACATGGGATGAAGTTTGTCTTGCGTTTGTCCTGTGATGCAGATATTACGGGAGATTTTTTTGCGCAATCGTTGGTTGAAAGATATTATGCACTTTTACAAAAGTGCGACATGATAATCGCACAATCGAAGAACCAAGCTCGGCTATTGATGGATTGCAGAGGACTGAAAGGCATTGTTATTCCCAACGGATTGCCAGATGCTCCCATCAAAGGTACAAGTTCAAAAACTGATGAATGCGTGTTGTGGATTGGTCGTTGCGTTAACCTCAAAAGACCATGGGACTATCTCGAACTGGCTCGTAGAAACTCTGAGACTAAGTTCGTAATGTTTCTTTCGGATGATGATAACGATTTAAAAAAGTGGATAAAGGATTCCACAAAATCAATTTCAAATTTGGAAATCGTTGAAAATGTGTCGAATGATAATGCCATGGCATTTATGAATATGTGTAAGTTGTACATAAACACTTCATCCATTGAAGGGTTTCCGAATACTTTTATAGAAGCGATGCGCGCTTCTGTTCCCATCGCCAGTTTGTCCGTTGACCCCGACAGTATTATTCGGGATAACAAGATTGGTATTGTCGGAAATAATGATATGGAAACATTCAATGACAAAATAAAAAATCTCTTGGACGATGAGAGCGAACTTAAACGAATGGGACATTCTGCCAGAAATCTATATGAGACAAACTATACAGTCCATACATTAGGCGAAAAATACCATAGGGCCTTTAGGGAACTTTTATGTCAACGGTGACGATAGTAGTACCTGCCTTTAATGCTGGAAAAACGCTGAAAGACACACTCAACTCAATACTCGCGCAAACCTATACCGACTGGGATCTGATCGTGGTTGACGATGGATCGCAGGATGACACGTTCTCCATTGCTGAAGAATATTCTATGAACGACGAGCGAATACATACCATTCATCAGGAAAATAAAGGGAGCGCCGGCGCGTACAATACAGGCATATCGGCCGCCGAAACAACATGGATTTGCATATGCTCGGCAGACGACCTTTTAATGCCGGACCATCTTGAAACAGTTGCCAAAGCCATAGAGAGATCTGAGGGCGATGCCGTCTTTACCACTTCAGGAGCTCGTTATCTGCAGCCCGACGGGTCAATGATAATCGACCCAGTCGAGCCTCTTGATGACAGCTACCATGAAGAATTTCCACGTGATGTCGCTCGACGAGGACTTTATGGAGTCGGCGCGGTCTATAAAAAAGAAATGTTCGAAAAGCTCGGCGGATACACGGAGCATATCTATTCTGAAGATCATGATTTGTGGCTTAGGGCGTTCGCCGCAGGGTATAGGTTCCTGCACATATATTCGTCGACAACGATATATCGGATAAGCGCTACTCAAAAATCGGCCGACAATGATAGGGTGATCAAATCACAAGAAGAAATTGTTAATAAAGTATTGGCCGGTGATATAGAAAGTGACGAAGTCCGTCGGGGAATCATTGAGGGTGCAGCTTTGAGAAAAGCCGAGACTGATGCGTATTATGCCTCTTTGGATGCGAAAGCCTCAAAATTTAATTTAGGAGTCATAAAGTCGAAGATTAAAAGAGGACCAAAAATTGTTACCGCGCCGCTAGGCGTGCTATATCGTTTTGCTCGGAGAGTCGTCCGGGGAGGCCATTCATAGTATGGATAATCGAATTACCCTCTATTTCGCTATCGATAATCTTGCGAAGATGTTTTCTCACAATGAGTCCTTGCGCTCGTCTGTCATGCCAGGCGGAGTTGAGATAGTCTTGTACGATTTGGTCAACAGACTTGTAGATGAATATGACTATTATATTTGCTTCTTAACGTATGACCTCGATGATGAGCATATCGATGAACGAATGGAAATTTACAATATCACTCATAAAAAGAAGCGCGCATTTATCGATAAGGTGCTATTAAGACTCAACCTGAAACATGCGAACGTCTTTCCTGGAGAGAGGAGGGCGCTACTGTATATCGCGCAAGCTGAGGGGGCTCAGCTGGTTGACGCGGCGAAACGTGAGGGAATTCCCGTCCTTTTCAGAATTAATGGCGACAGCATCGTTGATGTTTCAATTTGTCCGGACCCCTGCTATCCTATGGTGCGAAAAAATATGGCCAGAGCAGATTTTATTATTGCCGAGTCGCAGTATGAACTTGATCTTTTGAAAAAGAATTTCGGACTCGATGGTGAGCTCTTTTATAAAGGCTTCAGCTTTCCGAAACTCGAACCTATTGAGAAGAAACCGCAAGTTCTATGGATTGGTCGGTCCGTAAATCTAAAACGTCCGGAAAAATTCCTTGAGTTAGCGGAAGCTATGCCACATATCCATTTCGTCATGGTCTGCCCAGAGGCGGATGTTTCGTGCTTTGAAGTCACTAAAAGACATGCTGAATCGCTTGAAAACGTGAAGTTTTATAAATCAGTGCCACGGCATGATTTGATGCAAATCTATAATGAGTCGGGCGTAGTAGTCAGCACATCGACAACTGAAGCAGTCGTCAACACGTTGGTCGAGGCAACGGAGTATAATGCAGCTTTCGTGTCCCTCGAAATCGATGCCGGTGGGTTGCTTGGGCGGCTCGGCGACGAATCGAAAATCGGGTTGAGTGCCTTCGGCGATTTCACATTGTTCAAAGACTATGTGGAAAGAATGCTAAACGATAAGCAGCTTGTCGCCGAGTATCATGTGCGTGGCATTCGGTATTCGAAAGATCACTGGAACATCGACGAATACGCGAGAAAGCATGATATGTCGATCAGGAGGTTGGCAAAATAATCTATGGCAACTTTATCGAATAAAACTATTGATATCATCATCCCTTGTTATAACTCCGAGGAGACTATCGAACGCGCGCTTGAGTCACTCGCAGAACAAACCAATCGTGACTTTAACGTGATTATCGTGGACGATGGCTCATCGGACAAAACCGTCGAAGTGGCAGAAGGCTGCGCAAGCAAGAACGGTCTTTCACTCATCACCGTCACCCACGAAGTAAATAAAGGAACTGCAGCCGCGATGAATACGGGCGTCTCCGCCTCAGCGAACGATTGGATAACGTTTCTCGGTTCAGATGACCGGCTTGATAGGTCGTGGCTCGACGACATGATTGCAGTCAAAGAGCGCGAACCTGAGTATGACGTATACGCATGCACCGCGTACCTCATCGACACAGATGGGGTGAGTATTCATCATAAAAAGGGTATGGACTCAGGGGAAATCAAACTCTCAGATATCTATGTACGCAATATGATTTTGTCTGCGGGCTGTTTCGTGAAAAGGCAGATGTTTTGTGATGTCGGGGGCTTCACGGTTGGCATGTACAACGAGGATTACGACTTGTGGATGCGTGTGCTTGCGAAGGGCTACAAAATTTATGAAGAAATTAATCCACTCTACTATTACTACATCGGCGGCGAGGGGCAGGTTACGGCAAATCAACGCCTCATCGTATCGTCGAGCACAATTGCCCGCCTCAATCTGATTCGTTCAGGTCTTTTGAACAAATCCGATATCGATGGTTTTACAAGGGGCATGCATAAGTGCTGGCGTGATCTCATAGTGTTCGAGCACAGCAAATACCTGAATGAAAAGTTCAAAGGATGCACTTCTCGCATCAAGAATAACTTTGCGCAAAAGGTCTTTAACAAGTCTTCTGATTGTGCAAGAAAAATTATTCTCGGACTCTCTTTACCTGCTTATAATGCGCAGGCAGACAAGGAAATCCGTAAGATAGATGCCGAACTCAATAAGTCATAATGTTTGTGCGTGGACGCACAAAGGAGCGGGCGCGTGAATATACTCATCATTCCCAGTTGGTATCCCAGCGACGATAATCCAATCGCCGGAATATTTATTCATCAGCAGGCCAAGGCGCTCAAAAAAGAAGGTCATGACGTCGTCGTGCTCGCTATAACTCAAGCTCGCTACCCCAAGCCCTTATACGAAGAACTTTACGAGGGGGTGCAAGTATTTCGTCAAGAGATTGGCTTTGAGGCGGAAGGCCGATCGTTTTTGAAGAAAAAAATTGATGGCGTTAAATATCGAAAAATGTGGCTGACTGGCATGCGCGACGATTACTGCGCCGCCTATGAGAATATTTGTAAGCAGAGATTTATACCGGATATCATTCACGTTCACGCGCTCTGGCCGGCGGGTCTCGGAGCGGCTCAAATTTCAAAGAAATATAAGATTCCGTTCGTCATCACTGAACATTCTGAAGAGTATGCGCGTGATTCCAAGCGTAAGCTCATTCGAACGCCTGGAATGCTGCCTTTGGTTCTTCGACCGGTCGCGCATAAAGCATCCGCCTATATTGCGGTTTCACATGCATTCGCCAGGAGACTCGAAGAACTTGGGCTCGCCGACTCGGTAAAGGTCGTGCCTAACGTGGTCCCTGACCGTGAGAGTGTTGAGCCGTATCCCGAGGTCTCGGGACGGATATCTTTTGTGCATGTTTCACAAGCGGGACCAGCCAAGAATCTTGAGATGCTGCTTGATGCAGTCAAGGTGCTCTCCAAAAAACGGTCAGACTTTTTACTCACGATTGCCGGAGTCGGAGAGAGCACGGACGCTCTAATCGAAAAAGCCAAGCAGACCGGACTTTTTGAAACGTATGTGAAGTTTCTAGGAAAAGTTGACCCAAGCGGAGTTAACGACCTACTCGACAAATATATGTTTGGAGTAATCTCAAGTAAGTCTGAAACGTTTTCTGTTTTTGCCGCGGAATGTCTTATGGCCGGACGTCCTGTACTTTCGACACGTTGTGGCGGTCCTGAGGATTTTCTCAATGCCAAGGTGGGCCATCTCGTCGCCAACAACGACAGTCGGGCGATGGCCGCGGGTATGGACTGGATGCTCGATCATTACCGAGAGTTCGATCCCCAAGAATTGAATGCGTTTGCGAGGGAGCATTTTTCTCCTGAAATAGTGTGCGAACAACTTATAAAAATCTACGAAGGGGTTTTGTCGGATGGCGAGTAATCCTATGTTCTCGATCGTGATTCCCGCCTATAACGCGGAGGCGACTTTGGCCGAGACACTCGAGTCGGTCCTCGCGCAGGCATTTCGTGATTTCGAGGTGGTCGTCGTCGACGACGGTTCCACCGATGCGACGTCGGCCATCGTGGGTGGATTCGTCGAGAACGATTCTCGCATCCATCTCATCTCGAAAGAGAACGGTGGCATCGGTTCCGCCTATAACGCCGGCATCGCCTCCTCGAAAGGCGAGTGGATAGTCATGCTGTCCGCTGACGATCTCCTCATGCCGACCCACTTGGCCGAGCTTGCGGAAAAGATCGAGGTGAGCCCCGAAGCCGACCTGATAAGCGTCAACGGATATTACCTCTTCGACGATGGGCAACGCAGCATCGTCTATGAGAAGGAGCCGTGGTTCGGCTCAGATTCCTGCTCTCTCGAGAACTTGCTGGATAGATGCTTTTTCCCCGTCGGCGCAGCGTTTTCGCGACAGGCGTATTTTGACGCCGGCGGTTTTGAGACAAGACTCTATGCCGAGGACTACTACCTGTTCTTGAGGATACTGGCGCTCGGCTACACGCACGCCTACATAAGCACCCCGCTCGCCATCCATCGGAGGAACCGTCGGCAAAGGTCGAGCGCCGGCCTCGCGATGCGGGAGGGAGACATCGCGACGCTCGAGCGTGTCAGGGATGAGTTTCCCCTCACAGCCGATGAGTGCAAGGCCTGCGAGGCGGCCATCGCGCGCCATCGCAAAAACATCGGGATACGCAAGGTCCTCTATAGAATCCTCGGCTCGAACGCAACTGAAAAACTCATCACACTGCTTCGAGGTGAATAGCATGCGCATCCTGATGGTGGCAGCTGCAAACTCCTTGCAAGGCGGCGGCGAGAAGCATGTCGCGGACCTCATAACCGAGCTGGCGAAACGCGGGTATGCGGTAGCACTTGTCGCGCCTGATGGGGGAGACCTGAAACGAATCGCCGATGACGCTGATGTGAGATATTATCCGGCACCGATCGCCTCGGGATATTCCTCGGCACGGGTGAAAGCGGTACGGAAAGCCATCGAGGATTTCGAACCCGATATCGTGCACGCGCATGGTCACAGGGCCGCGATGTTCGCCCGTCTCGCGGACTCGCAAGCTTCTCGACGCGTGGTCTATACGCTGCATGGCATACACGTGGGCAGGGGCATGCTCGCTCCGATAAAGAAGGCCATCGAGCGCAGGCTGTATTCCCGCACCGCCTATTTCGTAGTCACCTGCCGCGCCGACCAAGAGCTCGGACGAGAATTGCGAATCCTCGATGCGAGCCGCTGCAGGGTCGTCTATAACGGGATAAAAGATGCCGTCTATCAGGGCGAAGAAGGTTCGTTTCGCAAGGAGTTCGGTCTGACTGCGGAGGATGTCCTCATGCTGCATGTCGGTCGCTTGAATCCTCAAAAAGATCAAAAGACGCTCATCGATGCGATCGCCTCCATCAAACAACCGGCGGGCTACGACTTCAAGCTTGTGATGATCTGCCCGGGTGAAGCCGAGGCTCGGCGCGAGATGCAATCGTATGTGGATTCGAAAACCTATGCGGGGAAAATCGAGATACTGCCCGGGAGGCCGAGCCTCGCGCGAGCATATGCGGACTCCGATATCTTCACTCTGTCCTCGGTGGGCGAGGGGACTCCCTATTCTGTTCTCGAGGCGATGCAGGGCGGTTGCGCAGTCGTGTCCACTGCAGTCGGCGGGGTCGTCGAGGCGGTCGAAGAGGGCTCATCGGGATTGCTCGTACCGCCGAAGAGCCCCTCTAGGCTGGGAGAACGGCTCAATGAACTGGTTCACGAGAAAGCGAGATGTCGGGAGTTCGGCATGCGAGGAGCGCGCATCGTCGGGGAGCGCTACACCTTGTCGGCCATGGTGGATCAACTCGTCGAAGTTTATGAAAGTGTTACACTGATAACACGAGTATAGCCTGCATAAACAGGCCTGGTTTTCTATGATGAAAGGGCAGCCGATGTCGAGCAACTTACGTGTGGTAATCGTAAACAACTTCTCGGGTCCCAGTGTCGGACGTTACGGCATGCGCGCCCTTCCGCTCGTCAAAGGGCTCATCGCCTCGGGCGCACGCGTCGCCGTCGTGGCAGCCGCCGGTTCGGGCTTCGCACACGCCGCCATCGACGCGGGAGCCGATGTGACCGCCATCTCCATGTCGCGTTTCAGGGCCCCCGCGATAATCCAAGCCATCAAAGATGCCGCATGGCGCATAAACGCCAACGTGATCAGCGGTACCGGTTACTTCACCAATCTCCTCGTTCGCCAAGCCGCACCGGCGAACGTCAAAGTCGTCAACACCGCAGCACGCATGCCTAATGTCCCCGTTGAATTTTTCGGCGGGAATGTCGAGGTGACGTTCCGTGACCTCATCGACACGGTCAAGCGAGACCGTTCCGATGCCTATGTCGCCATATCGCAAGCCGTGGCCGACGCTTTGGTGCGAAACGGGGTGCCAGAAGACATCATCACCGTGATTCCCAACGGAATCGATGCCGATGCGTTCAAAGAGGCGTCGACCGACCTGACCGGAGACGGCGCCGGAAAGATTCCGGTGTCGACGGTCAAAGAGAAACGTCGCCCGCTCATCTTCTGTGCGGCCCGAAATATGGATTCGTCGAAAGGTATCGACGTCCTAGCCGAGGCGGCCGTGCACATGCTGCACACCTGGCCGGCCGATGCTCCGGTGCTCAAACCGCACTTTTTCGTGGCAGGTTCCGGCCCTGAGAAGAATGTTTTGCGCGATTACGCGAAAGGCGAGGGTATCGAGCATGACTTTCAGATCGTCGGCTACGCTCCGCTGATCGCACCGTGGTATGCGGCGTGCGACATCACCGTCATGCCGTCACGCGCCGAGGCGGCCGCAGTCGTCGCCCTCGAGGCGATGTCGCTCGACAAACCGGTGGTTGCAAGCAACGTCGGAGGAATCCCCGAGGTCGTCATCGACGGCGAGACGGGCATCTTGGTCGAGCCCGATGATTCGACCGCTCTGGCGAACGCGATCCGCGAACTCGTCCTCGATCCGCAGCGCGCGATCGCCATGGGCGAGGCCGGCGGCAAACGCGTGCGCGAGTTGTTCACTGAACGGCATATGGTTGATTCCTACCTCGAATTATTCGAAAAACTGACAGAAGGGCAAATCTAGTGGCATCGAATGCAGTCCACTTCGGCACCGACGGCTGGAGAGCGGTCATCGGCGCCGATTTCACGTACGCCTCTTTGCGTCGCGTCGCTTTGGCGGCGGGCCGCGTGTGGGCGAGAAAAGAGCCGGGAGCGACGATCGTCGTCGGGTACGACACCCGTTTCCAGGCCGGAGCGTTTGCGCGCGCGGCAGCCGAGGCGCTTGTCTCCTGCGGACTTCGCGTGCAACTCAGCGATGCCTATATCCCCACACCGGGCCTATGCTATTCGGTGGCGCAAAACCCCCGAGCCATCGGCGGCGTCCAGCTCACGGCCAGCCATAACCCGGCCGAATATCTCGGGTTCAAGGCGCGCATGTCGGATGGAGGCGCATCTCCGGTCGAGTTCACCGATGAGATCGAGTCCGAACTTCTCGCGCTCGACAGGGAAATCCCCGCAGAGATCGAAAGCTTCGATTTCGATGGAGCGCTCATCG
>Ga0123339_10001112_pt1 | contig 19030 bp, 15 predicted proteins | sample lystaG_FD_89956 | JGI IMG/M metagenome (GOLD analysis project Ga0123339, IMG submission 89956) | Glacier valley bacterial and archeal communities from Borup Fiord, Nunavut, Canada, to study Microbial Dark Matter (Phase II) -... | ecosystem: Environmental > Aquatic > Freshwater > Ice > Glacier ... | reverse complement strand
GTGCGGCGCGGCGTGATGGGTCGCCTGATTCGCAACCTGCAAAACCTCACCGACGAGCGCAGGCTGGTGCAGCGCTACGCACAATCCATGCTCGAGGGGGAGTTCGTGCTGGCAGTGCTGTGCAAGAACCGCGAACGCATTCAAAGTGCGGTGGCGGCTTTCATGGAGGGCGAGGGTCACTCGGTGTACCACTTTAGCCCCGCGATGGTGGAGCGCATCATCCCCTGGAACCAGCATCTGCGCGCCCATCACGCCCGAACCGCGCCGCGCCCAAACTCTGAGCGCCCAGACGCCGAACTTTAACCTGTAATCCTGCGATTCCGGGCCGCTCGAGCACACCCAAGCCCAAACCCCTCGAGCGGCTTTGGTGTACCTTTGGGGCTATGAGCACCCCGCCCCTGTCCTCGAGCACGCAACCTACCCCCACACGGCGGGTCACACCCAACTTCATCACCGAGACGATTGACCACGACCTCGAGCGTGGAAGCGTGGGTCAGGTGGTCACGCGCTTTCCGCCCGAACCCAACGGCTTTGCCCATCTGGGTCACACCTTCGCCAGCCTGCTCAACTACGGCATCGCGCAGGACTACGGCGGCAGCTTCGTGCTGCGGATGGACGACACCAACCCGGAGGCCGAAAAGCTCGAGTACGCCCAGGCCATCATCGAGGATTTGACCTGGCTGGGTCTGGACTGGGGTGATAAGGTCAGCTACGCCTCCGACTATTTCGCGGAGCTGCACGGGTTCGCCGTAAAGCTGATACGTCAGGGCAACGCTTACGTGGACAGCTCGTCTGCCGAGGAGATAAGGCGGCTGCGCGGCACCGCTTTCCAGGTGGGCACGCCCAGCCCCTACCGCGAGCGCAGTGTCGAGGAAAACCTCGAGCTGTTCGAGCGCATGAAAGCGGGTGAGTTTGGCAACGGGGCGCACGTTCTGCGGGCCAAAATGGACCTCTCGAGCAGCAACATGAAGCTGCGCGACCCGGTGCTTTACCGCATCGTCCACGCCAGCCACTACCGCCACGGAGACGTGTGGTGCATCTACCCCAGCTACGATTTCGCCCAGGCCCTGACCGATGCGCTCGACGGCGTGACCCATTCACTGTGTTCGCTCGAGTTCGTGGACAACCGCGCGGTCTACGACTGGCTGCTCGAGCGTGTTTGGAGCGTCCCGGTGCGTCCCCATCAGTACGAATTCGGGCGGCGTAGTCTGGAGTACACCGTGGTCAGCAAGCGCAAGTTGCGCCGTCTGGTCGAGGAAAACCGGGTTTCGGGCTGGGACGACCCCCGGATGCCTACCCTGGCCGGGGTGCGGCGGCGCGGCGTCACACCGAAGGCGGTGCAGGCTTTTGCTCGCCAGATTGGGGTGAGCCGCACCAACCGCACCGTCGAAATCGCCGTGTTCGAGGGCGCGGTGCGCGACGACCTCAATTTAAGCGCCCCTCGAGCGCTGGCCGTGCTGCGTCCGCTCAAACTCATTCTCGAGAACCTGGAGGGGGAGCGTTCACTCGAGCTGCCCTACTGGCCTTTCGACGTGATTCGGGAGACCGTGGACGGTCTGGTGGCCCTGCCCAGCGGTGAGCGGGTGTCCCCCGAACAGGCCACTCGAGCGGTGCGCCTGACCCGTGAGGTGTGGATTGAGCACGACGACTTTTTACCCGAGGCGACACCGGGCTTTAAGCGTCTCACGGTGGGCGGCAAAGTGCGCCTGCGCGGGGCGGGCATCGTGCGCTGCGACAGCTTTGAGGCCGATGCCGACGGAAAAGTGCTCGAGCTGAAGGGTTCCCTGTTGCCTGAAGGCGAGAAGGCGGGCGCGGTGATTCACTGGCTCAGCGCGGCCCACGCGGTTCCCGCCGAATTCCGCATCTATGACCGCTTGTTCCGCGTAAAAAATCCCGAGGCGTCGGCGCGCGACCCGAACGAAGCGGAAGCCAGTGAACTCGAGGATGAGGAAGGCGAGGGGCTAGAGGAAAAGGATTTCCTGGATTTCCTCAATCCCGCTTCGCTCGAGGTGCTGCGCGGCTTTGTCGAGCCGAGCGTGCTGAGCGACCCTCGAGATACCCGCTACCAGTTCGAGCGGCTGGGCTATTTCTGGAAGGACCCCCTTGATTCCGGGCCGGACGCGCTGGTGTTCAACCGCATCATGGGACTCAAAGATACCTGGGACTTGGACCCCAAAGAGAATCTGTCGGTGTCTCGAGCTGAATTCAAACCTCAAAAAGAGCACAGCGCCCCAGCACTTCTCGAGCTGACCTCCGAACAGAACATCATCCTCGAGCGTCTAACAAATCAGGGAGTAGGCGAAGAGGAAGCTCGGGTGCTGGCCCGTGAACCACAGCTACTCGATTATCTCGAGCAGGCCGCACTTTCGGGCGATAAGACGACGCTGGCGCGCTGGGTGGTGAACGAACTGGGAACCGCGTTGCGCTTGAGTGAAATCAAGTTGCAACCCGCTCAGTTGGCTGCCCTGGTGCAAACTGTGCAGGATGGCACCCTGAGCGCCCGCAGCGCTAAAGAGGTACTGCTCGAGAGTTTAGAAAGCGGCGCGGACCCGCTCGAGCTGATTGAAAAACGCGGGCTGAGACAGGTTTCGGAGGTTGGGGCGCTCGAGGCCGCCGTGCGAGAGGTGCTCAGTGCAAACCCCGATAAGCTCGAGGCGTATCGGGGCGGCAAGAAGGGAGTGATGGGCTTTTTCGTGGGTCAGGTGATGAAAGCCACGGGTGGGCAGGCCAACCCGCAGGTGCTGGCCGAGGTGTTAGGGAAGATGCTCGAGGGGTGATTGGGTCTCAGACTCCAGACATCGGAAAGCAAAACCTACAATACGGTAGTAGACTGATTTTTACACTGTTAAAAGTGTTCTTAAGCAATTTTGTATGAGCCGAGGTTTTGACAATGCCACGAATGAAGAAGACCATTCTCGTTATTGGAGCTTCGGGCTTTTTGGGGCGGCACGTCGCAAAGCTTTGCTTGTAGACGGGCGCACGGTCCGTTGTATGGCTCGTAACCTGTCAAACGTTCAAGACCTCTCTGATGCCGGGTGTGAGGTCGTTCAAGGCGACATCCTGGATATTGCATCGGTAGAGAGAGCACTCGAGTCTGCTCAAGCGGTGTATATCTCCATTCACACGCTTTCAACGCAAGCAGCGAATTCGTCCAGTCACGACTTCATGGGTGTAGAGATGACCGGTCTACAAAACATCGTGAGGGCCTGTGAAACCCACGGTGTGCGCCGCTTGGTTTACGTCACCTCCATCGGTGTCGCGCAGAACGCGCCAAGTGCTTGGTTGCGCGGGCGCTGGCAAACTGAGCAGTTCCTGTTGGGCAGCAAACTCGATGTAACCGTCTTGCGACCGGGCATGATTGTCGGGCGAGGCGGAACTGGCTTCAATGCGGTTCTCAGCGGTGCTAAGCGGCCTTTCGCCATCCTGCTCGGCAGTGGCCAACAGAGAATGCGAACTATCGCGGTGGAAGACTTGGCATACTACTTGGTGGGCGTGCTGGACGACCCTCGTTCCTTTGGCAACCCCTATGAGGTAGGTTCCGATGACGTTTTGAGCATGGACCAGATGATTGATGAGGCTGCGGATTTTCTGGGCCGGTCCCATCCTGTCAAAATCCACGTCCCGCAGGCGTTGCTCGCTTTGTTTGCGCCGCTGCTCGAGCGGGCAACTAAGCTGCCTCGTGGGGCTTTCAAGGGCCTGGTCGACAGCCTGTCTGTCAACATGGAGGGCAATCCGGCCCCAATTCGGACCTTACTGGCTCGCCCGCTTCAGTCCTACCGTCAGAGTGTCAAGCGTGTGCTGGGTGGGTCGGCAGCTCCCAAGTAGAAAACGAAATCAGTGGAGTCAGACAATGAAGGCCACGGGTGGGCAGGCCAACGCGCAGGTGCTGGCCGACGTTTTGGGACGGATGCTCGAGGGGTGATGAATGATTATATTTTGGAGCAGCAACCTGAGTTCTCCCATAAAATTAACTCGAGCTGCCGTGGTGGCGGTCCTGAGCGCTTTGCTCACGGCGTGTCCCTCCTCGAGCGACAAGAGCGCTATAGGCAGTCTCAAAACCTACGACGTGGGGCCTGGAGGGGTTCACCGCAGCGGTTTGCTGACTTATGAGCCAGCTAAATACGGCGTGCCTCCCTCAGGTGGACCCCACAACAACTTCTGGATGAAGTGCGGAGTTTACGATAAGCCGATTGCCGCTGAGCACGCGGTTCACAACCTCGAACACGGCGCGGTTTGGATTGTGTACCGCTCGAATTTGCCCTCGAGCGAACTCGAGAAACTCAAATCCTTCGTGGGGGGCGTGGAGTACAGCCTGCTCTCGCCCTATCCCACAACCTTCAACTCGCAAACTGTTTCACCACTGCCCAGCCCCATCGTGGTGTCCGCGTGGGGCGTGCAGAAGGGCTACGACAAGGCGGACGACGAGATAAAAACTTTCCTCGCCCGGTACGCCAACGGTTCGGACAGCAAAGCTCCTGAAAAAGGCTCGCAGTGTGGAGGTCCTTACGCCGTCACCGTGCCGGATGAAAGGGCCGATTGAAAACAGGATGTGCCCGAGCGATGAGGGCTGGCAGAAATCTTGTTTCAAACGAAGTTTTGGCTGTTTTGACCCTGTAAAGGCTAGATTGTCCTCGCTCGAGTTAACCTTTCCAGCGATACCCCAGAACCTGCAAGCCTAAGCCCTCGAGCAGGCCCTGAATTTGTTCGGCGCGCTGTTTGCAGACCGACTCGAGCTGAACTTTGAGCGTGAAATCACCCAGAACCGCGTAGGGGACGACCTGCACTGATTCACTCGAGCGAAACACCTCGAGCAGCGCAACTTTGGGAACTTGTCCGGTTATTTCGAGCAGCAACATAAATCCTCCTCGAGCGACTGAAAACATCGCTCTGATGATAGGTTTTCGGATTTGGGATTGGGCCTTTCGACTTCTGCACTCAGCTTAGCTCGAGCGTCCCCGAAGTCCTATCGGCCAGCCGGAGCGCAGGGGCCTTATCCATCGGCAAAACCGATACGTGAGGCTCGGGAGGGTGAGCACGCCGATGGTGTAGTGCAGGTTTGAGCGTTACACTCGAGCCATGAAGTTCTCGCAGCTCAAGGCGTTGGTCGCCGTCGCGCGGGGCGGCAGCTTTTCCGAAGCGTCGCTCGAGTTGGGCCAGTCGCAGTCCAGCGTGAGTGAAGCCATTGCAAGTCTCGAGGCCGAGTTAGGAGTCCGCCTGCTCGAGCGGGGCCGTTTTGGGGCGCGTCCCACTGCGCTGGGCGAAAAGGTGCTCGAGCGGGCGCGGGAGGTTTTGAGCAGCATCGAGGGCATCGAGCAGGAGGTGGCGCTGGAAAAGGGGCAGGTGAGCGGAACCGTCCGAATCGTCACCTTCCGCAGCGTCGCCAGTCAGATTCTGGCCCCGCTGATGGTCGCCCTCAAGAAGCGCTTCCCTCGGGTCCAGCTTCAGCTCGAGGAGACTGGCAGCTTTTATGCCCAACTCAGCGGACGGCTCGAGGACGGTAGCGCCGATGTGGTGTTCGTGACCGAGCAAAACCCGGCGTTCCTGAGCTGGGAACTTCTGAGCGACCCCTTCTATGCGCTGTACTCACAGGGCACAGACCCGCTGCCCGAGTCGGTCACGCTCGAGTCGTTGCGTCCGCTTGCGCTGGTGCTCTCCAGCGACGGCGACTGTGGCCTGCGCTTCGAGCAGCACTTCCGTGAGCACGGCTTGTTGACCGAGCAGGCGGTGCGGGTGCGCGAGGACGACACTCTGATTCAGATGGTGGTGCAGGGTTTAGGAGTGGGCATTTTGCCCCGGCTGGCAGTGGAACACGCCACCCAGATTCGCAGGGTTCCGCTGGCTCCACCGCTCGAGCGCCACATCTACCTGCAAGTGCGTCACGGAGCGCTGAGATTGCCCAGCGTGCGGGCCTTTTTGCACCTGCTGGCCGAGCGCTTTCCCGAAAGCGGACTTCCGCTCTGGGAGGGAGAAAATTTGCTGGCTCGAGCTTAATTTCAAGCACTCGAGCGCTCTGCCACCCAGTTTGATATAAAAAGCCCCTCTCCCGAGGCTGGGAGAGGGGCTGGGATGAGGGCGTCCCTATTCCTCGACAAAGACCGCTGTAGTCAGCCCCGGCACGAACAGTGAACCGTCGCGCACCCTGGAGAGCTTTACAGTCGTGTCGCTCGAGTCCTGCAACACCTTGTGCAGCTTCAGGCTCGAGGCTTTGAAGGCATCACTCGCAAAGCTCACGTCCGCGCCGCTCGAGTTGAAGGCCACCACGATGCGCTTATAGGGGTTCTCCGGCGTTTTAGCGCCCTCGAGGGTCATCACAATCAGACCGGGAATCTTGGTCTGCAAGAACTTGACGCCCTTTTGCACGCCCTCGAGCGAACCGAGGCGGAACAGGTTGCTCGAGCTGCGAATCGAAAGCATCTCCATCATGTGGTCACTGGCTCGAGAGATATCTTTTGGCGTGGCCTTGAGTTTAGGGTCAGCCAACAACTCTTTGGCCCAAGGCCACTTGTTCTTGTTATCCCCGGCGGGCGGCAGGCCCACGCCCCAGTTGTTGGTCTTTAGCGTGAAGTCGAGCTTGTTGAACCAATCACCCGAGTTGTAGCTGTTGCGGTCCAGCGATTTGGAGCGCAGCAACTCGTCGCCGGCGTGGAAAAAGGGCAGGCCCTGCCCCAGCGCCACCGTCGCCACCGCTAAGTTATTCATACGCAGGCGCTGCTCGAGGGTCGCCTTGCGCGGCGCTTTCATCTGAATCACGTCCCACAGCGTTTCGTTGTCGTGAGCCGAGATGTAGGTGATGGTCTCGAGCGGACTGGCCGCGTAACCCGCCGCCTGACCGTTGTAATCGATGCCGCCGCCCTTAAGCGTGGCCCCGCTCGAGGCCGTAAAGGTAAAGTCGCGCAGGTTTCCGGCCAGGCCCAGCATCAGCAGGTCCTGAGTACGCTCGAGGCTGGCCTTGTCGGTGTTTTTCACGCTCAGGCCGTTGGGCAGGGTGTACAGGCCGGTGGCGTAGCCCTGGTTGGTGCGCTGGTCCTCGTCGAAGGGGCCACCGCCGCGCACCGCGTCGCGCTGGCGGTCACTGAAGCTGCCGATTCCGGTTCCGTACAGGTTCTTCTGGCTGGCATTGATGCCTCGAGCGTTTCCTGCCACCTCGCCAAAGTCCCAGCCCTCGCCGTAGAGGTAGATTTTCTTGCCGTCTACCCAGTCCTTCTCGAGCGTGAGCGCGTCCAGGCTAGCCCTCACCGCTTTCACGTCGGCTAGCATATGGTGGCCCATCAAATCGAAGCGAAATCCATCTACTTTATAGTCTTTAGCCCAGGTCAGGATGCTGTCCACCATCAGTTTTCGCATCATGGCGTGCTCGGAGGCGGTGTTGGCGCAGCAGGTGCTGCTCTCGAGTCCGCCCTCGAGATTGAGGCGGTGGTAATACCCCGGCACAATCTTGTCCAGAATCGAGTTCTCGGTCTGGCCCGCGCCGCTGGTGTGGTTGTACACCACGTCCTGCACCACCCGCAGCCCTAGTCCGTTGATGGCCTGCACCATGCGGCGGTACTCGAGCGTGCGGTTATCCGGGTTCACCGCGTAGCTGCCCTCGGGGGTGGTGTAGTGCAGCGGGTCGTAGCCCCAGTTGAAGCCGTCGCTGTCGCGGGTGGGTTCGATGAGCGCCTGCTGGCCTTCACCGTCCGGCGGCAGCTTCTTGAGCGCGGCCAAATCGGGCGTCTTCCACTTCTTCTTATCCTCTTCGATGGTGGCGATGTCGAAGCTCGGCAGCAGATGAACTGCCTTGAGGCCACTCTGGGCCAGCATTTTGAGGTGCTTCACCCCGCTCGAGGCCGCTTCAGTGAAGGCCAGATAGGTGCCGCGCTCGGCAGCGGGCACGCTCGAGTCCAGCGCCGAGAAGTCGCGGATGTGCAACTCGTAAAAGCTCAGGTCCATCAGGTTTTTCAGTACGGGCTTTTTCAGCGCGTCCCAGCCACTGGGTTTGTTCGAGGGGTCGGCCAAATCTACGATGCGGCTGCGTCCACTATTCAGGGACAAGCCCAGCGAGTAGGGGTCGGTCACCAGATTGCGCTCGAGCTTCTGGGTGGTCGGCGCGTAGACTTGCAGTTCATAGTAGTAATACTTCCCTTTCCAGCTCGAGTCCCCGACTACGCTCCACACGCCGTTTTTCTCGGTCAGGTCCTTGACTGACAGCTCAGGGCTGCCCGCATCGTCGAACAGGTGCAGCTTGACCGACTGCGCGGTGGGTGCCCACAGCTTGAGGGTTGGAATGCCAGCGCTCCACACCACGCCCAGCGCGTCGCTCGAGGCGTATAGGTCGTCGAGCACCCCGTAGACCTGCACCCCGGTGGCGTCGAGCAGCTTGCCGTCGGACCCCTGCACCCAGGCGGCCAACTGACCTTTGAGCGCGGCCCGCGCCGCCGCAGGCACCTTGAGCGCCGCGTAGCCCGAGAGCTGCGGATACTTGGTTTTGAGCGCGGCAGAAAGCCCGGCAGGCTCGAGCGTCAACTCGAAGTTCTGACCGCCTGTAACCGCGCCCGGCTCGAGTTTGAGGGTAGCCGCCGCACTCGAGCTGAGCGTGAACTTGGCCCCGGCCACCGCCCAGCGGTTGGGCACCGCCAGGATGTCGCCGCTGAGCCAGTGCGCCGCCGATTCCTTGAGGCTGCCCGCTGCCCGCGCCACCTTGATGTACTGCGTGGGCACATTCAAAGGAGCTTTGATGTCGGCTGCATTGTTGATGGAGTCCTTCACGACCTTAGTTTTATCGTCGTACACGAAGCGCACGATGGTTTTATCCGAATTGACCGACAGTTTGAGGTTGTCGCCGCCCGCTTTGCCGCCCGCGCCGTAGTTCTCGGTCCAACTGCCGCCGATGGCCACCTTGAACTCGTAATCCCCTTTGGGAAAGGCGGCGATGAACTCGTACAAATCCGGCCCCACCTCGAACATCCGGGTGATGTCGCCCGCCGGGTTCCACTCCTTGTCGCCCAGCGCCTTTTGGATGGTGCCCGCCAGAATGACCAGCTTGGGAGCCTTCACCACCGTGGGCGCGTTGATGCTGTCCGCCACCACCTTGGTGCTCGAGTTCCACACGAACTTGACCAGGGTGTTGTCCGCTGGGACCTCGAGCTTGAGGTTGTCGCCGCCCGCCTTACCCTCGGCCCCGTAGTTCTCGTTCCAGCTTCCACCGACGGCGACCTTGTACTCGTAACTGCCCTTGGGAAAGGCTGCGGTGAACTGGTACAGCCCACCGCCCACGTCCACCATGCGGGTGATGTCGCCGCCGGGGTCCCACTCCTTAGCACCCAGCGCCTTTTGAATGGTTCCGGGCAGCACCACCTGGAGGGCACTTTGAGCGCTCGAGGACACGCTTAAAGCCAGGGTGACGCTCGAGAGCAGGGCGAGATTGAAGCGCTTCCACGACGGGGATACGGATTTGGACATAGAACTCCTTTGAGCGCACCGGTCCGGCCTTATGACTTCGGGCACAGGTGAACGCGATGCGTGAACAAGCAAAATAAGATGTAGCTAGCGTGCCACAAAGTGAAGTGAGGTGCAAGGGGGACCAGAAGAAACGAGGTGGCGCTCGAGGCTCGGGATGCGATGATTCTGGAGTAGGCCGCGTTGATATCGACATGCTGGACCCGGCAACGCACATAGACTCGAGCGTTTTGCACCAAACATCTCAAATAGTCCACCTAATCGTTAGTCACCCCTCAAGAACTGGCACTGGTGTAATTCCGCAAAGCAAAGCGCCAGAACACCCTCGAGCCGAACAGCAGACCCACCGCCACTAGCAGTGCGACCAGCACCTCCTCGAGCCGCACCCGCCCGATAAACGCACCCGCCGGAACAGTGGTGATAAAGGCCACCGGAATAATAAAGGTGAAAAAGAGCCGCGCTCCGCCCGCCGGGAAAGCGGTGATGGGAAACTGACCGGCTCGAAAAAAGCCCCAGAACAGCTCGAGGATGTTTTCGACCTTCACGAACCAGAACGCGGTGGCCGCAAGGCAAAAGCACAGCGCGTACACCGTGAAATACGCTGAAATCAGCAGCAGTAGCCCCAGAACAAACCCCTCGAGCGTCCAGACCCCTAATTTCACGCTCGAGTACACAATCAGGCCCAGGCCGATGAGCACGTCGGGAAAGCGAAACGCGTTGAGGTTGCGGCTCGAGACCAGAAACTGCGAATCTATCGGCTTGAGCAGGGTGAAATCCATGCTTCCGGTTCGCACCCCCTCTGCAATCTTGCCCAGGTTGGGGTACAAAAAGACTCCCGCCAGACCCTCGAGCAGCGTAAAAACTCCCACCACGCAAGTGGCCTCGAGCGCGTTCCAGCCGCCCACGCCTTTGCCGTCGCCCAGGAGCAGGCTCAGACCGAACAGCGAGCCGCCCACCGTGAGCAGCGCGTTGATGAATTGCGCTAAGAAGTTGGCCCGGTACTCGAGTTGGGCTTGCAAGGTAGCGGCTAGGAAGACTTTGAGAAGGTCCAGGTAGCGTTTCATGATGTGGGTTCTCGGGTTTCGGTTTTGGTGAGGGTGCTCGAGGTTTATAGACGGAGTTGGGTGTTGTGTAGGTTGGCATAAACCCCGTTCAAACCCATCAGCTCTTCGTGGGTTCCCTGCTCTGCTATGCCGGTTTCGGTCAGGACCACAATTCTCTGGGCGTTTCGGACAGTGGACAAGCGGTGCGCAATAACCAGGGTGGTGCGGTGGTCGGTCAGGCGCTCGAGTGAACTTTGAATCGCCTTTTCACTTTCGTTGTCCAGGGCGCTGGTGGCTTCGTCCAGAATCAGAAGGGGTGGGTTCTTCAGGAATACCCTTGCAATGCTCAACCGCTGTTTTTGTCCTCCAGACAGTTTGACCCCGCGTTGACCGATATCGGTTTCGTAGCCGTGCGGCAGCGCCAGAATGAACTCGTGGGCGTTGGCCTTCTTTGCGGCTTCTATCACCTCATCGTCACTCGCCCCAAGTTTGCCGTAGCGAATGTTGTGCAGAACCGTTCCAGCGAACAGGTAAACCTCCTGCTGGACTACTCCAATACTCTCTCTAAGCGAACTCAGGCGGATGTTTTGGATGTTTTGACCATCGAGCAGGATGCTGCCGCCATCCACTTCATAAAAACGTGGAATGAGTGAGCATAGTGTGGTTTTCCCCGCTCCCGAAGGTCCTACCAGCGCCACAAACTCCCCGGCCTCAATCTCGAGATTCAGGTTCTCGAGCACGTTTCCCGAGTCCTTGCCGTAGCCAAAACAGACGTTCTTGAACTCCACCCTTCCCTGAACACTCTTCAGCTCGAGCGCCCGAGGTGAGTCCTGAATCTCTGGCTCCAACTCCATGATTTCCATAAATCGGTCAAAGCCGGTGCTGCCTTCTTGATAGACTCGCGCAAAATTGACGAACCTCTGAATCGGGTCCACCATCAGGGCCACATAGAGCAGGTAAGTCACCAAATCGGATAAGTCCAGAGCCGTGTTGCTGATGGCAGCGCCCCCAAACACCACGACTACCACGGTCAAAAGTTGGGTAAAGGCCGTCATTCCATTGGAGAAGTAAGCCTCACTTTGGTGACTCGAGCGCATACTTTCCACAAAGCGGGTGTTCTGAAGCTTGAACTTGGCTTCTTCCTGCTGCCCGTTGTCGAAAGACTGCACCACCCGAATCCCGGCCAGCGTATCCTCGACCTGCGCGTTGACCTCTCCGATGCGCTGGCGCATGGTTTTGAGCGCCATCCTCATCTTACGATTGAAGTACAGCGACCAAAGCAACATGATAGGAAAGAAAACAAAGACCAGCAGGGTCAGCTCGAGGTTGATGTTCGTTAAAATCAAGAACACCCCGACAAACTTTGCCACGGCGATAAGCAGGTCTTCCGGGCCGTGGTGAGCCAACTCTCCGATGTTGTAGAGGTCGTTGGTGAGCCGCGACATCAACTGACCCGTTCTTTGCCCATCGTAAAAACTAAAAGACAGCTTTTGGTAGTGCTTGAACAGGTCGCGGCGCATATCGCTTTCCATTCGGGTTCCCATCATGTGGCCCTGGTAGTCCACGAAGGTGTTGCACACCGCGTACAGCGCTACCAGAAAGAGCATCAAAGCGCCCGTTCCATAAATTTGATTCAGGGCGTTTTCGGTAGGGCCGCCCAATACATTGCGGGTAATGTAGCCCGCACACAAGGGGAGAATCAGGGCGATGGCCGCCGCGATGAGCGCACAGACCAAATCCAGAGCCAGTAAACGCCGATACGGTTTGTAGTAAGAAAAAAAGACCCTAACTCGAGAACCCATCAAACTACGCCCCCCTTTTTGGAAGGCCCACCCTCGAGCGAAACTTTGAGGTTGAATCGGGTCCATTCCTCGAGCCTCAAGCCCCCACCGCCCCATATTTCTTCAGCCCCACCCGCCACATCAAGTGTCTCAGTAAGGCAAAAAGCGCCACCCATACCCCCTGCACCAGCAGCACTCGAGCGATGTCCGAGGCCGGAAGCTGCCCGGTGAGAAGCTTGGCCGGGTAGTACACGATGTAGGGAAAGGGGGTCCACTCGACAAAATGGCGAACAGCGGCGGGAAACAGCTCGAGCGGGGCGAATCCTCCGGCCAGGAATGTGGCCAGCACGTAGTAGGTTTCGTCGAAGTCGGTGGATTGCTCGGTCCAGAACGCTAGAATGCCGATGCAGTAAGCAATCATGAAGCGAATCAGAAAAGCCAGGGTGATGCTGAGCATGAACAGCAGTGCAGCCTCGAGTCCGGGGGTCAGCACCGTTCCGGGGGGGGCCAGTAACAGGCCAACGAGCACCAGACCCAGCACCAGCGGAACCCGCACCACGCGCTCAGTGAGGTGCTGCATCAAGAACTCCCAGAACGGCTCGAGCGGACGCAGCAGCTTGGCGCTGAGGTTTCCCTGGCGCACGTCGAAGCTCAGCTCCCAGGCGACCCAGGCCACCGTGCTTTGCTGCGCCAGCCAAGCGGCCAGAAAGTAGGCTGCGAAGGCTCGAGCGTCCAGCCCACCCACCGTGCCGCCACCCGCGTTGGCCTTGCCAATCCACACCGCCATCATGATGAGGGGAACCGCTCCAGCCAGCATCCAGATGACGATTTCGGCGCGGTACGCGGTCATGTTGGCCAGCCAAGCGTCGAACAGAACTCTGGCTTTGCGGAAACTGCGACCCGCAAAAGTTCCTCGAGCGGGGGAAGCCGGGGTGCGGGGGAGCAGGGGAGCGGTCATGCGCGGACCTGCTCTTTTTGGACCTGCTCGAGTTCGGTGTCCCTCGAGGCCTTACCCTCCGAGAAAATCTGACCAATGAGTTCCTCAATCGGCGGGTCCTCGATGGTCACGTCGGCCACCGGAAGCTCGGTGAGCACTCGAGCGGCTAACACACTAGCCTGCGACCTGGGAATGAGCAGCTTGGCGCTGAGTCCGTCCAGGCTTTGCACCACGCCGTAGCGCTCGAGTTCACTCCTTTCCACCCGGCTCGAAAACTCCAGGCCCACAATCTTGTCGGTGGCCCGCTCGAGCAGCTTTTCTATCGAGCCGTCGAGCACCACTTTCCCCTTATCCACCACCACGATTCTCGAGCAGAGCGCGGTCACATCGGCCATGTAGTGACTGGTCAGAATCACGGTGGCCTCGAACTTGCGGTTGTACTCGGCCACGAACTCGCGGATGCGGACCTGCATGTTCACATCGAGTCCGATGGTGGGTTCGTCCAGAAACAGCACCCTGGGCTGGTGCAGCAGCGCGGCGGCCAGTTCGCACTTCATGCGCTCGCCCAGGCTGAGCTTGCGAACCTGCTTGCTGAGCAGCCCATCTAGCTCGAGGATGTCCGAATACTCTTTCAAGGTGGCCTGAAAGCGCGCCTCGGGAATCTCGTAGATAGCGGCGTTGACTAGAAAACTGTCCAGCGCGGGCAAGTCCCACATCAGTTGCTGCTTCTGGCCCATCACCAGGGTGATGTTTTTGAGGAAGCTGGCCCGGCGCTGGTACGGCGTAAAGCCCGCCACCGTGACCTGTCCGCTCGAGGGGTGTAGCAGGCCCGAAAGCATCTTGAGCGTGGTGGTCTTGCCCGCACCGTTCGCGCCCAGAAAACCTACCATCTCCCCGGTCTCGAGCGTGAAACTCACCCCATCCACCGCTTTGACGGTCTTGGTTTTCCTCGAGAAGAACGAGCGCAAACTGCCCCCCAGTCCGGCTTCTTTCTCGGCCACGGTGTAGTGTTTCTGCAAATTTTCCACTTCGATAATGGGCATAAAAAATCCTCGAGCGAATCTGCGGACACCCGTCTATGAAGACTTGGGTCCGGTTCGCTCGAGTATAACCCGACGCTTGGATTTATGCTCAGGGGTAAGCCAGTTGGCTTATTCGTGGCTCGAGTGGGAAAGGGGAACGCCTCCGGTGAGTCTTTGGTAGTTGGTTATTGGATGGTTTGCTCTCGAAGTTCAACCACAAGCCGACCAAGAACCAATAACTAATGACCCGCCGGAGGCGCAACGCTCAAAACCTCGAGCCAAACTTACTTCTCGAGGTCAATCTTCGGCGCGCTCGAGCTGCTGGGCGTCGAGGGCGTGTCTGTATGTGGAGGAACCGCGCTGACGGTTACGGTTTTGTCCGCCTCGTCCACCTCCACCTTGTGCGGGTCCTCACCGATGTCGCGCAATTCCTGCTCGAGCTTTGTCACCTCGAGCTTAATCTTGTCAATCTCGACCCGGATGGCCGACTGCTCGAGCGGGTCCGCGTGGGTGTAAACCGCCTTGCCCAGCTTGTTGTAGGCACTTTCTAAGTCGCGGTTCTGGTTGAACAAATCCACCCGCAAGCGGGCCGCCTGGGCCATCTCGCCACCTTTTTTGGTGGCGGTGTCCAGGCCCTGCTTGAGTGTTTTGGCGATGTCGTCGAAAAATCCCATGTTGAAACCTCCCTGTGAAACTTGTGAGCATAGGCGTGTGGCACGATTATGCTCGAGTTGATACCCCTACGAGATGCTTGCGGCTGTAACTCCCAGCGCAGCGTCCGTATGTCCTCACAGTACGCGCCGCGCATGAAGGAGTTCCCTGAAGTTCCGCAAGCTCGCGGCGCGCTTCACCACCGCACCTTCGCCTGACTCGAGCGTTGCATAGTATTCCCATGATGTTCAAAAACCTCTGTTTGACGGCTCTTTTACTGCTTGGCTCGAGTCTGCTCGGCTCGAGTGAGGCCGCTACCCTTCAGGACGCTCAGAGTTTGCTGGATAAAGCTCAGTATCTTCAAGCCTCCACCACCGCCTCGAGCCTGAACACCGAAGCTGGAGATTTGCTGGCAGCGCGGGCGCTGGTCAACGGATACATGCAGTTTCAAAAGGGTGAGCGGGTCGAGCAGATGCAGAGCGCCGAAAAGTACGCTAGGAGCGCGCTCGAGCGCAGAAATTCGGCAGAGGGCCACTTCTGGCTGGGCAGCGCCATCGGGTACATTTTGGCTGAAAAAGGCGTTGGAGCCGTCGCTCGAGCAGGTGAGGTGAGGAGTCATTACGAGGAAGCCCTCAAGCTCGACCCCGAGTACGCCGACGCCACCTTCGGGCTGGCCCAGTGGCACCTCAACGTGCCGTCTGTGCTGGGTGGGCGCTTGAGCGAAGCCGAGCGATTGTTCGCTCGAGCGGTGGAACTGAACCCCAAGCGGGTGAGCTACCGCCTTTACTACGCCGAGGCGCTGCTCAAAATCTCGGGCCGCAACAAAAAGCGGGCCACCCTTCAGCTCGAGGCCGGACTGAAAATAGTGCCCACCAGTGACGGAATGCGCGAGATTCAGGACCGGATACGCCAAAAGCTCGAGAGTTTGCGCTGAGGGTTGGGTTTGGCTCGGGACAATGGGTTTCGAGTTTCAGAGGTCACTCTCGTTCATCGTGACCGGCACCATCTGGCGCTGGCTGCTTGGAACGCTACTTTATTCACGGCCTGCTGGTCGGGTCGGTCGAGGATTAGCTTTTTGCAGTCTTTCATACCAAGTCGCCCTGAAGAAGTTCCACCTCTTCAGGGCTGAGCGGAGCGAAAAAACTAAGATACCAGGTTGCTGTAACGGATTTCCACTCCGGTGTTTTTCCCGGAGTGGAAAGTAGCGAAGGCAACTTGGTATCAGGACCTGCTCGAGTATTTGCGCTCGAGTGGGTCTTTTCTTGTGCTCGAGGGAACAACTCGACCTTCCAAACCCTTTGCGCTCGAGGGTTCGGCTTGCTTTATTGAGAATGATTCCTGATAATGGGAGCATGAACGAAACGCCCACGCTGACCGAAACTGAGGCTCGAGCACAAAACCGCGTGGTGCTCCAGATTGTTCAGCCCGCATTACTCGGTCTGATGGACGGCTCGGTGAGCACTTTAGCCCCCATTTTCGCCACCGCCGCGCTCACCGGAAAGCCGTTCGACGCTTTTCTGGTGGGCGTGGCGACCTCGGTGGGGGCCGGGGTCAGCATGGGTCTGGCCGAAGCCGTTTCCGACGACGGCTCGGTGAGTGGACGCGGCAATCCGTGGACTCGGGGAGCCATCACCGGTCTGGCGACCACCCTGGGCGGAATGCTGCACACTCTGCCCTTCTTGTTGCCACACCTGCAAACTGCCCTCTACGCGGCCTACGTGGTGGTGGTGCTCGAGCTGCTGGCTATTTCGTACATCAAGTACCATTTCATGAAAGCCCCGCTGGGCAAAACCGTGGTGCAGGTGGTCCTGGGTGGGGCGCTGGCCTTTGCAGCAGGGATTGTGGCGGGCATGTTCGGCGGCTCGGCTTAGGGTGCTCGAGGGCCGCTAGAGGGTCAGGACCGAATTGGGTTTGAGTGAGGTTTCGTCCATGTGCTCGAGTATGAGGGTTGACCCAGGGGCAGAGTCAAGCGGGGCAAGCGGCACTGTTCACCTTATCGGCACAGCAGGCAGGATGCTCACCAGCTTGGGCTTGAAGTCGTTGCCAATTTTGAGCACGTACACGTTGGTCTGCTCGAGGTCGCCGTTTTGGGTGAAACTCAGCGAACCACTGAGGCCGTTCACCATCTTCGCCCCGCGCAGAGCTTTGAGCACCTGCCCCCTGGTGGGGGTTTTACCGCCTGCCGACTTGATAGACGCTTTGAGCGCCTCGAGCGCCACGGTCATGGCGTCGTAGCCCAGCACGCTGTAGCTGCTGGGTTTGTCCTGCGCCACCTGCTGAAATTGTTGGCTGAACTGTGGAATCAGGGGGCTGGCGTAAGCCTCGACCGGGGCCACGTAAGACGCGTAGAACACCCCCCTCGAGTCGCTGCCCGCCAGGGCGCGAAACTGTGAGTCGGCCAGCACCGAGGTTCCCATGACGGGCGTGAGCACGCCACTGCGACGCAGCTTGCCCAGCAGCAAGGCGCTGCTTTGCACGCTCGAGAAGCCCAGGAAGATGAAATCCGGTTTGAGCGCCTTGATGTCAGCGACCAGCGCGGTGAAATTAACCCTCTCGAGCGTGCTCTTCTGACCCACAATCGGAACTTTAACGCCTCTTAGGTAAGCCGCCACGTTCTGGCTCACATCGAGGCCATCGGCGCTTTTGTCGTTGAGCAAAAGCACGCGCTTGCTTTTGAGCGCTTTTTGAATGTATTGACCGGCAGCCCGCCCCAGTTCGTCGCTGCGGGCCACCACCCGGACAAATCCCGGCAACCCCCCACCCGTCAGCGCTTTGCTCGAGGCGGTGGGGCTGACCAGACCCAGGCCCGCCGCTTTGAAACTCTGGGCCAGCGCTAGGGTGGTATCTGAGGCGTAAGACCCCACCACCACCAGAGTTGCCGGTTTGCTCACGATGGCTACGCCTTGCTCACCGGCGGTCTGCGGCACACCTTTGTCGTCGTAGGTGGTGAGCTTGAGGTCAAAGCCCAGCTTCTCGAAATCCTTGCGCGAATTGATGAGCGCCAGCGTCGCTGCGAAACGCAGGCTGCTGCCAATCTCGGCAGAGTCTCCGGAGAGAGGGGCCACCAGCGCCACCTCGAGCGGGGTTAGGGTTTGGGCGTTCACCTCTCCGTAAGTGCTCGAGAGTACAAGCACGCCCAGCATGAACTTTAAAATTTTTTTCATAGGGTCCATCCTACACATTTGCCTGGAAACGAAGCTTTGGCCTGTCCACCCCACGCGCCCGAGTATCAAACCGAAGGCGCGGAAAGCGCGTCCCGACGACGATTCAAAGACCACCACAGCAGGCCAAAAATCAGCGCGCCCACCCCTGAGACGAGGACCACGAAAAAGTGGAAAAACCACACCGTCTTGGTTTGGAGCGGATAGATTCCCTTCTGCTCGAGGTAGGTCTGCGACACCAAGCGCTCGCCTCTGGGGCCACGGCCCTCGAGAAAAGCCGCCGGGTCCTCAATCAGGTAGATACCCGCTTTGCCCACCAGGGTTCCTGGACCACTTTCCCCGCGCAGGGCCACGACCTCGGCGCTTTCGGGAATCACGAGTTGGACGAGCTGACCGTCTTTGGTCATCCACCACGCCACAGCGTAGCTGAGCAGCAAGACGACCAGCGCCAAAAGAGCCAAAAACCCGCTGATTTTCTGCCATTGACCCGCTTTCATGATTCAACCTCGGGTGTACAAGAACGAGTGTGCCAGGACGAGTAGGCCAGGACGAGTAGGGAGGGACCGGGGAAACAAAAAAGCTCGAGGGCTATTCTCCGCTCGAGCCACGGTTCAGGGCCAGCTCGAAACGCCCCGGTTTACTTGTCGCCTGCGAACTTGGTGCTGGCAATCACCTTCACCGTCATGTCCAGGCGGTCACTGACCCGTCCCGCGTCAATTGCTGGATGCTTGATGCCAAAATCGGACAAGCTAATCGAGAACTTGCTCGACATGGCCAGCACATCGCCCAGAATACCCACGCTCTTGAGGTTGGCTGGAACCTTGTCCGCTGGGGTGAACTTGAGCGTCACTCGAGCCACCACTTCTTTGGTCACGCCCTTGAGGGTGAAGTTGCCGCGCACCCGGTATACGTCTTGCTGGTAGTTGAGCACCCGGATGGTCTCGAAGCGGATGTCGGGGTTGTTATCGAAATCGAGCCAGGGTTTGGAGCGCATGTCCTC
>Ga0123339_10001110_pt1 | contig 19039 bp, 16 predicted proteins | sample lystaG_FD_89956 | JGI IMG/M metagenome (GOLD analysis project Ga0123339, IMG submission 89956) | Glacier valley bacterial and archeal communities from Borup Fiord, Nunavut, Canada, to study Microbial Dark Matter (Phase II) -... | ecosystem: Environmental > Aquatic > Freshwater > Ice > Glacier ... | reverse complement strand
AAACTATTCGTTGATTAATCAAATATATATATACCATCTATGAATAGTCTTCGAATAGTCTTCGAATAATCTATGAATAGTCTTAAGTTTAATCCCTTGAATTCGAACTTAATACTTTAAATCTGGCAATGTAAATTAAATTGTTTTGATGCTCAGATTGCTGATAATGCAATGATCCTATTTCAGCACATCATGCTCGGTTACTATAAACGCATACGTTTGTTGACGAGCGCAACAATTCCAGATCAACTCATAAAAGCTGATCCATAAATTTCAAAAAATGAACTGGGAAATAGTAAACTGGTAAGAGTAAAAAAGAAAAAAGGCTGCCACTTTGGGATCGTGACAGCCTTTAAATATTATAAACTTTTCAGGTAAGAGTTGATGTTGGATTCAATTCTTTCCTGGATATTATCTAAATCAGATTTGACAAATGGATCGCCAGTGATGCTCTCAAAGAGTTCGATGTATCTTTCGGAAACGGATTGAACAAATGCTGCATCCATCGTTGGTACAACCTGGCCTTCATGGCCCTGGAACCCATTATCCATCAGCCATTGACGGACGAATTCTTTGGATAGCTGCTTTTGATTTTCTCCTTTGGCAAGGCGCTCTGCATAGCCTTCAGAATAAAAGTAGCGTGATGAATCGGGGGTGTGAATTTCATCAATCAAATAAATCTGATCGTTTTTCTTGCCAAACTCGTATTTGGTATCTACAAGTATCAATCCTTTTTCAGCAGCAATGACTGTACCTCGACGAAATATTTCACGGGTGTAATTTTCGAGTGCTTCATAATCTTCCTTGCTCACAATGTCTTGTTCGATAATTTCTTCTCTCGAAATATCTTCATCATGGCCCTCGTAAGCCTTGGTGGTAGGGGTCAAAATTGGCTCTGCAAATTTTTGGTTCTCCACCATCCCGTCAGGCATCGGTATTCCACATAAAAGCCTTTTGCCACTGCGGTATTCACGCCATGCATGACCGGTTAAATAGCCACGGATCACCATTTCAACTTTAAAGGGTTCACAATGATGGCCAACCGTCACATTGGGATCGGGTGAAGCAATTTTCCAGTTGGGAACAATATCAGAGGTGGCATCCAGAAACTTGGCTGCTATCTGGTTTAATACCTGACCTTTATAAGGAATTCCTTCAGGCAAAACAACATCGAAGGCTGAAATGCGATCGGTCACTACCATTACCAGGTACTCGTTGTCGATGTTGTATACATCTCTCACTTTTCCATGATAGACGTTTTTCTGTCCGTCAAAATTAAAATCTGTTCTTGTCAAAGCTTTGCTCATTTTTATTCAGTTTTATCTATTTTGTATTTATCTTTTTCTTTTTCACGACGTAACATTTCATACGCATGGTGCTTCTCATAAGCAAGTACGATGTCCCGCACCAATTTGTGACGCACGATATCTTTTACATCGAATTGAACGAAGGAGATATTGGGAATATTTTTAAGTATTTTCTTGGCAAGTATCAATCCAGAGGGGCTTTGGAAAGGCAAGTCGATCTGTGTTTCATCGCCTGTAACAACAAACTTGGTATTGAGGCCCATACGGGTGAGAAACATTTTCATTTGAAGTACAGTGGTATTTTGTGCTTCGTCGAGTATCACAAAGGCATTGGAGAGCGTACGGCCACGCATAAATGCAAGGGGTGCAATCTGAATAATTCCATCCTTCATAAATTCTTCCAGCTTTTTTGCGGGTATCATATCCAGAAGGGCATCATAAAGTGGTTGCAGATAAGGATCTATCTTTTCTTTCAGGTCACCTGGCAGAAATCCAAGGCGTTCACCGGCCTCAACAGCTGGCCTGCTAAGGATGATGCGTTTTATTTCACGGTTTTTCAATGCACTGACAGCCATTGCGATGGCAGTATAAGTTTTACCGGTTCCGGCAGGCCCAATGGCGAAGATGAGATCAGACATTTTACAGGCATCCACAAAAACCTTTTGATTTGGAGTCCTTGCCCTGATTGCTTTTCCATTGATGCCAAACAGAAGCACATCCTTCTCTTCGTCAATGGTTTCAATGGTCCCTTCTTCATCCATAAATACCTGGTTGATAATTTCATCGGGCAATACATTGAACTGATTGTAATGATTTAAAATTAAGTGGAACTTACTTTCAAAGCGAAGAATTTCTTCATCATCGCCCTTAAGGATGACATCATTGCCACGATACACGATAACCAATTTGGGAAAGAAAGATTTAATCATGTTCATTTTGGCATTGTTCACACCGAAGAACTCCAGCGGATCAATACCTTCCAGATGAATTAGTTTTTCAAACATAGATGATTGCCTCATTTGGTATATTGCAAAAATAAGCCTTTTTAACAGATTTTTCACTCTGTTTCGAACTTTTGTGTACATTTGTCTGAGAATAGGTTTCCGATTTTCGGAATGTAAAAGGGAAACAGGTGAATCCATTAAAAAGGATGATTCCTGTACAGTTCCCGCTGCTGTAAGTCCTGTATAACTTTTTAACAATGATCCACTGTCCATTTTCAATCGGGGCGGGAAGGGGTTAAAAGGGGGATGAGTCAGAAGACCTGCCTGTTTTAACCTGGATTTTGAGGCTTTCGGCGAAAAAGCAAAAAACCGTATACTTTTCATGTTTCATTTCTGAAAAGCTGCAAAATCCATTCATGTTTAAGATTTTGTAGCAAATGAATCAACTTTTATTCATCCGTAAGACGTTTGTCATCAGTATTTTGATGCTGATAATTATGGAAACCCAAGGGCAGTTTGCTTCCCGGGTATCCGACTATTTGCCAGCCCCCGGACAATATACCAATGCTGATTTTATAGGTATTCCAACCGCTGCACAGTCTCTGGTGGGAACCAATCGGGGAATGATAAGCCTTGGTGCATTTGGGGGGTCAATTACTCTCGAATTTACTTCAGGAATTAAAAATGATCCCAATAATCCTTATGGAGTTGACTTTACGGTCTTTGGAAATCCAACATCCACATGGTCAGAGCCTGGAATCATTCAGGTAATGAAGGACGAAAATAAAAATGGACTTCCTGATGACACCTGGTACGAGATTGCAGGAAGTGACCATTATTGGAATACCACGATTTCAAATTATGAAGTGACCTATCAAAACAGCGGCTTAAATACCGCAGTTGATATACATTGGACTGATAATCAAGGAAAATCAGGTATTATTCCTGAAAATAGTTTTCACCTGCAGAGCTATTACCCCAAGTCTGATTTATTTCCCAATGTGGCGACTGATAAATATATGCTGAAGGGAACGAGGCTTCAGGGGCAAATTGATTTGTCGATTCCTGGAGTGGTACATTCTTATTCCAGGGCCTTTGGATATGCCGATAATACTCCGGTTATTTCTATCAACGAAAAGTTGCCCGATAACCCTTATACCAAAGAAATTGAAGGCAGTGGTGGCGATGCTATTGATATAGACTGGGCGGTTAATCAAGAAGGAAATCATGTAAATCTGGATGAAATACATTTTATACGGGTTTATACAGGCATGAACGCATTGGTGGGTTGGTTGGGAGAAATCTCGACTGAAATTACTGGTATCCGGGATGTGGAACCTGCCTCAGTAAATGGATCGCAATCGATGATAGTGATACAAAATCTTCCACCAAAAATCAGGATGGGTGAAATCCTTACCATCAATGCCTTATTATTTGAATCAGGCATTAAAGCTGATAATGCACTGATTAATTGGTCGGTAAGTAATCCGGAGTTGGCAGTTATTGAAAATGGACGGTTGAAGGCTCTACAAAATGGAAAGTTCCTTCTAAAAGCTTCATCTGCTTTAAATTCAGCAATCTATGCAGAAAAGGAATTGGAAATTTATTCAGCAGGGAAAGCTGTTATAACACTCACAACCAGGAGCGTAAAGGTGAATAACAAACTTCCATTGACAAGCAAATTGACTGATCAAAATGGGAATATTCTTACAGGAATTGCCCCCAAGTGGAGAATTGACAACTCCTCAGTTGCAGAAGTGATTCAGTTTGACGGAACTTATTACCTCCAGGGAAAACTTTCAGGAAATTGTTGGTTGTACCTTGAATCAGTTGAAATTAAGTCACTTCGCGATTCCTTAGAAATACAGGTTCTTCCTGAATCAATCATGAAAAAGGTTTTTATTTCAGTTAAAACTATAGATAGGACCTTAATTCCACGCCATTCAATTTGGGTTGAGACTGTTGATTTGACTTCCAAAGTAAATGGGGCGCAAACGACTTATCCATTGACTGATACCTCGTTTGTTTCCCTTGCTGATGTCGTAGTGGCTGCATACAAAAATACGGAATTAGAAAATGATTGGGCCTTTCGGGATGATGCTGAAGGTGGGTCAGCCCTTTATTTATGGAAGATTCCGGAAATCGAGGAAGGCTCAACAGCTTATCATTTTGGATATGGAGGTTCGCGCACTTCTACTTCCTACCGCAAAACATGGGTAGTCATGCTAAATCAGCAACCATTCTCAACGGGATTGGACAAAATTAAAGTGAACAACAATGATGAAATTCTGATATATCAAATTGCGGACAACCTAACTCCCTGGTCGATAACACATTTGACTACAGGCTCAGACTCTTTAAAGCTGAACCAGGAAGTTGATCTTCAACTCATGAAATATTTTTGTTCAATGAATCAAAATCGGTTAGTTTCGATCAATTCATCTGACGTCCTTGCGTATCAGACCGTTCAACTCAACTTGCAAAATTCAACCAAAAGTGCTACTACATACACCACTGATGAATTCGGGAAACTCACCGTAACTTTGGATAAACCTGGTGAATATCTATTTCTTTCGGGCATGGATGCCTCGAAACTGTTTGTTGAATCAACGACTGGAAATACAATTAATTACGCAACTATAATTTTATGTAAAGTATATCCAAATCCTTTCACCGATCATCTCAAAATAGAATGCTCATCAATTGTTAAATCGGTTGAAATTGCTGATTTGCAGGGAAGGATCGTTTATTCTGAACCCTATTCACAAGCAAATATTGATGTGTATCATTTGCCTTCAGGATTTTATATTTTAAAAATAAAATCAGGGAACCAGGTCTATCAGCAGAAATTAATCAAACAATAATCTTGTGAAGGCACCAGGAAGAGGTCAATGGAATTTATTGGCCAAAGCTATGTTTATCCTATTTGTGATGATGCCGTCAGTAAATGCTGAAGCACAGAAGCTTAATGATACCATTTCAATGAATGAAGTGCAGATTCTGGGCAAAAAAACGATCGGTGAAGTAGGAACAATGACTACCCATATCGATACCCTGGTACTTCAAATGCTAAAGACACAAAACATTTCAGAACTGCTATCTTCTTATACTCCTGTTTTTATAAAGTCTTATGGAAGAGGCTCATCCGCCACAGCATCATTCAGAGGAACGGCTCCTTCACATACACAAGTATACTGGAATGGACTGAAAGTAAACTCTATGATGCGTGGGGATGTTGATTTTTCACTCTATCCCGTTTATTTTATTGATGATTTGATTTTACAACATGGCGGAAGTTCATTGCAATCGGGTTCTGGAGCGTTGGGTGGCAGTGTTTTAATCAACAACAAGCCCGATTGGACTGATCGTTTCAGTATTCGGTATGTTCAGACAATTGAAAGCTTTTCAACCAATAAAGAATATCTCAACCTCGGTTATGGAAAAGGCAAGGTTCAATTTAAGACACGGCTATTTTCGGATCGCAGTAAGAATGATTTCCCTTATTTTAACTATGGTGTTTTGCCCATGCATCAGGATGTTCAAAAGAAAGCTGGATATAGTAAATCCGGATTACTACAGGAAGTATATTTTAGATTCAAAAATCAGACAGTTTCTGCAAAGTTATGGGCTTATCAAAGCAATCGGAACCTTCCGCAGCTGATGTCGTTTGAAGGTGATACGCGAAATGAAACACAGAAAGATAAGAATTTAAGGGCAGTTCTTAATTGGAAATACATTAAAGAAAAAAGTAAGGTAGAATGCCTGGTAGGTTTAAATATGAGTCAATTAAACTATTATAGATCAAGTACTGAAGCTGATTTTGTCAATTTTGACAGCCGAAGTAAAGAGAACAGTTTTACCAATCAGTTGAACTATGACTGGAACCCGAAGAAGACTTTGAGTTTTAACTGGTCGTTGAATACTTCTTACAGCACGGTCTCTTCCTTTGATGATGTTCAGAAAGTTGGCTATGATCAGGATCAATTGACATTTTCACTGCTCAATTCGACTCATATTCAGTTATTTAGTGATTGGGCAGTTTCATTTTTATTCCGAAGTGAATGCTATGATGGCCGGTTAATTGGATTCATTCCATCCTTTGGAACTGAATATTGGCTGGATAAAAGGCAAATTAGTTCTCTGAAGATGAACCTTTCAAGAAATTATCACCAGCCAACCCTAAATGATTTATATTGGATTCCAGGTGGCAATCCAGGTTTGAAACCTGAAGATGGATTTTCAGGTGATCTGGCATTTGCCTACAAACAAAGTAGTGGCGATGCTGCATTTTCTTTTCAGATTACGGGATTTGCTTCATTGATTGATAATTGGATTGAATGGAGACCATCGCTTAGTGGTGCCAATTATTGGGAGGCAGGCAATCTTCGGAAAGTGTTTGCAAGAGGAGCTGAAATTCAGGCTTCGAAACAAATACTAACTGCGAATGTCCTGCAATTTAATTTGAGGGGCAATTATTCGTATACTGCCACCTCAAACATTGATGCTGTATCTTCGGTTGATGAATCGAGGGGTAAACAATTGATGTACATACCAAAACACAAAGCAAATTTGTTTGCTGAAACCGATTTTAAGGGTTACTATCTGAAAATAAACATACCCTTTACGGGGAAGCGGTACATTACAAGTAACAATCTGGAATCGGACTATGAACAGGTGCTAAATCCCTATTGCCTGGTCAATCTGACAATGGGAAAAAAATTTGATTGGAATCGTTTGATGGCTAATGTATCACTTAATGTGGAAAATTTAACCAATGAAGATTACATGGCTATTTTATGGCGACCTATGCCGGGAAGATACTATTCGTTAACCGTCCAAATTCAATTTAGAAAATGAAGCAGCTTTTTTTTATACTGATTTGTACAATTGGATTTTATTCGTGTTCTAAGAGCCCTGTCGATACAGTGTTTTTTGATTTTACGGGCAACCGTGGTGTGTATATCATCAATGAGGGCAATTTCATGTTTGGAAACTCATCGTTGTCATTTTATGACCCTGATACCAAAAAGGTGGTTAATCATGTATTTCAGGCACGTAACGGGGCTCCTTTGGGCGATGTGGCTCAATCGATGACCATCTATAACAACTTGGGATTTGTGGCAGTAAACAATTCAGGAAAGATATATATCATCGACAGTAGTACAGCTATATTTAAAGGAAGTATCACTGGATTGAGTTCTCCAAGGTATATTCATATCATCAATTCCCAAAAGGCCTATGTCACTGATTTATTTGCCCGTAAGATCACTATTTTTAATCCGTCTACCTTTCTGATAACGGGTGATATTTCAGTCAGCAATTCTACATCAGAATTTACCCAACATGCGACCGAACAAATGATTCAATATAAAAATCTGGTATTTACCAACTGCTGGTCGTACGATAATAAAATACTTGTAATAGACACGGAAACAGACCAATTGATAGATTCAATTGAAGTGTTTAAACAACCCAACAGCATGGTAATTGACAAGGATAATAAAATATGGGTATTGACTGATGGTGGATTTGAAGGCAATGCGTATGGCTATGAAAGACCCGGATTGTTAAAGATTGATGCCGAGACCCGTGAAATTGAACGGACTTTCAGATTTGCATTGGGCGAACATCCGCTAAGCCTTTGCTTGAATTTTAAGAAAGATTCTCTCTTGTTTTTAAACAGGCATGTTTGGAAAATGGCCGTTACTGATAAAAAACTTCCCGAACAACCTTTCATCTTGTCAGCCTATACCAATTTATATGGCGGTTTTTTTAGTCTGGCAATTGATCCATCGAATTCTGAAATCTATATAGGTGATGCAATTGATCATGCCCAAAATGGGGTTGTACATCGTTACGATCCTTTAGGACAACTGATTGATGAATTTAAAGTAGGAATTTCGCCTGGTGGATTTGCCTTCAAAACAGAATGAGACTGTAAATATTAAGTTACGTTTCCGTCAAAATGTCAAAACGTCAAAATGTCAAATGCCATTTCCTCTTTCCTCTTTCCTCTTATTTAAGCCCGTTATTCATGAGAAATGAGAAATTGACGTTTTGACGGAAATTGCGGAACAGATAACTTATAACTTGAGTTCTATATAACAGTACGATAGAATAGAGGTTTTATTTAAATCTATTTTGAAGCGTTTGAAGCGTTTGAAGCATTTGCAATGTTTGCACATCTGGTAGTTTGTTTGATTTTCCGTTCAATGGGTTTGTTTGTTTGTTTGTTTGTTTATTTTGAGAAGGGAGAAAGTGAAATAAGGGTAAAAATGCAAACTTGCAAACTCTTCAAACGCTGCAAAGAACTCAGCAAAAGGTCGCAAGTCGGGTGAGGCAATTTTTCTTTTGCTTTTTGGATTTTACCCCCTTGATGATAACGCAACCTGTTACTGACAATATTTTATCTTGTAATAAATGGTCTATAAAATAAATTCACACGTTTTTAATCTATTTCAGGACGAATCATTTTTTCTAAGGTTAAAACTTGTTATTATAAAATCGGAACTTCACGCCTAAAGGTTTCATCCAGTGAGATAAAAGTTTCGGTGCTGGCAATGCCTCCTATTTTTTGGATCTTATCGCTTAGAATATCCTTTAGGTGCTCATTGTCTTTGGCATACACTTTGGCAAAAATAGCATATTGTCCCGTAGTGTAATGGCATTCAACGATTTCAGGAATTGACTTTAGCTGTTCGGCTACTGTTGAATACAAACTGCCCTTTTCGAGGAATATACCAATATAGGTGCAGGTCTTATAATCAATCTTTTTGGGATCAATGTGATATCCTGAACCAATAATTACATTCAGTTCAATCATCCGGTTGACCCGTTGATGAACTGCGGCTCTCGAAACTCCAACCTCGGCAGCCACATCCTTAAAGGGAATGCGCGCATTCTTGGAAATGATTTCCAGTATATTCAGATCAATGTCATCCAGTTGATGTTTTAACGTCATGGTAATTTATTGAATATTGATATAATTTATTTGATTGGAACCTGACGTTTAAATTCCATTTCGAGGGATATAAAGGTTTCTGTTCTGGCAATACCTTCAATTACCTGCAAATCTTCGTCAATTAACTTTTTAAGGTGCGTATTGGTTTTGGTCTGAACTTTAATGAAAATTGCATAAGATCCTGTAACGTAATGACATTCAACAACCTCTGGAATCTTTGTCAATTCAGCAACAACTTGCCGGTGGAATTTAGCTTTTTCAAGGTGAATACCCATATAGGCACATGTAAAATATCCCATTTTCTGGGGATTAACGAGAAATTCGCTACCCGAAACGACTCCCAAATTAAGTAAACGTTGAACACGTTGATGAATAGCAGCTCCGGAAACACCACACTCTCGGGCAACTTCAAGAAAGGGAATCCTGGCATTTTTTGTAATCAGTTTCAGAATCTTTTCGTCCAGCTCATCGATATTTGGCAGCGGTTCAATATGCAGATCATTCATAATGTATGGTTAAACGGTCGTTTGAAAATTTGAAAGTCAAAGGTATAATAAATTGATAAATTTTAAATATTCTTGGTTAAAAACATCTTATTTGTTAACAACTGAAAGCAAATTAGCCAAAATCAATATTTCATATAATTTATCATCTATAGAATTTTGCTGATTTTTATAATTAAATATTTAACTGCATTGATGTAATATGGAACGATTTTAATATAAATCAAGGTTATATATGCTATTATATTGAACTTGAATTACTGGTAACTCAAATTCAGGAATTGTTAGCAAGAATAAGAAGAATAATAAAACAATCATTTCTTTTTGTTGGTTCGTATAAATAATTTATATATTTCGTTGAATATCAATGGCACCAATCCTAACCCAATCGCCATCAGCCAACCGCGCATATCCAACATTTGTAATTTGAAGGCGTTTTGCATGACTGGAATTCCAATTACAATTAGTTGCAAAACCAAACCCAATATGATGGCTCCCACTAAATATTTATTGGAGAACAAACCAATTTGGAAAATTGATTTCTTATGGTTCCTAACCGCCATGGAGTAGAACAATTGACAGGAAATTATGGCCATGAATGCCATTGTCCGCGCGTATTCCACAATTTCAACCGGAACAGTATGGTCAAATGGGCTGTATCCATGTTCAAAATATCCGTACCAGAAGGCAAGAATTGTGATAGTCCCAATCATAATACCGCCAGCAATGACCTGTAGTCCTGCACCTCCGGCAAAGAAACTCTCTTTCGGGTTTCTGGGTTTTTCTTTCATCACATCCGGATCGCCGGGATCCATGCCAAGAGCCACAGCAGGTAAAGAATCGGTGAGAAGGTTCATCCACAAAAGCTGGGTGGCAATAAAGGGAGCTTCCCAACCTATAAGAATTGTCACGAACAGGACAATCACCTCTCCAAGATTACTGGTTAGTAAAAAGATGACCGACTTTTTAATGTTGTTGTAAATATTCCTGCCCTGTTCAATAGCAGAAACAATGGTTGCATAGTTATCATCAGCCAAAATCATATCCGATGCACTTTTAGCGACATCGGTACCCGTAATGCCCATGGCTACACCAATGTCGGCAGCGTTTAACGAAGGGGCATCATTCACACCATCGCCTGTCATGGATACAATATTGCCTTGCGATTTGAGGGCACGCACAATTCTCACTTTATGCTCAGGGGAAACCCGGGCAAATACCCGATATCCTGAAATTTTATGGGTAAATTCCTCATCTGTAAACTCGTCCATCTCTTGACCGGTTATGGCTTGGTCAATGTTTTCAGCAATACCCAGCTCGAAGGCAATGGCAAAAGCGGTGTTTTTATGGTCACCGGTAATCATGATAGAGGTGATGCCTGCATTTTTTGCCAAAAGAATAGAAGGCTTCACTTCCGTTCGTGGCGGATCTATCATTCCAACGAGCCCAATAAGGATCAAATTCTTCTCCATTTCTGAAGCCTCTATGACGATCTCTACCGGTTTATATGCTGCACCAAGTGTGCGAAGTGCCTCCCCCGAAAAGCTTTCCGTTATACGGTTGAATTGTTTTTTGTGTTCATCGGTGATGGGGATAACCTGTCCATCAACTAAAACATGTGTTGATATTTTTAAAAGATTATCAATAGCGCCTTTCGTATTAATTGTGAAATTCCCGTTTTCTTCAGTGAGCGTGGACATTAATTTGCGATCGGAATCAAAAGCAAATTCAGCCACACGTTTACTTCCGGCGTTCAATGCTTTTCGGTCGACACCCAGATCATCGCCAAGTAACAGCAATGAAATTTCTGTAGGATCACCTGTCCCATGGCCGTTTTCCCAAGTTGCATCAGAGCAAAGGATCATGGTTTTTGCCAACTTTTCTGCATCTTCAGTTGGGGTATTTTTCTTATCGCGCTCAACTCCGAATTCACCCTTTATACTGAAATACTTCACCACGGTCATTTTATTTTGCGTCAGCGTACCTGTTTTATCTGAACAAATGATATTGACCGATCCTAGTGTTTCAACGGCTGGCAAGCGACGTATAATCGCATTGCGCTTCGACATGCTGGTAACGCCAATAGATAGCACCACTGCCACTATAGCTGCCAATCCTTCAGGAATAGCTGCTACAGCAAGAGAAACAGACACCAGAAACATTTCTGCAAGGTCGCGGCCCTGAATCAGGGAGATGATAAAAATAAATAGACAGATTCCGATGGCAATTTTACCAAGCGTTTTACCGAGGTTGTTGAGTCGAATTTCAAGAGGGGTTTTAGACTCTGCTTCACCTTCAATAATATTGGCAATTTTACCAACTTCAGTATTCATCCCGGTACTAATTGCAACACCAATGCCACGTCCATAGGTAACCATTGAAGACATAAACGCCAGGTTTTCACGATCTCCCAATGGAGTGTTTATATCATGAATGAGCTTTGCATCTTTCTCAGATGGAACAGATTCACCGGTTAGTGCCGATTCCTCTACCTGAAGATTGGCAGTTTCAATCAAACGTATATCTGCAGAGATAAACCGTCCGGTATCCAGGATCAGGATATCGCCCGGCACCACCAGTTCCGAATCAATTTCTTTGACCTCTCCGTCCCTGCGAACAAGTGATTTAGGAGACGACATTTTCTGGAGCGCTTCGATGGCATTGCCTGCTTTAACTTCCTGAACCACACCCAGAAAAGCATTTAAAATAATTACCATTATAATAATGATGGCATCAATATACTCCCCTAAAAACAGAGTAATGACCACAGCAGCAAACAGTACGTATATAAGCCAGTCTTTTAGTTGGGCTCCAAACATCTGTAAAATGCTCTTTTTCTTTTGCCCCTTCAATTTATTATGGCCATGTTTTTCCAATCTGGCTTTGGCTTCTTCTTCCCTCAGGCCAATTGCCGGATCAACGCTAAGTTCCTTAAGAACCTCTTCTATTGATTTAGAAAACCACATATTCTTTTGATTATTAATTACATTACTCAAATATTTGATAAACTACACGATAAAGTTGCTTCTTAATTTCAATGAATTCAAATGGTAGAATCTTATCGGGGAAACTCATTAACATCATTTTAACTATACTTTTATCAGGAGAGTAGGGTGGTTGCCAGTAAATATCTTCACAGACAGAAAAACCCAATCGTGCGTAAAATGTGATTCTTCTCCTTGTAGATTCAGTTGTGGGCTCCTCCACTTCTACAACGACCCTGGTTGCTTTTTGTTCAATAAGCTGTTGTAGAATCTGGGTTCCAATTCCTTTGCCTTGATCTGATTCACGAAGGGCGAAATGTTCAATAAAGGTAAAATATGACAAATTCCAGATGGAGATTAACCCAATCAATTGCTGAGCTTCAACCACCTGATTTAAACAAAATTGAGGATGATGAATTAATCCCTTTAGTTCATGCCATTCCCTTCTCTCATCAAAAGGAAATGAACTGATATAAATTTGTTTGAGATCATCGCTCAATTGCTGCAAATTGGAAACTTGAATTAACTTTATCATGAATGTTGTTGAGAAATAATCTAATTTACGAAAATTAAACCAATTTATTCATTAAATCATCTTATTCTTCCAACTTTTGGCGGTTTTGTTTGATGTCAGCTTTTATTCGCTTCCCAGTCAATCGTTTTTCTATTGAACTTCTGGTAGGGCGGGTACCTTTGCGGTGTTTAACGGGCCGTAAAGCCTTTTCAATCACCTCATAAAGTTTGCGAACCGCATCTTCTTTGTTTACGAGCTGAGAGCGGTCGCGCTGCGAAACAATGATAAGAAAACCTTCTGTGCTTATTTTAGTTGAAAGCTTTGAGGATAGGATTTCCTTCTGATTTTCACTTAAGATAGATGAGTTTTGAATGTTGAAACGAAGTTCTATTTTTGAATTTACCTTGTTGACATTCTGGCCTCCAGGGCCGCTGCTACGTGATGCCTGAAAAATTAATTCAGAAGTTAAATCCGGGATATTTATAATTACTTCTGACATCTAATTTTCTTTTTCAACTTTTATAATTGGTTCGCTCTTTTTTGTTCTTCGTGATTTATTCGCATAATAGTAGGCCACTTTTTCAATGGCTTTGCGAATACTTACATTGATTGGATTGTAATCATTGGCCATATAGCTGTCAACGAAATAAATCTGATAATAAAAATCGGTGACCATTGGAATTTTCATTCCCGAATTAATACGTTCCATCGCATTTTTAAACTCCTGTGGATATTCTTTTTTTATATGCGTACAGGTGTAAACGGCCAACTTCGAGTTTTTATCTTTTACTCCTGAAAAGCCAAAAAGACGACAAATCATTCCACGATGGTCATAATTAGAACATCCTGCAGTTTGACCCGGTACCTGACTTTTGGCCAGATTGATGCAATGTTCAGGATTGGTATCCAAAAGATCAAGCGCTGCTTCATGCAGATTATTTTTAACCAGATAATTGGCAAGTGGCAGAAATTCAAGAACGTTACCCTCCAACCCTTTTTTAAGGCAGCACAGGTTGCAATTTGTCAAGCACTTAAGATTTGACTGTATGCCAAATTTTTCAGTTTCCTTGTCCAATTGTTTAAAAACCTGTTCTACTTTTCTGATTTTGTCTAACATAGCAATAGCTTGTCTAAGAGTGTCAAATTTAATTGAAATATGATTAATAATACCAGAATAGTAAAATATAAATCTTGAGTGTTTAATATTGCCTTTTTCTATTTGCCTCCTCTTAAGGTTCCCAAGGTTTTGAACGCCTATTGGATATACTAATTCGTGTTTGTACTTTGAAATGGTCTGTAACATTGTATTGCATAAACATAGAAGCGCCCTTAATGCTTATATCCTGAATGGCCTGATTCATCTTCGGCCTATCAAAAACCGATTGTGCGCCGAAACTGTTCCCGCCCATTATAATATATGTTAAGAAGTGGTTGATCAAAAATTGAATAATTTAACAAATTAACTTCATCCGGAAAGGTAGTCTCATCAAAGTTTAAAGTACTTTCCATGATGGGTTGCCTGATTAGTAACTCTGGATGCTTGTTTAAAATACTATCTGAATAAAAATTCTCCTGTGCAGATACTAAAAACACTGCACAGGAGAAAATTAGTAATAAAATGAACCGTCTCATACGGCAAAGATAAGAAACTATGTACTAAAATTTAACGCCAAGGCTTACAATAAAATTACCATTTTTTGATTTAAAATCAGGCGAGGTATAAAGGTTGCCACCATGATTTTCCATTCTTAGATCAAGGGTTAGAAACAAGAAATCGACTCCGGCCCCATATTGCCATCCAAAGAAGTTATTTTCTATATTTTCTTTGGTAAATTTATCGCCTTTCACACTTTTCTTGGTCGCGAATGAGAAAACAGGACCAATCATAACACGCACATTTAATGGTTGTTGATCGATGATTTTTAGCCCCAACAGAACCGGAACGTCAACGGTCTTTAAATTAAAAGAATTAACTGTTGAAGTGCCGTCAGTTGTATTTACTTCACCTCCTTTGGAATTGTAATAAGCTTCAGGCTGAACGTAAAGAGGCCCTAAATTAACACGGGCAAAAGCACCAAACAAATAATTGTTAATTGCTTGAGCTTTATAATCATCAGTATTGGTCGAAATTTTAGAAGTATTTATTCCAGCTTTCAACCCTAAGTTAAATATTTCCTGTGCTTTACCTGTAAAGGCAAACACTGCAAGCATAAAGATAATCGTTAGTTTTTTCATATTGCTAATTTTTTTAATAAAACGTTAAATTTAAAATTATATTGTCATACGATTTGTAAACCTAAAAGTTCATGTATTGTTCATGTATTATTGTTAATTCCATTAGAATTATCAATTTAAACACACTCTGCTAATTTGATTTCATTATTTGAAGCTTAGCAATTAAGTTGCTTCAGGTACAAATTTTCTCTTATAATGAGCCTCTTACAATTAAGTTAGTTGGCATTACTTCTGACACTTTTTCTTTACTTACAATAAAATTAGCGCAATCTCTTCCCATACGCACAAAGTCTGTAGAAATAACTGTAATACCTGTTCCCACAATCTCTTTCATGGGTGTGTCGTTGTAGGAAATGATACCTATTTCGGAACCAATCTTGTAGTCATTTTTTTTGCAATCCTTCACTATTTTAACCAGATCAGAATCTTTAATCACCAGATAGGCCTGTCCGGGTTGAACTTCACGATTATCTATATTATCCAGTACTGTATGTTTCAGTTGGTGGTCGTTGCAGAAACGGTTAAAAGCATCAATTGTATCAGAAGGATGGGGGGTGTTCTGCGGAAAAACAAGTATAAATTCCTGATATTTCTGAATAAGTTCAAGGCCTGAACTTAGGCAATCGTAAACTGCCTGATTGAAATCCTGGGTCAAATAAGAGATTTCATTTTTTGGATCTCTTCCCATATCTAAGAGCAGCAGTTTTTTTGGATCAATTTTCCGTACAACATCTTCCATGTTACTGTGATTAATATTCATCACAATATACATGCTGTAACGTCCAAGACTGTTTAATATCAGTTGATTAAATATTTCAGGATTGTAATGATGAAACAACAGGTCAACAGAATAATTATCTGGAAGGTTGGCTCGTAACGATTTATACAATTGTTCTTTGAAAGCGCTGAAATCGTCGAGCAAAACAAATATCCTATATGATTCGGATGCCACAAAGTAACCTTTGGTGGGTGTGGAAGAAATAATGCTCCGTTGCTTTAAAATCGAATAGGCTTTAAAGATGGTGTCACGCGAAATACCTCCATCTTTGCTTAGCTGATTGACGGATGGAAGGAAATCACCTTCTTTCAAAACCCCTAAATTAATGGCTTCACTCACAGCATGAATAAGTTGCTGCATCTTAGTTTGTGAAGAACCTTCATCGAATTTAAAAGCAAATTTCATAATTGTATTATAGATTGCACGGATTGAAACGGATTACACGGATTTCCCGCTATACAAGGTGAAGCGTACCTAAGTATTTGTAGAAAGATTCATTTCAACTGTTTAAAGAATTAAACACATAGGCACATAGTAAACATTATTTAATATTTCTATATGTTCTATGTGCTTATTTCTTGTTTCTTATTTCTTGTTTCTTATTTCTTGTTTCTTATTTTATTTATACATTGGTCCGTATGTGGCACAGGCGCGGTAATCAGCTCCTTCTTTATCTGTTCCGAAGGCCGACCACGAACTAGGTCTGAAAATCTGGTCATCGCTTACATTGTGCATACTTACAGGAATCCGAAGGATTGATGCCAAAGTAATAAGGTCAGCACCAATATGTCCATGGGAAATAGCTCCGTGGTTGGCACCCCAGTTGGCCATTACGCTGTAAACATCTTTAAAGGCATCATTATCCGCTAAACGTGGAACAAACCAGGTTGTAGGCCAGGATGGATCGGTACGTTTATCCAAAATCTCATGCACATCATCCGGAAGTTCAACGGTCCATCCTTCTGCAATCTGCAAAACTGGTCCTATTCCTTTTACCAGATTGAGGCGCGACATAGTGACAGGCATTTCTCCTGCAGTTTTGAACAATGAAGAATAACCTCCACCTCTGAAATAACCTTTATTTGCCGGTGGCCACTTTGTATTTTCTAAACATGCATTCATATCCTTAGACGTAATGTCCCAAAAGGCTTTCATCACTGGATTTCCAGCTGCATCTTTTTGCTGGGCAGTAGCATCTAACGTGGTCGATCCTGAATTGATCAGATGGATAATACCACCACTTGCCTTACCGGTTAATTCTTTGCCCGTTACACGCTTCACAGCATCTGGACTCCAGTACGTACGTACATCAGAGAATATCTGAGCGGTATTGGTCAGTAAATGGCCAAATAACATAGATACACCATTCAAACTGTCATTTTCGGTGGCAAACACATAAGCTTGACGAATTCCGTTCCAGTCGAACGACGAATTTAGGATCGCTTCAGTAAAATCAGCATTCGGATAATAATCAGTCCATTGGCGTTGTCCCTGGAAACCACCAAGGATGGCATTCCTACCTTTTGCTTCTTCACCAAACCCCATGGCTTTTAACTTTGGATTGCCGATCATTAAATCGCGTGCAATCAAGGTCATTTTCACCACAATTTCCCATTCCCAATCTTTCCGTTTACGGTCAGACTGAAGTTCAGCAGCATTCAAATCTGCTCCTTCTTTACAGTTGGCTTTGGTCCATGTCATTGCTTTTGTATATTCCTCAGAATCAAATATGCCTTGTTCAATCCGGCGAATAAACTCGATGGATTCAACAAATTCTGTTCTTATTCCAAGGTATTCCTGAAAAAAATCAGGATCAACCATCGAACCGGCGATCCCCATTGACGAATAGCCGATAGATAAGTATGACTTTCCTTTCATTTGTGCTGAAGCCAAAGCAGCTTTTACGAAACGCAGCAATTTTTCCTGAACATCGGCAGGAATGTTGGTATCACCCGAATCTTGAACATCTCGGCCATATATTCCAAAAGCAGGAAGTCCTTTCTGTGAATATCCTGCCAATGCAGCAGCAAGGTAAACAGCACCCGGACGTTCAGTTCCATTAAAACCCCATACAGCTTTTGGCAACAATGGGTCGGTATCCATCACTTCGGTTCCATAACACCAACATGGAGTAACAGTGAGAGAAACGCCAACGCCTTCTTTTTCAAATTTATCGGCACACATGGCAGCATCTGCCACGCCACCAATGGTAGTATCGGCAATCACACATTCTACTTTTTCGCCACTTGGAAAACGAAGATTTTCTTCGATAAACTTCGCTGCCGCGTTGGCCATATTCATGGTCTGAACTTCCAACGATTCGCGTATGCCACGCTCCCTTCCGTCAATCACAGGCCGAATACCAACTTTAGGCAAACGACCAATCAATCTGTTGTTTTGATTCATTTTTATGAATTATTTTATAGTATATTTAGATACAATTTATACAATATTATATTGTCCTGTACTGTGCTGCTAAGGTAGAGGTTTTATTTGAGAAATTGGGATGTTGAAGAGCAGATTTTAAAAATTTTAACGATTGGTTGGTTTTGCATTTGTAAGGTAATGATGACCGATTCCTTGTACTCGGGATCAATATTTCCGTGAAAATGCCATAATGCCATAATGCCATCTACAGATTTACGGTAGGTCTTCCAAGGTCTGAATTAACGTATCCGCCCCACCACCCTCATCCTAAGCCAGTAGATTTTTGTCGATAAATTGGGGCAGCATATTTTTGAGATCTGACTCTTCAGTGTCGTTGATGTTTTGGATGACATAGGTTAACCATTTTTGGGGGTCGATGTCGTTTT
>Ga0123339_10001104_pt1 | contig 19084 bp, 16 predicted proteins | sample lystaG_FD_89956 | JGI IMG/M metagenome (GOLD analysis project Ga0123339, IMG submission 89956) | Glacier valley bacterial and archeal communities from Borup Fiord, Nunavut, Canada, to study Microbial Dark Matter (Phase II) -... | ecosystem: Environmental > Aquatic > Freshwater > Ice > Glacier ... | reverse complement strand
GCGTTGTCGTCGAAGCTGACCTTGGCATCCAGGGCGACCACCTCGCCCGCCTCGGTCACGACCAGCGGGTTGATCTCGACAACCTCGCAGTCCAGCTCGGTGAAGGCGCGATACATCGCCAGCACGAACTTGGTGAACGCGCCGACCTGCTTGCCCTCCAGGCCCAGGCCGAACGCCAGCTTGCGGGCATGGAACGGCGACACGCCGCTGGCCGGATCGACGGCTACGCGCATGATGCGGTCGGGCTGCGTCTCGGCAACGTGCTCTATTTCCATGCCGCCCTCGGTGGACGCGACGATGGTGATGCGGCTGGTCTCGCGGTCCACCAGCAGGGACAAGTATAGCTCGCGCTTGATGGCGCAGCCGGCCTCGACGTACACGCGGCTGACCCGGCGCCCGGCGGCGCCGGTCTGCTTGGTGATCAGCGTGTTGCCGATCATGGCCTCCGCCGCCTCCCGCGCCTCGGCCGGGGACTTGGCGAGCCGCACGCCCCCCTTGCCCTCTGGCGCGCCCTCGAACTTGCCGGCGCCGCGCCCGCCGGCATGTATCTGGGACTTCACGACATAGATCGGGCCGGGCAGCTTGGCGGCGGCCTGCTCGGCCTCCTCCGGCGTCCAGGCGACGAAGCCTTGCAGCACAGCCACCCCGTAGCCGCGCAGCAGCTCCTTCGCCTGGTATTCGTGTATGTTCATGTCGTTACCACTTCACTGAATCGTCTGGGAGTGTCCTGGGCCGCCCTGGCTGGCAGCCGGGCATGGGCCGGGTCGCCGCCGGCATACAGGAGTCCGGCGGCTATCTCCATCCCCGCTGCGGAACGCGGCCCCTATGGCTGGGCCGCCGCCGCCACGCGCTGCACCGTGGGGGCGCCCTGGACGTAGCTGGCGCGCATCGGCTTCAGCACGACCAGGGCCAGCACCGCCGCCGCGAGGTTCATCCCGGCGGCTGTGAGGAACACGGCATGCCAGCTTCCGGTCATTTCGGTCAGCACGCTCGTGAACGGCACCAGCAGGGCCGCCGTGCCCTTGGCCGTGTAAAGCAGCCCGGCGTTGGTCGCCGCATACTTGGTGCCGAACGTGTCGGCGCAGGTTGCCGGGAACAGGCTGTAGATCTCACCCCACGCGAAGAACACCAGCCCGGTCAGCACCACGAACAGGAACGGGTTCTGGCCGAACACGCTCAGCGCGTAGATGCCGGCGGCCTCGATGGAGAAGGCGACGAACATCGTGTTCTCGCGCCCCAGGTGGTCGCTGACCCAGCCGAAGAACGGCCGGGTCAGGCCATTCAGCACGCGGTCGATGGTCGCCGCGAAGGTCAGCGCCGGCAGGGTCAACCCAAGGATGCTGACGGGCACGTTACCCACCTTGAAGTCCGCTGCAATCGGGCCGAGCTGCGCCGTCGCCATCAGGCCGCCCGCCGCCATCATGACGAACATGGCATACATGACCCAGAAGACCGGGGTGCTGACCATCTCCTTGGGCGCGAAGTCGCGCCGGGCCAGGCTGACGCGGGCGATGGCCGGCACCTGGCCCTTCGCCGGCGAGCTGAGGAACAGCGCGACCAGCATGACGATCAGGCCCTGGCCGATGCCGAACCACAGGAAGGCCGACTGGTAGCCGTAGTTGGCGATCACCATCTGGATCGGCACGACCGTCAGCGCCGAGCCCGCGCCGAACCCGGCCGCCGTGATGCCCGCCGCAAGGCCACGCTTATCCGGGAACCACTTGAGCGAGTTGCCGACGCAGGTGCCATAGACGGCCCCCGCCCCCGTGCCCGCGACGGCCGCCGCGACATACAGCATCGGCAGCGATGTGGCGTAGGCGTTCATCACCCAGCCGATGCCGCACAGCAGCCCGCCGAACAGCGTGACGGCCTTGGGGCCGTACTTATCGACGAACCAGCCCTCGATCGGGACCAGCCAGGTCTCCGTCAGGATGAAGATGGTGAACGCCACCTGGATGCCGGTGCGCTCCCAGCCGTTCAGCTTCTGCATCGGGCCGACGAAGAACGTCCAGCCATATTGCAGGTTGGCGATCATGGTCATGCAGACCACGCCGAGCACGAGTTGAACCCACCGGTAGCTGTTGGATGGAGGCAAGGCGTGGTCTTGCATGATGGAGATCCCCTTTGACGTGGCCCTGTTCCCGGGCCAACTTGGCTGTTTAAGCGTTGAAGTCCCGTCGAAACTCCAGTTGCGGCTACTCGGCCGCCATCCGGGACACGGCGCCGAGCGCACCCGAGGACTTCAGCCGGTCCACATGGGCGTCGTCGAACCGAAGGACGTCGCGCAGGATCTCGTCGGTGTGCTCCCCCAGGAGCGGCGAGCGCGTCACGACCGTCTCGCTGTCGGACATCTTGATCGGGTTGCCGACGGTCAGGTACTTGCCGCGCGTGGGGTGGTCCACCTCCACAACCGTGCCGGTCGCACGCAGCGACTGGTCCTCGGCGATCTCCTTCATCGACAGGATCGGCCCGCAGGGGATGTCGTGCTGGTTCAGCTCCGTCATCGCCTCGAACTTGGTCTTGGTCATCGTCCACTGCTCGATGCGGTCGAAGATGGACTTCAGCCGCGGCAGCCGGGCGGCGGGCTTGGCGTAGTCCGGGTCGGTGACCCAGCCGGGCTCGCCGATCACCTCGCAGATAGCCTTCCACACCGGCGCCTGGGTGATGAAGTAGATGTAGGCGTTGGGATCGGTCTCCCAGCCCTTGCACTTCAGGATCCAGCCGGGCTGGCCGCCGCCCGAGGCGTTGCCGCTGCGCGGCACCGCATCGCCGAACTCGCCGTCCGGGAACTGCGGGAACTCGCGCAGCGGGCCGTGCGCCAGCCGCTGCTGGTCCCGCAGCTTGACCCGGCACAGGTTCAGCACCCCGTCCTGCATCGCCGCCATCACCCGCTGGCCGCGCCCGCTGGTGTTGCGCTGATACAGCGCCGCCACGATGCCCAGCGCCAAATGCAGGCCCGTGCCGCTGTCGCCGATCTGCGCGCCCGTCACCAGCGGCGGGCCGTCATCGAACCCGGTGGTGCTGGCCGACCCGCCGGCGCATTGCGCCACGTTCTCATAGACCTTGCAGTCCTCGTACGGGCCAGGGCCGAAGCCCTTCACCGACGCCATCACCATGCGCGGGTTCAGCTCCTGGATACGCTCCCACGTGAAGCCCATGCGGTCCAGCGCGCCGGGCGCGAAGTTCTCCACCAGCACGTCGCACGCGCGGATCAGGCCCTCGATGACCTCCTTGCCCTGCGCGTGCTTGCTGTCCACCGTGATGGACCGCTTGTTGCTGTTCAGCATCGTGAAATACAGGCTGTCCACGTCCGGGATGTCGCGCAGTTGCCCGCGGGTGATGTCGCCCTCGCCCGGGCGCTCCACCTTGATGACGTCCGCGCCGAACCACGCCAGCAACTGCGTGCAGGTCGGGCCGGACTGCACATGCGTGAAGTCGAGTATCTTGACGCCCTCAAGAGCTTTCATGGTGTGTCCTCCCTTGTTCTGGAACAGGCTCGATAAAGCCCGGCTATTTCTTCTTCAAGACGCTTTGCGGGTTCAGGCTGCCGATGTTGCCGCTTTCGCTGCCGGCGGCCGGGTCGATCACCGCGTTGATGAGGGTCGGCGTGCCAGAGTCCATCGCTGCGTCCACCGCGCGCTTCAGCTCGTCCGGCGTCGTCACGTTGACGCCGGTGCCGCCGAAGGCCTCCATCATCTTGTCGTATCGTGCGCCGTGCACGAAGGCCGTCGTCGCCGCGTCCGCGCCGCCCGTTGGGTTCACGTCGGTGCCGCGGTAGATGCCGTCGTTGTTGAACACGACGATGCACACCGGCAGGTGGTAGCGGCAGATCGTCTCGACCTCCATGCCGGAGAAGCCGAACGCGCTGTCCCCCTCCACCGCCAGCACCGGCTTGCCCGTCTCCACCGCCGCGGCGATGGCGAACCCCATGCCGATGCCCATGATGCCCCAGGTGCCGACATCCAGGCGCTTGCGCGGCTGGTACATGTCGATGATGCCGCGCGCGAGGTCGAGCGTGTTGGCGCCCTCGTTCACCAGCATGGCGTCCGGCCGCTCCCGGATGACGGCCTTCAGCGCGCCCAGCGCGGCATGGAAGTTCATCGGCGACGTGTTGCTCATGAGCTTCGGCGCCATCTTGGCGATGTTGGCGTCCTTGCGGGCCTGCAACCGGTCTGTCCACTCCGCCGGCGGCGCGGTCCAGCCCGCGCGCATCCCTTGCAACAGGGCCGTCACGCAGGACCCGATGTCGCCGACCACCGGGGCGGCGATCTCGACGTTGCTGTCCATCTCCCGCGGCTCGATGTCGATCTGGATGAACCGCTGCGACCCGGCCGCGCCCCAGGTCTTGCCCTTGCCGTGCGACAGCAGCCAGTTCAGCCGCGCGCCGACCAGCATCACCACGTCGGCCTCCTTCAGCGCCGTCGAGCGTGCGGCGCCGGCCGACAGCGGGTGCGTGTCGGGCAGCAGGCCCTTGGCCATGCTCATCGGCACGTAGGGGATGCCGCTCGTCTCGATCAGCTCGCGCACCAGCGCGTCCTCCTGCACGTAGGCCGCGCCCTTGCCGAGAATGATCAGCGGGCGCTTGGCGCCCTTCAGCACGTCGATCGCGCGCTGGACGGCGGACGGGGCGGGAAGCTGCGCGGGCGCCGGGTCGATCACCTTGACCAGCGACGCCGCGCCGGCGTCTGCGTCCATCACCTGGGAGAACAACTTGGCCGGCAGGTCCAGATAGACGCCGCCCGGGCGGCCCGACACGGCGGCGCGTATGGCGCGCGCCACGCCGATGCCGATGTCGGCGGCATGCAGCACGCGGAACGCCGCCTTGCACAGCGGCTTGGCGATGGCGAGCTGGTCCATCTCCTCGTAGTCGCCCTGCTGCAAATCGACGATCTCGCGCTCGGACGAGCCGCTGATGAGGATCATCGGGAAGCAGTTGGTCGTGGCGTTGGCCAGCGCCGTCAGGCCGTTCAGGAAGCCTGGCGCCGACACCGTCAGGCAGATGCCCGGCGACTTCGTGAGATACCCGGCGATGGCCGCCGCGTTGCCGGCGTTCTGCTCGTGCCGGAACGAGATGACGCGCATGCCCTCGGCCTGCGCCAGGCGGCCCAGGTCCGTGATCGGGATGCCGGGCACGCCGTAGATGGTCTTGATGCCGTTAACCTTGAGCGCGTCGAGCACGAGGTGGAAGCCGTCCGTCAGCGCCTGGGCCGTTTCGCTCTCAAGTGCGTCGGCGGCGATGCTCTGCGATATCACTGACATTCTGGTCCCTCCGGCCGCTGGCTGTCGCTACTGTGCGGGCTGGCCGGGCGGCATGTCGAGCGCGTCGCCATTCGCCTCGATGTGCGCGGCCAGGCCGAGCGTGTGCTCCCGCACCCGCCGCTCCGCCAGATCCGCATCGCGGCGCTCCAGCGCCTCGACGATGTCCATGTGATCCCGGATCGACCGGGCCGCCCGGTTGCCCTGCCCCATCGTCACCGCCCGGACCGCGCGCATGTGGATGAACATCGTGTCGGTCAGCTCGGTCATCAGGGCGCAGCCGCCCGTGCGTATGACGGCGCGGTGGAACGCCATGTTGGCCTCGGAGTACTCGCCGACATGGGTGGACGGGTCGTCCTTGAACGCGCCGACCAGGTCCCGCAGCGCGCGCAGCTCCGCCGCGCCAGCACGCTGCGCGGCAAGCCGCGCGGCCATGCCCTCCACTGCGGCCCAGACCGTCACCATCTCCACGATCTCGCGCTTGGTCTTGCGCACGACGTAGGCGCCCCGGCGCGGCACGGACCGTATGAGGCCGTCCCGCTCCAGGAAGCCCAGGGCCTCGCGCACCGGCGTGCGGCTCACGCCCAGGTCGGCCGATAGCTGCCGCTCGTCCAGCCACAGCTCTCCGGCATGGCCGTAGATATCCATGTCCATGATCGCCTGCTTGATCGCGTCGCACGCCAGCCGCCGCAGGCCCGTGCTCGCCTCGATGGGCTTCAGGGTCAGGGCAGGGACAGGCTTCACAGGCGTGCCGCGGCCTGGCCGGCCCCAGACGCAGGACATCCACCTGGCCGCCGATCCCTGGCCCGCAGCGCCGTCTTGCCCCGCATGCCGCCTCCCCCAAGCTGGTCGCCTGAACAGCGAATTATTATTGAGCCGCCTCGTTGGGCACCACCGTTTCAGCTTATGCATTATACCAGAAGTGGCGCAACATGTTTCGCCGCGCGCCGGGCTGCGCCTTGTGCGGCACCACGCCTTGTGCGCCGCAACAGGCGCTGCCATTCATGCGCGCCATGGCAGGCAAGCCGGCGCGCACGGACGGGATGCCCCGCCCCGTTGCCCCGCAAGGGCGCCGGGCCACGTCCTATGACGTGGCCATGGCGGCCGGGGTGGCGCAATCCACCGTATCCCGCTGCTTCCTGCCGGGCAGCGAGGTGTCGGCTGCCACACGCGCCCGGGTCCGCGGCGTGGCGGACGCCCTGGGCTACGTGCCGAACGCCATCGCCCGCTCCCTCATCACCCGCCGGTCGGAGATGGTGGCCGTCATCGTCACCGGGTTCACCTTGCAGACCAACCCGGCCATCGTCGGCGGCCTCGGCCGCGCCCTGGCCGCGCACGGCAAGCAACTGCTTCTGATGACGGCCGAGGGGGAGGCCGGCGCCTTGGCGGCGGCGCAGGCGGCGCTGCGCTACCCGCTGGACGGCCTGGTGCTGGCGACGACGCTGGACGCCACCGCGATGCGGCCCTTCCTGCGCCGCGGCGTGCCGGTCGTGTGCTTCAACCGCCCGGCGCCGCTGCCGCGGGTGGACCGGGTGGCGACGGACCATGCGGCGGCGGCGCAGGAGGTAGCGGGCCTGCTGCACGCGGCCGGGCACCGCCGTTTCCTGTGCGTGGGCAGCCCGCCGGGCTGGCCGGTGAACGCCGAACGCGCGCGCGGCTTCGTGGGGCGCCTGGCAACCCTGGGCATCCCAGGCGTGCCCGTCCTGGCGGCGGAGCAATCCTACGCCGGCGGCCGGGCGGCGTTCCTGCAGCATGTCCGGGCGCACGGCCCGCCGGACGCGGTGTTCTGCGTCAACGACCCCCTGGCGTGCGGCGTGCTGGACGCCTGCCGCTTCGACCTGGGGTTGCAGGCGCACCACGGCATCTCGGTGGTCGGCTTCGATGACGTGGCGGAGGCCGGGCACCAGGCCTACGACCTGACGACGGTCCGCCAGGACATTGCGGCGCTGGCCCTGGCGGCGGTGGGGATGCTGCTGCACCGGCTGGATGCGCCGGAGGACGGCGCCCAGCGCCTGCTGCTGCCCGGCGTCCTGGTGCGGCGCGGCTCCGCGCGGCTGTAGCCTACAGCCCCTCGTCCCACGGCGGCCTGCCGCCGAACCGCGCCGCCAGGTGGTCCACGAAGCCGCGCACCTTGGGCGACAGGTTCCGCACCGAGGGATACATCGCCTGCACGGCCAGGCTCCCCACCTCCCACCCCGGCAGCAGCCGCACCAGGCGGCCCGCGCGCAGCGCGTCGCCCACGATGAACGTGGGCTGCACGATCACCCCCGCCCCCGCCAGCGCCGCCGCTAGCAGGGCATCGCCGTTGTTGGCCACCAGGGACCCGGCGATCCCGACGGACACGGCCCCGTCCGGCCCGTCAAACCGCCAGACGCTCCCGTGGCGGGCATAGGAATACAGCAGGCAGTTGTGGTCTCGCAGGTCCTCCGGCCGCCCCGGGGCGCCACGCGCCGCCACGTACTCCGGCGCGGCGCAGACGGCCATGCGGCAGGGGGCGAGGCGCCGGGCGACCAGGCTGGAATCCGCTGGGTCGCCGATGCGGACCGCCACGTCGAAGCCTTCCTCGACCAGGTCCACCACCCGGTCGTTCAGCACCATCTCGATCCGCAGCCGCGGGTGCCGTGCCCCGAACCCGGCCACCACGGCAGCCAGGTGGCGCACGCCGAACACCATCGGCGCGTTGACCCGCAGCACACCCTGCGGCTCCACATGCCGGTCCGACGCCGCATGCTCGGCCCCGTCCAACTGCTCCAGGATCGCGCCGGCCTGCGCATGGAACGCCGCGCCGGCGTCCGTCAGGCTTTGCGTCGCCGTGGTGCGGTTCAGCAGCCGGGTGCCCAGCCGGTCCTCCAGCGCGCGGACATAGCGCCCGACCATCGCCGGCGTGACGCCCATCTCCCGCGCCGCCGCCGCCTGGCTCCCGCCATCTACGGTCCGCACGAACGCCAGCAGCTCGGTGAAGCGGTCCACACAGTCGATACTAAGGGTATCGGCCGCATGGAGCAAAGCGGCATTCTATATACTCGGCGTCGCACCCAATATCCCGGTCATGGCCGACCCGTACGCACCCGCCCTGTTGCACCCCATTGCCGTCGCGCTGACAGTGCGGGACGCCGCGGGCACCGAGGCGTTCTACCGCGAGGTGATCGGCTTGCAGGTGGTCGGGCGGGACGACGGTGCCGTCCACCTCGGCGCGTCAGGCATTGCGTTCCTGGAGCTGCTGCACCAACCCGACGCCCTGCCGGACGACCCGGCCGCCGCGGGCCTGTTCCACACCGCCTTCCTGCTGCCCACCCGCGCCGACCTGGGACGCTGGCTGGCCCATATCGGCACGCTGGGCCACCCCCTCGATGGCAGCGCCGACCACCTGGTGAGCGAGGCCGCCTACCTCCACGACCCCGAGGGCAACGGCATCGAGGTCTATGCCGACCGGCCGCGGGCGGAGTGGCGCTGGGTCGGCACCCCGGACGGGCGCCGGGTCGAGATGGCGAACCGCCCGCTGGACACCGCCGGCCTGCTTGGCTTGGCTGGCACACCCCCGGCTGCCACGCCCTGGACTGGTGCGCCGGACGGCACCCGGATCGGCCACGTCCACCTGCGCGTCGGCGACACTGCGGAGGCCCGCCGCTTCTACGGCGGCACGCTCGGCATGGACCTGACACGGGCCTGGCCGGCGGCGGCGTTCTTCGGCACCGGCGGCTACCACCACGACATCGCCGCCAACACCTGGCACAGCGAGGGCACCGGACGGCGAGACCCGCGGCGGGCCGGGCTGGCCCGCATCACGTTCGAGGCGTCGGGCGGCCACCTTACGCCCGGCGACCTGGACGACCCTTGGGGCACGCCGCTCCGCATCCAAGCCACCCACCCGCACCCCGGAGCCTGAACCCCATGAGCACCACCACCACGCACGCCGCCCCACGCCACGCCGCCATGATCGCGGGATGGACGCCGTATCTGCTCAGCATCCTGCGCATCGTCGCCGCCCTGCTGCTGCTGGAACACGGGACGCAGAAGCTGTTCGGCTTCCCGCCGCCCACAACCGGGGCCGGGCCGGCGGCCTTCACCCTGATCTGGTTCGCCGCGGTGCTGGAGTTCGTGGGCGGCCTGATGCTGCTCGTTGGCCTGTTCACCCGCCCCGTGGCGTTCATCCTGTCCGGTGAGCTGGCGTTCGCATACTGGATCGCCCATGCCCCGCGCAGCCCCTTCCCCGTGCTGAACGGCGGCGACGCGGCGATCCTGTACTGCTTCGTGTTCCTTTACTTGGCCGCAGCCGGCGGCGGCGCTTGGAGCATCGACCGCAGCCGCGCCTGATCCCGCCAGGAACCCGGACCGCGCCAAACCGTTGCGTCCTGTGATCGCCACACAGAGGAACAGGATGCACAAGACTGGAAAGACCCTGGCATGCCTTGCCTTGGTCGGTGTCCTTACGCTCGGCGTGGCAAGCCAGGCGGCGACGATGGGCGGCGTGACCCTGCCCGACACCTACCCGGCAGGCGGCCAATCCCTGGTGCTGAACGGCATCGGCATCCGCACGCTGACGATCTTCAACGTCAAGGTCTATGTCGCCGGGCTGTATGTCGCCCAGCGCAGCGGCGACGCCCGCGCGATCATGGCGTCACCCGGCCCCAAAGTCATCCTGCTGCAGTTCCTGCACTCCGCCTCCAAGTCGGACATCGAGAAGCAATACCGGGAAGGCGAGGCCCGCAACTGCGGCCACGGCGAATGCGACCCGGCCGACGAGGCCGATTACGAGCGCCTGATCGCCGCCACCCCGGCCGCCGCCGTCGGCGACACCCTGACCTACATCCTGTCGCCCCGCGGCGTGCGCGTGCTGGTGAACAACCGCCAGATCGCCGAGTTCGCCAACCCCGACCTGGCGCTCCGGCTGCTGGCCGGATTCATCGGACCGACGCCGCCGTCCGAGGACCTGAAGCGGCACCTGCTCGGCGCGCCCTGACGGACAGGCGCCCTATGCCCATCCGCCGTCCCGCGCACGCCGCCGGGCCGTCCCGTCCTCCGCCAGCGCGAACAGGTGCAGCCAGCCGTTGCCGACCAGGTCCCGCACGCCGGGGTGCGCCGCGACCACGCGGTCGATCTCGGCCTCCGGCGCCTCGACCAGCACCGTCAGGCGCAGCGGCTCGTGAACCAGGCGGGTGCCGTCGTGCACGGATTGCCACGGTAGCCCCACCTTCAGGTCCCCCGCATTGCCCTCCAGCACGCCAAGCTGGCCGACCACGTTGTGCAGCACCTTGTTGCCGCTGCCGAACACCCGGTTGTTCACCGCCGAGCCGTAGTATTGCAGGTTGATCCAGCTTGCGACGACCATCGGCGCGGTCAGGATCAGCGCCAGCACCCCGAACCCGGCATCCTCCCGCCAGTCGTAGCTGTGCAGGAACACCCGCCCGCCCAGGTCCAGCCCCCGGGTGCGCGCCCGCGGGGCGGCGATGAAGGCGGCGTTGCCCGCCAGGCCCCACTCCGGGCGTACTTGCGCCCAGTCCCGGCCGCGCGCCGCCACGCGCCCGTCCCGGCCCGCGGCGGGCGGAAGGCCCAGCAGCGCCGCCCGCTCCGTCCGCGCCAGCGCCGCCGCCTGGGACAGCCAGACGCGCAGTTGCGCGAGGTCCGCGGCATGCGCCGCCGGCACCTGGTCCGTGTCGAAGATGCGTACCTCGTCCGTCACCGTGTCGTGCAGGCAACCCAGGAACCAGGTGTCGTCCGGCACCAGGATGCCCCGCCCGCGCAGCCCGGCCCGCACGCCAGGGTCGTTCAGCACCGCCGCCGCCACACGCGCATTCGCCTCCCCGGTGTGGCCGCCGCACGCCCCGCAATCCAGGCCCGAGGCATGCGGGTTGTTCACCGTCGTGCTGCCATGCCCCGTCAGCATCACCAGCCCGGCGAAGCCGCCGGTCATCGACATGGCGCGCAGCACCGCCTCCGCCATCGCCAGCCGCCGCGCCGGGTCCAGGCCGGTGGCCCGGCCCGCAACCACAGCCGGGTCCAGCCGCGGCCCCACGCGGGCGATCACGCCCCGGTCCAGCCCGTCGGTGCCCGGGTCCGGCGCCGGCCGCGTCAGCCCGGCGGCGTCGCCCAGCAGCTTGGCGGCGAAGCCAAGCCCCACCGTCTCGACATAGGTGAACGACGACACCGCCGACAGCTTGAACGCCTTCCACGCCCGCACGGCCCGGCGCCGCAGCAGCCGCAGGCCCAGGACCTCGGTCCGTTCCTCCTCCGTGGCGCCTGCCACCGCCTCGCACACCACGACGCCAGGCCGCAGCAGCACCGGGCATTGCGCCCCGCCGCGGGTGCGCCCGATCGGCACATACTCGATGGGGAAGCCGAAGAACCCGGCAAACCCCACCGTCTCCGCTCCCGGGCACACCGTCTCCAGCGCCCGGCGCAGCACCTCGGACCGCACGTCGATGCAGAACGCCGCCTGCACCAGCGGGCGCGTTGCCGGCTGCCCCGCAGGCCGCGCCGCACCGTCCCGGAGCCGCGCCAGCAGCCGGCGGCGGAAGGCGGCCTCGTAGGCCTCCTGCAACGCCAGGTCGGCCGCAAGCGCCGGGTCGCCGCCCAGCCCGGCGTCGTCCGGCAGCGCCGCGGCGTCCGCCATCGCCTGCCGCCAGGCCTGCTGGAACGCCGCGTCGGTGCGGCCCTGGAACAGCGCGAAGCCCCACGCCACCCGGATCGCCAGCACCTGCACCAGGGTGTCGTCGTCCTCCCCTGCCAGCCCCGCATCCCAGCCGCGGTAGCGCGCATACGCCGCCCAGCCCCCCACATCCAGCAGCGCCCGGTGCAGGTAGTCCTCGACCGCACGCGCCGGGATGCCCAGCGCCGCGACCACGGCGGCCACCGCCGCCACCGGGTCCTCCGGCAACCCGGCCACCGCCGCGCGGAAGCCGCGCACACCCATCGCCTCGGCATTGCGGTCATGCCGCATCGTCGCCCGCCAGGCTGCATAGGGCGGCAGGCCGCGCGACGGCAGGCGCCAGCTTGCCTGGCCCTCGTCGAAATAGGCCGCGCACCAGCGCGAGACCTCGTCCACCATGAATGCCGTGCGCGATGCGTCACGGTCGCCGGTGGCGAGGCGGTCCAGCACTTCCGCCACCGTGGCCACCACCGCGCCGGGCCGGGCCGGGGCCGCGTCCTCCGCCAAGGCCTGCCGCAGCGCCGCGACGCTGCCCGGCGCGCCGTCCACGGCCGCCAGCCCCGCCGCCAGGTCCGCGTCGCCGACCACCCCGTCCGCGACGGCCTGGCGGTAGAAGGCGCGCGGCATCAGCATGTCCACGCCGGCCACCCGGCGCATCAGGGCGCAGGTCGCCCCGAACCCCTGCCCGGCGAACCCCAGGAACGGGTTGACGGCCACGAAGTGCTTCAGCGGCCACAGCGGCGCGACCCGCGCGCATGCGCCCCGGATCGCCGCGTCCACGTGAGGCGGGCAGGCCGCCTCCACCACCATCGCATCCAGGGCGGGGGTCATGCCCGTGTCCCCGGCCGGGGATGTGGTGACGAGGGGCGCGGCCACAGGCGCAGCACCGCCCGGTTGGCCAACGTGTTCAGGTACAGCCCGTTCGACAGGTGCGCGTGCCACGCCCGCCACCGCGGCCCGTCCGCCTGCGCGGGCAGCAGCCCCTGCGCCACCGTCAGCAGCGCGAAGCTCCCCACCACCACCGCGACGATCAGCAGGCCCAGCGGCCCGCGCGCCGCGGCATCCGGGGGCAGCGTCCCGGCCATCAGCCACCCCGCCCCCGCCTGCAACGCGAAGTAGGCCGCCGCGACCGCCGCCGCCGCGGCCACCGTCCGTCCGATCACGTAAACGCTCGGGCGCTCATCGACTGCGCTGGCGACCAGGTGGACCAGGCCCAGCAGCATGATGGCGCCCAGCGCGAACACGCCGGGCTGCCGCGCGGGGCTGGCCCCGGCCAGCGTGCCGGCCGCCAGCGCCACCCCCAGCACGGCCACCACCGCCGCCACCATGCGTGCGGGATGCGGGCGCCCGCCGGGGCTGGGCGACCACGACGCCCGGGCCAGGTCGATTACGCTGCCCGACGACAGGAAGGCATGCGCCTTGTACAACGAGTGCGCGACGATGTGCAGCAGCGCCGCCGGGAAGGCCCCCAGCCCGCATTGCAGCATCATGAAGCCCATCTGCGCGATGGTCGAATAGGCCAGCGACACCTTCACCGACGTCTGCGCCAGCATCACCACCGACCCGAACAGCGCCGTCGCCCCGCCCACGATGGCCAGCGCGTCCAGCGACGGCGCGGACAGCCCGACCAGGTCGGCGAACCGCAGCAGCAGGAACCCGCCCGCGTTGATGACCCCGGCGTGCAGCAGGGCGGACACCGGCGTCGGCGTCTCCATCACCTCCGTCAGCCAGCCGTGCCACGGCGCCTGCGCCGACTTCAGCAGCGCCGCCGCCACCAGCAGCGCCGCCGCGGCATGGGCGCTGCCGGGAATGGCGCCCCCCGCCTGCGACGCCCCCGCCTGCAACGCTTCTGCCCCCGCCCGCACCGCCGCATGGTCCAGCGTGCCGAACAGCCGCCACACCAGCACGGCTGCGCCGACCAGGCAGGCGTCGCCGGCCCGGCTGGCCAGGAACTTCTTGCGCGCGCCCAGCACGGCGCCGGGCCGCGTGCCATAGAACAGCAGCAGCCGGTTCAGGCACAGGCTGGTCGCGGCCCAGGCCAGGATCAGCAGCAGCATGTTGCCCGATACGATCAGCAGCAGCACCGCCGCGAGCGTCAGGCACAGCCAGCGCATGAAGCGGGCGTGCCCCGGGTCGCCGTCCAGGTAGGTCCGGCTGTAACGCACGACGACGGCACCGACGAAGGTCACGAGCACGGACATCACGGCGCTCAGCCCATCGAGCTGCACCCCCAGCCCGACCCCCCCGGCCCCCAGCACCCCGGTCCGCAGCGGCCCCAGCCGGATGACGGCCGCCGCGGTCACGACGGCCGCCACGAACGCCATCACAGCCGCCAGCGGCGCCAGGCGCAACGCCGCGCGCCCGCGGGCCAACCCGGCGCAAGCCAGCGCAAGCGGGCCAAGCAGCGCAAGCCAGGGATAGGACGACACCATGGGTGGAACACTCCGCCTGAACGGCATCCCACATAGCCCGCGGTCGGCCTTAGATATAATTCCGATATTGCAGGAAACCGTTCGCTTTCATAAAAGGATGGCGTGCCGGCCCTGAACTACCATCATCTCCGCCTGTTCTGGGCCGTCGCCCACCAGGGTAGCCTGACCCGCGCAGCCGCCTGGCTGAACCTGTCGCAATCCGCCGTGTCCGTGCAGTTGGGCGCCCTGGAGCGCCAGCTTGGCCACGCGCTGTTCGAGCGTGCGGGCAAGCGCCTGCTGCTGACCGAGGCCGGGCGCATCGCGCTGGACCATGCGGACGTGGTGTTCCAGGCCGGCGACGAGCTGCTGAGCACGCTGGAGGGCCGGCCCGCCGCCCAGGGCCAGCCGTTCCGGGTGGGCGCCCTGCCGACCCTGTCCCGCAACTTCCAACTGGAGTTCCTCCGCCCCCTGCTGGGCCAGCCCGGCGTGGTGTTGACCGTGCAGTCCGGCGCCATGCGCGACCTGCTGGCGCAGTTGGAGGCACATGCCCTGGACGTCGTGCTGGCCAACGCCCCGGCGCCGCGCGACGCCCGCATCCCCTGGCGCAGCCACCTGCTCAGCCAGCAGCCCGTCAGCCTGGTCGGCCCGCCGGGCCGCGCGTCCGGCTTCAGCTTCCCCGGCAGCCTGCGCGGCACCCCGCTGGTGCTGCCCAGCCGCGGCAGCGAGGTGCGCGCCGCCTTCGACCGCCTGCTCGACCAGGCCGGCATCCAGCCCGCCATCCTGGCGGAGGTGGACGACATGGCCATGCTCCGGCTGCTGGCGCGGGAGGGCGGCGGCGTGGCCCTGGTCCCGCCCATCGTAGTGCGGGACGAGCTGGAGGCCGGGCTGCTGGTCGAATGCTGCCGCATCCCCGGCGTGACCGAGGACTTCCACGCCATCACCCAGCAGCGCCGGTTCCCCAACCCGCTCCTGGCCGGGCTGCTCGCCCGGCCGATCCGGCCGCCCTTGGGTTAGGCTGCCTCAGCGGATGCCGAACTCCACGGACAGCCCCGGCGCCTGGAACACGCGCGGCGGCGGGTAGTAGGCCGGCGGAGGGTAGTAGGCTGCCGGCGGCGCGTAATAGCCCGGCGGCGGCGCATAGGCCTGGCGGGCACGCTCCCGCCACTCATGCTCACGGTGCTCGCGCGCTTCCTGCTCACGCCAGTCGTGCTCGCGGGCTTCGCGGTCGCGCCACTCGTGCTCGCGCCACTCATGCCGGCGCTGCTCCCGCCACTGGTGCTCGCGCCACTCCTGCCGCCGCCAGCCGCCCCAATCGTCGTCCGCTCGCGCCGGCGCCGCGCCGACGACGCACAACACCCCGACCGCCGCCATGAAAGCCGTGACCGCACGCATGATCCACTCCTGGCCCTATGCCGCCGGCAACATGCCGACCATCCCAGTAAAGTCCCAGATTGCGGCGGGATCGGGACCACCGCGGGGTCATGCAGTGGCACGGTGCGGCCACGCGCCCCACATGTCCGGCACGTCATTCCGCGCACCAGGACCCCGCCATGCCCGACCACGCCCCGGCCCGCCCCCGCGTCGCCCTGTTCGTCACTTGCCTGGCCGACACCATCCGCCCCCGCCTGGGCTTCGCCGCCCTGCAGTTGCTGGAGGCCGCCGGCTGCGGCGTGGAGATCCCCCGCGCCCAGACCTGCTGCGGCCAGCCTGCCTTCAACAGCGGGGACACAGCGGGCGGCGCCGCCCTGGCCCGGCGGGTGATCGCCGCGTTCGAGGGATACGAATACATTGTCACCCCCTCCGGCTCCTGCGCGGGCATGATACGCGCCCACTATGTCGAGGCCCTGGCGGACGACCCGGCCTGGCTCCCCCGCGCCAAGGCGCTGGCCGCCCGCACGCACGAGCTGCTGTCGTTCCTGGTGGACATACGTGGCTGGCGCCCCGAAGGCGTCGCCCTGCCTGCCACCGCCACCTACCACGACAGTTGCTCCGGCCTGCGCGAGCTTGGCATCCTGCAGCAGCCCCGCGCGCTGTTGCGGGAGGTCGAGGGATTGCAGATGCGGCCCCTGACCGGCAACGACGTGTGCTGCGGCTTCGGCGGTACGTTCTGCATCAAGTATCCGGCCATCGCCGACGCCATCGTGGGCGAGAAGGCCGCCGCCATCGAGGCGACCGGCGCCGACCTGGTGCTGGGCGGGGACCTTGGTTGCCTGATGAACATGGCCGGCGCCCTGCACCGCCGCGGCAGCCGGGTCCGCGCGTTCCATGCGGCGGAAATCCTGGCCGGCATGGGCGGTGGCCCGGCCATCGGCGAGGAGGCGTAGGCGATGAACAAGCTGTCCCCGGTGTTCAAGGACGACGTGAAGCGCGCCCTGGGCGATGCAACATTAAAACTCGCCATCGACCGCACCACCGTCACCGCGGAGGCCAAGCGCGCCGCCGCCCTGGCCGACTACCCGCAATTCGCCGCCGCGCGCCGCCGCGGCACCGCCATCAAGGAGCACGTGGTCGAGAACCTCGGCCACTACCTCGAACAGTTCGAGCGCAATGCGGTGGCCAGCGGCGCCGTGGTCCATTGGGCCGCCGACGCCGAAGACGCCTGCCAAATCGTCATCCGCCTCTGCCGCGCCGCCGGGGCCACCCATGCGACGCGCTCCAAGTCCATGCTGGGCGAGGAGATCGGCCTGCCGCACGCATTGGAGGCCGCCGGGATCGAGCGCGTCGAGACCGACCTGGCCGAGCACATCATCCAGCTTGCGGGCGAAACCCCGTCCCACATCATCTGGCCCGCCCTGCACAAGACGCGGGAGCAAGTGTCCGCCCTGTTCAAGCAGCACCATGCCGACCCGCACCAGACCGAGGACGTGGGCGCCATGGTCGAAAGCGCCCGGCGCCAGCTACGCACCCGGTTCCTGACCGCCGAGGTCGGCATCTCCGGCGCGAACTTCCTGCTCGCCGACAGCGGCGCCGTCTGCACCGTCACCAACGAGGGCAACGCCGAGCTGACCACGACCCCGCCCCGCGTCCACATCGTCACTGCGGGGATCGAGAAGCTGGTGCCGTCCCTGCCCCATGCCTGGACCCTGCTGCGCCTGCTCGTGCGGTCCGCGACGGGGGCGGACCTCACGCAATACACCACCTTCCACACAGGCCCGAAGCGGCAAGGCGACCGCGACGGCCCGCAGGAGTTCCACATCGTCCTCGTGGACAACGGCCGCACACGGATGCTGCGCGACGGGTTGCGTGAGATGCTGCGCTGCATCCGCTGCGGCGCTTGCATGAACCACTGCGTCGTGTTCCGCCAGATCGGCGGCCACGCCTATGGCGCGACCTACCCAGGCCCGATGGGCGCCGTGCTGACGCCCGCGCTGGAAGGCATCGAGAAGGCGCGCGACCTGCCGCACGCCTGCACCCTGAACGGCCGCTGCCAGGAGGTCTGCCCCGTCAGCATCCCGTTGCCCACCTTGCTGCGCGGCTGGCGCGACAAAGGCTGGCGCGAGGGCCTGGTGCCGCAGACCGTCCGCAGCAGCCTGTGGGCCTGGCGCTTCCTGGCCGAGCGCCCCGCGCTGTATCGAATGGGCACCGCCATCGCCGTGCGCGCCATGCGCCTGTTCCGCCGTGGCGGCTGGATCGGGCGGATGCCGCTGGCGGGAAGCTGGACCCGCTACCGGGACCTGCCCGCGCCGCCGGGCCAAACCTTCATGCAGCAGCTTGGCGACCGGAACGCCCCGAAATGACAGCCCGCGACGCCATCCTATCCGCCATCGCCGCCACCCTCGGCCCGCGCCCAGCCGCATCCGCCATCGACGCCGAGGCGCAGGCGCTGTTGCTGGACCTGGACGAAGTGCGCCCCGCCCTGCCGCCCGGCGCCTTGCCGGACGCCTTCGCCGCCCGCGCCACCTCCGCCAAGGTCGGCGCCACGCTGGAGCGGATCGGCGCGTTGACAGAACTGCCCGCCCGCGTCGCCGCCTACCTCGACAGCCACGGACTGCCAGCGGCCTTGGCCCTGCAACAGGAACCGCCGCTGCTTGCGCTGGACTGGTCCGCCTTCACCCTCCGCGACACCGCCCTGCCGAACGAGGCCGCCGCCCTGGGCCTGGCCCGGCACGGCATCGCCGAGACCGGCTCCCTGGTATTCCACTCCGGCCCGGACACCGCCGTGCTCGGCCACTTCCTGCCGCTGCACCACATCGCCGTCCTGCACGCCCGGGACGTGGTGGCCCACCTGGAGGACTACGCGCCGCCGCCCGCCACCCTGCCGCGCAACCTGAACCTCATCACCGGCGCCAGCGGCACGACGGATATCGAGGGCAGCTATGTGCGCGGGGCGCATGGGCCGCGGCACCTGCACATCGTGCTGGTCGGGGGCTAGCGGCTTGAACTCCCGGCGTCCACCCGCGTAACGTGCGCCGCATTCGGATGCGGCCACCAGGAGACGCCATATGACCCCAACCCTGACCCCCCAGGACGCCCGCGCCCGTACCATCAAGCGTTCGGACATGGTCGCCTGTGCGCTGGCCTTCATCGACTGCAAGATGCCCGGCTCCGAGCGCAAGCTGAACTACTCCCTCGTCGGCCCCGGCGTGACCCAGTCCCGCGACCAGGTCGTGAACCTGACGGAAGCGCACGGCTTCAGCCTCGGCGTCGCCGCCATGCCGCCCGGCACCATCAACAACCTGCACGTCCACTTCACCGCCGAGGTCTTCATGATCCAGCGCGGCACCTGGACCTTCCGGTGGGGCGCGGACGGCCAGGACGGCACCATCCAGGG